>Ga0136656_1000430_pt1 | contig 14577 bp, 3 predicted proteins | sample CPBDNA_9_FD_94862 | JGI IMG/M metagenome (GOLD analysis project Ga0136656, IMG submission 94862) | Freshwater to marine salinity gradient microbial communities from Chesapeake Bay, USA - CPBay_Sum_15_0.8_DNA (version 2) | ecosystem: Environmental > Aquatic > Marine > Coastal | place: USA...
CTTCAGAGTTTGAAGTATTGATAGATGTTACTCCTTTTCCAACTCTAGTATCAAAAATGTATATTGGATATCCAGTTTGCAACCCAGTATAAGATGGTGAATTTAAGTAAAATCTAAGTGCTAGTGGGTTTCCGTTACTGCCGGCAGCAGTTGTAATTCCAGTAATAATTCCGGAGAATCCATCAATTTTTGATATTTGAGTTATATTTTCATATATTGGATCTGGAAGTGGTACAATAACTTTTGGTTGACTTAAAGACGTTGTAGTTATATAATTTCCAAATGAAAGTGCTTCATCATTTCTATTAGTTGTATTCAAAGTTTTTGGATTAATAAATATCGTTTCTGTTCCTATTGAGGTTACTGTTGTTCCTGATCCAATTATATTATCAACTTTCTGAATGGTTTGTCCAACTACAATGCCAGTTGTTCCAATCCCAGTAATAATTGTAGTTGAGATGCCAATCGTAGCAGCAATAATAGAGGTTACAATTCCTACAAAAACATTATTAGAAATTCTGTAACCAAAACCTGGATTAGTAATCGTTATTGGTGCTGTTATTGTTCCCCCAGCACCAACTGTAACTGTTGCAGTTGCGGTAGATCCTACCGATACTATTATACCTTGATCATTTTTTTCTATTATTTTTGGAGGAGAAGAAATTTTCACTACAACTGAATTTCCAGTATATCCACTTCCAGGACTATTGATAACCAATGATTGAATTGTTCCTGCAGCAGAGACAACTGCCGTTATTCCCGCTGATACTGGATCGGGGGACCCATTAACAATTAAAGAACTAAAAAGTTCTGGACTACTAATATTATCATATTCAAAAAATTCTGCATTATCTACAAATATTTCAGTATCTGTGGTTGAAAAATCTTTGATAACTTTTGCAGTTGGATAAATTAAAGATTCGATAGAATCTCTAGTTTTATAAACATTTTCTCCGTTAATTTTTCTATCAACTTTTTGTTTAATCCAACTCAATGGTTTATTATTTTCAGAATCTATTCCTTGGTCTGAATACAAATCAGTTTCAAACTTATCGGAGAATGATAAATCAAATATTATTCTTTTGTCTTGTATTACTGTTCCTGGAATTGAATTATTTTTAAGAACCTGTACAACATCTCCTCTTTTTAAAGTTTCATTAATTGAATCAATTATAATAGTATCATCACCATCAGTTCCTTTATAGAAGAAAATTGCAATATTATCCTCTGGTCTTGGGGCAGTTGTGAATACAAAACTAGTTCCACCATCAAATTGATATGCAACTCCAGGATCTTGAATGACTCCGTTTATAATAATTAATAGTGCATTTGAAAGATTCACCTGAGAACCTTCTAGAGATTCAAAACTCAATAATTCATTATTATAATATAGTGGGAATCTGGTTCTGACTCCATCTTGATAATTTTGTATAGAATCTATATAATCAAACTCCCCAAACTGCCAAGCAGCAAAAGAATCTGAAAATGTATCAACCACAGTCAATTGGAACTCTGATAATGGAGATACCAAATCTTTAGCCGTTACTAATCCAACTGGTTTAAACACATCCCCTCTTCGGAATGAGTAACCCTGCCTAGAAATACTAAATCTAGAAATTTCAAAATATGTTGATCCTATACCTGTAGTAGAGCTTGCTCCAACTTCAACATTAATTAAAAGCCCAATTCCAGTATCTGTTGTAGTTCCAATTCCCAATCTAGATACTCCAACAACTTCAAGATTTTCATACGAAGGTTCTGATACGAATACTTGAGGACTTGCATATCCAGTTCCACCAGAAACCACAGTAAATGATAAAGTTCCTCCTGCCCCAACTGTTGCTGTTATAGCTGCTGCTGCACCTGTATGTCCACTTTGATATACCGAAACACCTACAGAAACAATGCCATTGTATCCAGAACCAAGATTATCAGTAGTTCCTAGACCAACAGATACTATACTACCACCTGCCCCAACTACGGCAGTTACTGCTGCCCCCACAAGAGGTGCATATCCAAGACCAGTAGAAGAACCTAAGGAAACTATTATTCCTCCTCTGGGTGTTTGGTTTTGATTTACATCAAACTCAGAAGTAATAATATTAAGATTATCTGGATCTCTAATACCAGAGAATACCACACTAGATATTCCTGAAATAGTATTTTCAATAATACTAAAATTATTTTCTGGGTTATTAAGAGTTGTTGGAGTTTGGAAAACTCCATTTATGAACAAAATTCCATTTCCTCCAGTTGACCCTAAACCTACAGTGTTTGCTCCACCAACAGTTAATGTAAAAGTTCTACCAATACCCGTAAATTGACTTGAAATATCATCATATAATTGATTTGATGTATAATCATTTCTCAAGAAAACTCTTCCGGTGAAATCTGAAGTTTCAAAAGTCAAATTACTAGAGTCTTTAATTATTTGAGGATTTCCTCTTGGAGATTCGGTAAAGAAAATATCACCATCAACAATATTATAAGATCCTTTATAAATTCTTACTGAAGTAGAATCTGTGTGAGTTGTTGCCGATGACCCAACAAATCCTCTAGTGACTTCAACTAAATTAATATTTCCACTATTTGTAATTGGTCCAACATTAGTTGTCCCCAATCCAACATTAATTATTCCCATATATTCATTATCAATTTTTAGAATATCTTTTGGTATAATTGTAGATATTCCACTCAAGGCAAATATTGAAGAACCTGCACTTATTTGTCCACCATTACCCAGCAAAGTATACGATATTGGAGTAAATTGTAACGGATATTGAACTACATTATCAATAGTAATCAGTGATTTTTCAAGTTTTTTATCCATTTCTAGTTGATGGGCGTTACCGCTACCATATGAAGTAAATGTAACTCCAATTCCAGAAATAGCATTAGACTTGCTTGTTGCTAGTTTAAATGTATTATCTGATAATTTGATGACATATACCTCTGAAGGTAAGAATGACGGACCAGCACCAATTTCCATTGCACTAGCACCAACTCCAATAAATGTTGATTTGGGAGTATAGGTAAGTTTTTCTAAGTTACTGAAGAAATGGTTTTGTATAGTAAATATTCCAGTTGATGGATCTAAAATTGTCGAATCTGTAGGATTAAATCTTTTTGCAAAAATTTCAATTCCATTGGATGTTAAATTAAAATTAGTTCTATTAATTCTACTTCCATTAATTGCATTATACTGTTTAATATCAATCGATTCTTCTATTGTCCCATAATTTAAGTTTGCAGCAGTATTTTGTGTATCTAAAGTTGTATATAAACACTGATTAAATGCTAAAACATTAACATTAGAAATTACTGATGGATCTGGATAAAATTTTAATATAAAATTACTTCCAGAATATTCTCCACCAAAAGTTCCAATTCCATTTGTGCTTCCGACAGAAAGAAAAGGTGATTGTTGAACATATATGTTAGTTTCATCCTGCACTAACATTATTTGATGAAGAGCACTTGTTGACCCGGTACTTACTTCCACTAAAGATTTGACTGCATTAAAATTATTTTTATTAAGCGATATTACAGTTGATGCAGAAGAAACTGCGGATGAATAAGTTGATTGATATACTGCACTTCTTTCATTTCCTGGTATTTGACCTGGAGATATAAATCTATATGCTCCAGTGCCAACAGATGTTGTGCCAAATCCAACAACCTTTGCCCTAACATTTACTAGATTCGAAGAATTATTAGTATAATTTAATGATAAAACTCCAGAAGAAATACTTGCACCAAATGACCCTATATTATTTCCAGAATAATAATTACTTGAAAATTCAGAATCAAAATAATATTCTGAAATATACGTATCTACGCCGTCGTGATTTAAATATACTTCAACAAAGTTCATTTGATTTGTTACTGAATCAATAATCTGAACATTCGAATATAATGAAGAAAATTTATTTGCCTGTACGGATATAATTGAAGTTTGTATTCCAGTTGTTGCAGTTCTATTTGAACCAGTTAAATTGATAAATCCAACAGAAGTTGTTCCAATTCCTGGCAAAATAGAATTAAAATTACTATTAATTAATTTAATATCATAATCAATATTGAATGGATCCTTTGGAACAAATCTTAAGTAATTACTATCATCCGAATCATCCGTAATTAATAAAAATTCTCCTATAGGTTCTCCAGAAATATGTGTAAGTCCCACTCCAGTGTTAACTAGTGTTGATTTTTCAGCTAAAAATGAATTACTTCCATCATTTAGTAGAATTAATTCCGTTAATTGAATTTCAGTATTATCCAGACTGGAAACCCTGATCAATATATTATCATAAGATAATCCGGAATTTAATTCTAATAAATTGATAAATTCACTTGGATTTCCATCAACATTTGAAAATTGACGATTTATGTCATCTATTTTTAAAACTACATTACTTCTACACTCAATATAATCAGTTAATTTTTTATTTTTTAATTTTAAAAACTTTGAAGAAGTTCCAACTAAATCAATATCTTTTACCAAATCAAAATCATAAATTGTATCTACACGATTTTCCTCTGTTATATTATAAAGTCTGGTTATAACGTTATTAGAAGTTATATCACCAAAGTTTGTGGTTGATGTAATTCCAGTGTCTGCAAAATTCTTCAATCCACTTGTATGGACTAAACTATTAACTGGTGTTCTTAATTCTTGGTATGTAATTGGACTCTTTATAGTATAGGAAAGATTTTGATAATAATCATTATCAGGAATAACTTGATTATCTTGATCCAATTCACCAATATTGTTGGACCATCCAATATTCTTTTCAACAGAGTAATCAACCTTAAACCTACCAGTACCTGATTCAATTTTATCTATTGTTGCTATATTTCCAGATTCTTTTCCTATAATAATTTCCCCAACAGACAATTCATAAGTTCCGGATACTTTAACAAATGAATTTTCGTATAAAGAAATTTTTAAGTCTCTCTCAATATTATTTGAAATAAGTTTTTCTCCAATAATAAACTCAGATGGAATTTGAATAACATCAAATACTGGATAGTCTGTTTTTTTTATAATATTTCCAATAGAATCTTGAATTGTTTTTGCTATTCCCGTATTTGTTGTTAACTCAGAAATATTAATTGTTACTGAATCAAGAATTCCGGTATTATCATAGTTACTAATTGTAAAGAATTCATATCCATAATCTTCAGAATTAAATCCAGTCCCTTCAGTACTAAATTTTTGAATTCCTTCTACAAATACTTTATCTCCACTGGAAAATGGAAAAGCTGAAAATCCTAATATTGGTGTTGTTATAAAACAAGTAAATATTCCACTTGAAGAAGATTCAACTTTTTGAATACTAATTCCATTAGTGTTGTTAGTAGCGAATAATTGTACTGTTGTTTCTGGAAGACCTTTTGGTTGTTGGATAATACTTACAGAATCAATAGAATTTCCAGATAGTTTTGCCTCTAATATTCCACTATTAATTTTTTCTCCTGTACTAGAATTTACAATTACTATTGATGGAGAATTAGTATATCCCTTTCCACCGTCAATAACTGTAATAGTATCAATTGTATTTGAGTCTTTAATTGTAATTAATGGGGATATTGATGCAGTTGGTTGTAAGGTTTTATCAGAAGAATAGTTAAATCCTTCATTAATAATTCTTACTTCTTTTGCATTACCTATTGATGTTGATTTTGGAGTAATATAAACGTCTTTTCCATTGAGAGAATTAGATCCTGAAAATATTGGGAGTTTTTTATATCCAGATCCACCAGAAAGAATATTAATTTTATTAATAGAACCTTTTGCTGATAGTGATGTTGTAGTATATTGTAATTTATCACACTCATTTTGAGTATATGATAATTTTTCTGGTTTTTTAAATAAAGAAATATTAAATGTTGTTGATCCTATACCAGAAATTGTGTAATTAGAATTGTATGTACTATTTACAAACAATATTTCAGAATAATTGTTTACTTCTTTGTCGGAAGTACTGATATATCCAGATTTTTCTAAATTATAATATAACTGGGTTGGTAAACTTTCACTATAATTGATTGTTAAAGAAGCGTTAGTAGAAACTCCGATAGTTCCTATACCAGATAATGTAAATAGATTAGATGATGGAATTGAAATAAACTCATTATTATAATCTTTATCATAATAAAGTTTAAATTTATATCCCACCAAAGAATTATCCGATAAATCAAATACTAAGTTATTATTTTTAAATGATTTAATTTGTGGGTTTACTAATGAAATACTTTGACTTGATCCCCCAGTACTGGCAATACTTACGGTTGTTGGAGGAATAGTTTTAGAATCTATATATGTTTCGGAAAGTTTTATTGTGTTATCATTAACTCTATAAACATAATAAAATCCAGTTGATAATCCGGATGCAACTAAATTAGATGAATATAAGACCTTATCTCCGGTTTTTAAGTTATGCGAATTAATTGAAATAGTATTTGTTATTGTATTAATTCCAATTGAACTGAATCCAATTGGATTAATTAAAATATTTCCAGTAATTGTATCTCTCTTAACGTAAACTGAGGTTAGAGTTCCAATTCCCACAAAAAGATTTGGTTCTATATTTAAACTAATAACATCTCCACTGGAAAGTTCGTGAGAAGTTGATACTGAGACTGTAGATTTTACTCTTTCAACTTTTCCAACTATTTGAGAATATACACTTTCCAATGAATACTTGTCATTATCGCTACCATTAGCAATAAAAAATACTTCAGAAGAATTGAGTGTGGTTTTTATTCCTATTGTATTTTTATTTTTATTAGTTACATATACATTTTGGGGCAAATTAAATTGAGTTCCTGTTGGTGAAGTAGAAACTCCAATACTTAAACCATTATTTACAAATATTACTTGTTGATTATTTGCGAATGGGTGATTTTCAATGTAAATTCCCTGAGTTGGAACAGTTCTAGTAATATTAGAATCTCCAAATTCAAATGTTATACTATTTGTAATTCCGGGTGTAGTGCCAATTCCGACTGATTGTGTTGGATTAAAAAATACTTTATTGTTTACATTAGATTCAAAATAATCTGTTTTTTGTAAAATAGTAAACGAATCTGGAATAAAGTTTATTTGACTGGTTGCAGTATGAGATACTCCCGTAGACCCTCTTTCTACTTTAAGTATATTGAGATTATTATATACTTCTAGTACTGATAAGGTTTCATTACCTATTTTAATACTACTTCCCACAGATACTGTTGTTGGGAGTTGTGTAACATAAATTTCAGTTGTTAATCCAGATGTTGATGAGGGAATATCTTTAAGAACATTTGAATAATATGATGATACTCCTATTTTATATGAATTATTTAATTTGGATAGATTGGTTGAAAATCCCGAAACTACAACAAAATCATTATCAGACAAATTGTGATGTGGTTTAATGGTAACTTTTATTTCTTCCCCACTATTATATGTAAAAATAGAATTTTCATAAGTTTCTATGGAAGTATCTATTTTTGTAATATCCTTTCCTTTTATTGAAGAGACTCTTGCTACTAATCCCCCACCAGAAGTATTGGTGTCATCAAAATTTAAAACATCATTAACTTTATAGTCGGATCCAGAATTAATAATATCGAATTCATTTACAAATCCTTCTGATACTGATTCGACAATTGACTCTTGGTTAGTAATTTCATTAGTTTCTATTATAAAATCGTTTTTTGCATAATCATCAGATACTTTATAAGGTAAAGTATTTCTAAGTAAGTTTGAATTATTAAAATCAAATGTTTGATTTAAAATAGAGTTTTCTTCTATAGTATTAGATCTATATTTGTCTCCTATAAAATATGGGAATTTTGGCGTCAAAAAAGTGTCAAGAGTTGCAAAATATGCATATACTCCATTTGGAAATTCTGGAGTTTTTCCAAATCTTCCATTATTTTGATCTAGGTCTCCGGAATTTGTATATTCATAATCTTCAACAAAAAATCCTGATGGAAATGAAGGTCTATCAATAATATTAGAAGGATTTAGTGTATATCCAGATTCTAGTAATTTGGGAACCGAATTTAAATTTTCTGCATCAGAATATCCATATGGTCCATATATTGGATTTCCATCGTATGCCCATCCAATTATATTAGATACTTGCAGTCCATTGTCACCAAATGAATTTCTTAAGTTTTCAAAATATCCACAAACAGAATATTGCAATTGATTTTCAGATTCTATTAAAATCTCATTGCCAAACTTTAAGTTATTATTGATAGTTAGAGACCTAATATTAGCATTTAAAATTGCATTAGATCCTGAAGGTCTTACTTCAATTATTGTTGAGGTGCTTGAATATCCAATTCCAGGATTTATTATTTTAATATCTGTTATTTTTTGATTAGTAATCACTGGTCTTAGATCTGCTCCAGAACCAACACCAGTTAAATCAGTTACAACTAAATCTGGGGTTGAATAATAATCAACTCCACCATATTGAATATTTACTGAATTAATTTGACCGTTAACAATAATTGGTTTTAATTTTGCCTCTTTTCCGGTTTTTATCGTTATTAATGGATTTTTTTTGCAATTTATGATTGTGGATCCATATCCTGTTCCCCTCTCATACAAGTAGGCATCTATAATATTACCTTTGATAACTGGAGTTGCTACAAGAGATTGGACCTGTTGAGTTGTAGTACCAAATCCAACAGGAGTATACTGCACAAAAACAGAAATGTCAGGATAATTGAAATATTGATATCCAGAACCAACGGAAGAAAATTTAATATAATTTTTTCTATTGTAATTTGATATGTCAGTTCCACCAATTCCAGCATCACAAAGTCTAAATGAATCATCATCATTTTTCAATACATAATATTGCGATAATGTCGAAATTCCTATTGTAGATGTTTCATACCGATAAGTTACAAGTTCTCCACTCTTAAATCCGTGGTTTTCAAAATTAATTGTATTGTTAAATGTAGATATTCCCGATGGAGAAACAATTAACTCCCTATTTGTATATCCACTACCACCATTTAATATTTTAATCTCTGATATGGTATTTTTAAATGATGCCGTCGAAAACTTATGAATTCCTGAAGTATTATTTCCATTAAAAGATACTGTATTAATTCCAGATAAGTAATCGAAACTAGTCTGATAGAGTCTAATGGTTCTATTATTGTCAATTTTAGAATAATATGTCGCATTATTTACCAAAGTTAAATTTGTGGATCCAATACCAATCGGAGAATTTCCATTAGAATTGTAAACTATCAATTCTCCATTACTTAAATTATGGTCAGTTAAAAACGACAATTGATTTGTAGTTGAACTAATTCCTCCAAAATTTGTTGACAATCTTGCATCAAACAAAATATCTCTCTTTCTTTTTGTAAGAATAGGTTCTAATACGCAACCAGATCCATTACCACCAGTTACACCAATAGATACAATCGTATTGATATCATAGTCTTGAGAATCAATATAGACTTTTTTAACTGATCCACTAATTACTGGTTGAACTAATGCTGTAGATCCTAATCCTGGAGAAACAGATATTAGTGGAGGATTAATAACATCATAGTCAATTCCACCATTTAATACACTAATAGATTTTAAAGGACCATAGTATACTTTATCGTCCAATTTGTAATTATTAATTTCTACACCATTAATTAACATTCCAACTGAACCTGGAAGTGTTAATTCCCCAGTCCCAGTGTCAATACTTTCAAATAATGGAAATTTTTTAAGTAATTTTTGACCACCAATTATACCAGATTTTTGAGAGTATAATGTAAATCTATGAGTTTGATTAACAAAATTAGAATCAGAGAATCTTAGAAAATCATTAGTTCCAACAAACGATAGAGATGAATATAGTCTTATTTTATTGGGAGGATTTAGAACTTGCACATAATAATCTCCAGTGCTTAATCCAACAATCAGTGTTTCCGATGGTTGATAATAAATCCTATCTCCAGTAATAAATGGAACAGGACTTTGAAATACTATACTTGTATAGTTACCATCTATTTCATCAGAAATATCCAGTGCATCTGATGATTTAATATCTTTTGTTATTCTGTATGTAAAATTTCCATTATATCCATCCCTACCTGAAGGTAATGAGTTAGAAGCTACGTATGCATACTCACCATCTGTATATAAATTTTGAATATCTGATAAAATAACATTATTTCCAAATTCTATTGGAACAATTACACTATTTGCAGTATTGATTTTTCTTCTTAAGTCATACTTTACTCCATTTTCCGAAGAAAATACCAAATTATTTATGATAACTTTATTTTGTGAAAAATCAATATCTGAAATATATGCGCCAGAAGACGACACTACATTGTTACTATCTCTTTCTAAAATTTCTATTTCATCTCCAATTTTTAAACTAGACCTGTCAATTGAACTTTTTAAAGTAAAATTGCTAATATTTTCTATTTGATATCTAGATCCTGTGTTGTATATCCATGAATTTGCAAAAATTTCTTTATATGACTTATTTTGTTGTGGATTTTTAATTAAATCCCCAATACTTTTAACTGAGATTATTTGCCCCTCATTCAAGTTTAAAGTGTCTGATATTTGAACAAATTTGGATAATACTCCAGTAAATCTTAACTCAACTTTTTTGTCTAGATCCCCATTCTCATAACCATAATAAATTTCATCAGATCTTATGTCATCTGTTGAAAAAATTTCAGATGTAATTCCAGTACAACCAAAAAACTGATTAATACTTTTACTAGTATAAGTAATCGTATTATTTCCAGATATGATTGTTCCTTGTTCCGGAAATCCAATTGTGGAATCTACTGAAATTACTGACGACCCAACAGCAACATTTTTTAGACTTTTTGTATTTGGAGTAATTGTAAAATTTCCAAGAACAGCAGAGGTATCATTATATCCAACAAAAAGTGAAATTTTAAAATATTGTGTATTATTTCTAGTAAATGGTTCTATTTGAGAAATTGAGGCACTAGTATTATCATCATTGAATTTTTTAATAGTTTGACCAACTAATTTTAAAGGATCTCCAGAAATTCTTTCTGCAATTACAATTTCTCTTCTTATAAATTCTGCCGAAGATGGTTTAATTAAAAAATTCTCTAAATTTACTATCTGAGGAGTTACTCCGTATAAAATATTAAATAAAATTCTAAATGATTCGTCAGTTCCTTTTGACTGATAAAAAGATCTTGCTTCTTTTATAAAATTACCAACATTTAAGTCTGATACAAAATTGACTTCTTCTAGACCAGGAGTAAAAGTATATTTTATTTTTTTATAAAATTCTTTTAAAAATAAAGAACTTAGATTTTGTACAGAAGATCCTTCACTATGAGATGCGGATACTGATTCCGAAAATACTAACTCTTCTTCATCTAAGTTTGAATGATAATTAGTAACACCGCTAAATCCGCGAATACATCCAACAAATGTATTTGTGGTTATTCCAGTATATGTAATGATTTCATCATCAATTTTTAATAATCCATAAGTTTGAGGAAATCCTTTAGTTGATGTAACTGTAACAATTCCAGAAGAAGATGAAATATTAGTAGATAGTTTAGTAGATCCTACAATAACTTCGGGGGTTAAATTATCTAACTTTAAATATTGATCTAAATTTTCTGCAATATCAATTACACCACCTTGATATTCTTGAGAAATGTAATATTGTTTTAAAAATTCTGCCGTGTTTGGACTTTCATCCAAAATAAAATTTGGAAGTTGATTTTCAATAACTTGCTGAACCTTGACTCTAGATTCGAACCCAGTCTGTATCATATTACTCTCTTATTAAATTCCCGTTTGAATAACTTGATGTATAGTAGTCTTTGGCAAATAAAGTACCGGATATTTCATCGCCGGAGGCAATTACATCTCTCACCATATTTATTGTGCTTTCCGAAACACTAAAATTTAAATATAAATCTTTTAATCCCAGAACATCATTTGATTCTGGAAATGCTTGTATTTCAATAATATTATTTGCCCTAGATGTTGATATAATATTTACGGTTCCTAATTTAATTTCACCCTTTTCATAGTTAACTGTTCCGGCAGATTTTACAACAACTCTTATAGACCCATCACTTAAAGGTTTTACTATCGATAATATTCCTGTTTTTCCATCAGAATTAGGCACATCTGTTATGTATACTGTATCCGAATCTATTGAAATTTTAAATCCAGTACTTTTAATATTATATCCATCAGACTTGATATGAAACTTATTTCCAAAACATAATTCATATTGAGTAAACTGATTTAAGATTGCTACCAAATCTCTTCTAATTTTAACTTTGGTAATATTAGATGTTATAGAACTATCACTATTATCAATTATTTGAAGAACCTTACTGTATTTAAATCTTCCGCCAAATGAACTAAGATCTGTGGAATTTGAATATTCTGTGAGTGAATTTATAATTTTTGTTTTTAGTGATTCTACTGTGGATACTTGAGCATAGTTATAATAAATTGATGAATCAATTTCCACATACAATATTTTAAGATCAATTATTTTTTGATTAATTCCAGAAATAGTGTATTGCTTTAATTTATTAATAATTTGTTGCTTATTGAAATCAGAAACAAAAGTTCCATTTTTTGGTTTGATACTTATGGTTACTGTACCAAATTCTGGAGGATCTAATTCTTCGCCACCAATGATAACTACTGATTCTGTATCTGGATATATTTTTTTTATAATTGCCTCATAATCTCTTGATGTTACTGCTCTATATTGAGAAGAATATATTCTTGGAGCAAAATATTTAACAGAATCTACAGATTCTATATCAGAACCATTTTGAGATGGTTGATTTGTTGTGACGGAGACTGAACCTATATCAACTATTCCGTTACTTGCACTTCTAATACTTCCAGAAAAAGAAAATGAAGATGCCCCGTTACCCTCTTCTCCGTCCGTTATGATATAATTTACAGTAATAATTGAGTTATTTTCTAATTTTTTTCCAATAATACCATCTCCAAAAAGTAATTCATATTTTTCATCCTGAACTTCTTGTAAAAGATAAATTGTCGATGTAGAATCTATATTAAGAATATTATCAACCGAAGAATATTCAATTCCAAGACCACTATCATTAATTCCTTTTACATAAACCGAAATAGTTGAGGTATCTATAAATGAATTGTTTAATATAAATCTTTGGTCCAGAGATCCATCTACCACAAATTGTTTTGTCAAAAAAGTTCCCTGATAAATGTCAATATTATTAAAGGATGCAGTTCCGTTCACAACGTTTGATGATATATTATCTGGAATTGAAAATGTATACGAGGTATTATCTACAGAACCAACACACACCAGACCTGCCTGTAACGTTAGTGTGGGAGTAACTGTGGTAGTGGATACATCAAAGGATACTTGTGCCGTTGCGGCGGTTCTGGAACGAGGTACATATCCAATATTTCTGGCCAATGAAACGACATTTTCACGAAGAGTTGCCGAATCCAAAAAGGATTCATTCACAATCATATTTGAGTTGAATGCCGTAATGTAGGTATTATATGCCAGAGTATCTATTAATACCGAAAAATTAGACCCCTCAAAGTCAAAATCCGTGAATGTGGAGTTAGCACGGAGATAATCTTTGATAGAGGTCTTTATCTGATCAAAATCTAGATTTGTAAATTTAGTAAAAGGCATTTTATCTCGTTGCCTCTAGTATGAATGAATATTCTTGAGTTGGAAATTCTTGTCCTATAATATCAAAAATAATTGTTACATTAAACGTATTATCATCTGGAATGGGATCTACCCGAACTATTACATTATTAACTCTTGGTTCAAAATTACTAATGGATATTTCAATTTGATTTTGTATTACTGATGCAGTACCAAAATCAACAAATTCAAATAAACTTTTTGTAACATCAGACCCTAATAGAGAATTGAAGAATCTTTCGGTTGGAATAGTTTCTACAATATTTCTTACGGACCTGCGAATTGCATTTTCATTTTTCAATATTGGTAAATCCTTTGTCACTGGATGTGGTTCAAAGGATAAACTGATATCTTTAAATGATCTGGATATCCTTTGAATTGCCATTGAACAAAAGTTTTTTTATTTATTTATACCTACTTCCAAGAAGATCCATAAGTTGGTTCAGTTCCATATTCCCAATCATCATAATCTTCATCATTGCGAATTTTTTCATGAAGTTCTTGTTGTTTTTTTAAGTTATGTTTGGGTGCCAAGTCGTGCATAACCTCTTGAATCACTCTTTTTGGTGGCACATTTCCATAATCAGTGATGAGATGAGTGGTTCCCCACATGTCTCTCATATAATTTGAGTCTCTATCGACTGGTAAGTTTGACATTTTAGCTCCTGTTTTAATGAATAAAACAGAACTTTTATAAAGGAGGTTGCTATCTCCTTATTCTTATTTAACGATCTACTTCTCTAAGTCTAAAATTATTCGAATCTAGGTATTTTAGAATTTCGAGAGCAATTAATTTTGGATTTCCTTCTCCACAAGTGTAGACATCCACCGCTAAACACCCATTTTCAGGCCAGGTATGACAAGA
>Ga0136656_1000433_pt1 | contig 14570 bp, 24 predicted proteins | sample CPBDNA_9_FD_94862 | JGI IMG/M metagenome (GOLD analysis project Ga0136656, IMG submission 94862) | Freshwater to marine salinity gradient microbial communities from Chesapeake Bay, USA - CPBay_Sum_15_0.8_DNA (version 2) | ecosystem: Environmental > Aquatic > Marine > Coastal | place: USA...
GGTCCGAGTGATCGAGAAGGTGTAGAAACTGCAGCACGGGCTATGGAAAACTTAAAAAAAGTTTATTCAGTATCTGATGCTGATGTTAAAGCTATAAAAGATGCTAGTCAAAAAACAACGAAAGTAACTCCTGACGGTATGGGTAAAGATTCTACAGAAGCGGTTAAAGAATTTTTAAAAAAGAATAAGGAGTAGATTATGCCAGGATCAAGATATAAAGAATTAAAAGAACTTCTCGATAAAGCTGTAGAAGAAGATGATCAAGATACGATTGATATTATCGAGCCTGAACTAGAGCAACTTGAACCGGAAGATGATGACGATTAATGCCGGACAAGCAACCTCCTAAAACAAAGAAATATTTTCGCTCTACGAAAAGTGGTGCGGGTATGACGAAAGCAGGGGTAGCTCGGTATCGAAGAGAAAATCCAGGTTCAAAATTATCGACAGCGGTAACAGAAAAAAATCCGAAAGGAAAACGTGCCGCTCGAAGAAAATCGTACTGTGCTAGAAGTGCGGGTCAAATGAAACAATTTCCGAAAGCGGCCAAAGACCCTAATTCTAGATTACGTCAAGCGAGAAGAAGGTGGAGATGTTAAATAGATCTTCTTTTCCAAAACAAATGAAAAATGGCAAAAAGAGAAAAACTAAAAAGAGCACCAAAAGAAAAGGGTGTTCCAAAAAAGTATCTTAGTGGAACTTCTGGTAAGCTTCGTTCTAAAAGAGCTGCAGCCATTAAGAAACGAAATAAAAATTATAAAGGTGAAGGAGCACTGCCTGGCGATCTCGATTCTAAAGGAAGATATAAAGGTGGCGCTAAGAAAAGTAAACATACAGCAAAATTTAAAAGGATGTATGGTTAATGTCTAATGTAACTAAAGCACTTCAGAATAAAGCAAAAAAGACAGGGAAGTCTGTATCTACGCTGAGAAAAATATATAATCGAGGACTAGCTGCACATCGAACTTCCGGTCATCGCACGGGTGCTTCACCTCAAGCATGGGCGATGGCGAGAGTTAATTCAGCTTTAACAGGTGGAAAAGCCGCTAAAGTTGATGCTGATATTTTGAAAGGTAAGAAAAGTAAAAATAGAAAAGCAGACGGAACAAAAAAGAAAACGAAAGGCAAGAAAAAGTAATGGCTACTAAATTAGAAAACGAATTAGAAAATTTAAGAAAAGAAAATAAAAAATTAGATAGAGAAGTTACTAAACTTCAATCGAAAGTTTCGCAAAGAGATCAAGCTTTAAAAGAAAAAGATTTACATATAACATTTTTAACTGATCGCCTATCCAATTGGGCGGATAAATTTTTTGAATTACGAACTAACTTTATTAATTTACCAATAGGTGAAAAAGTTAAGCTACAGGAGAAAATGCAAGGTGGCGAATGAAGAAAACAAATTAGAAGATGTACTAGAAATAGCAGAAGACGGTTCTGTTCAAATAGACATCTCAGAAGGTGATGAAGAAGAGGAAGAAGAGTTCGTTAATCCTTATGAAACAGATCATTATGCAAATCTTGCAGAAGATTTAGATAAAGATAAACTAGCTGAAATTTCATCTGATCTTTTAAATAAATTTGAAAACGATAGATCTTCTCGAAAAGATTGGGAAGATCAATATTCAAAAGGACTAAAAATGTTAGGAGTCATTTCGGAAGAAAGAGATGATCCATTCCCTGGTGCTTCTGGAGTTCACAATCCTTTAATGGCGGAAGCTGCAACTCAGTTTCAAGCGAGAGCAATATCTGAAATGTTTCCACCCGGCGGTCCTGTTAAAACACAAATTATTGGTAAAGTTACAGAAGAAAGAGAGATGCAGGCTCAAAGAGTTCAAGAATTTATGAACTATCAGATTACTCAATTAATGCCCGACTACTTTAGCGAGTTAGATCAGATGTTATTTAACTTAGCTTTAGCCGGATCAGCGTTTAAAAAAGTTTATTATGATACTGCTTCAGATCAAGTTTGCGCTAAATTCATTCCTGCGGAAGATTTAGTCGTTTCTTATAGCACAACAGAGTTAGATACTTCTCCTCGATATACTCAAATTATGAAATTAACCACTAACGATGTTCGAAAATACATGAAAACTGGTTTTTATCGTGATATTAAATTAACTTCAGCTTCAAATGATGATGAAGAAAGTCAAGTTCAACAGACTTTAGATGAATTAGACGGAATTAGTCCTGGTAATAGTGATCAAACTAGACAAGTTTTAGAATTTCATGTTAACTATAACTTAGGAAATGATGAAGATGACTTAGAATTACCTTACATTATTACAGTAGATCGCTCTTCACAGCAAATTTTAGCGATTAGACGTAATTGGAAAGAAGATGATAAGCTACAGAACAAGCGAGTTTACTTTATTCACTATAAATATTTACCAGGTTTAGGCTTTTACGGCTTCGGTTTAATACATATGATTGGTGGATTACAGCATGCAAGCACGGGTGCACTCAGAGCGTTACTTGATAGTGCTGCATTTGCAAATTTAAATGGCGGATTTAAAGCGAAAGGTGCTCGAATTGAAGGTGGAGACATTACAGTATCACCTGGTGAGTGGGTTGAAGTCGAAGCTTACGGCGATGACTTGAGAAAATCGTTTATTCCACTTCCATTTAAAGAGCCATCACCTACTTTAATGCAGTTATTAGGAATTTTAACTGAATCGGGACGTAGATTTACTTCAATTGCTGATGCTATGGTCGGAGATGCAGCTTCATCTGCTCCTGTCGGAAGTATTGTAGCTCAAATTGAGCAAGGCTCTAAAGTATTTAGTGCGATTCATAAAAGATTACACATGGCGCAGGGAAAAGAACTTAAATTAATCGGTGAATTAAACGGAGAATTCTTAGATAATGAATATCCTTACGAAACTATCGGCGATGAAAAGATGGTTAGACGAAGAGATTTCGATGGACGTGTCGATATTATCCCTGTATCTGATCCAAATATCTTTTCAGCAGCACAAAGAATCGCTATGGCTCAAACTGAACTTCAATTAGCACAATCAGCGCCTCAAATTATTAATGTTCGTAAAGCTTATGAACGATTAGTGCGTGCTTTAAATATACCAGAGCCTGAAGAACTATTACTTGAAGAAATGGAGCCAAAAAGAATGGATCCTGTCTCTGAAAATATGGCAGTATTAAATCAAACTCCAATAAAAGCGTTTATGGATCAAAATCATACCGCTCACTTAGCAGTTCATCAACAATTTTTAGCTGATCCACGATTTGGTGGAAACACTCAAGCACAACAAGCTATCTTAGGTCCTATGTTAGCACACATGGCAGAACATTTAGCGTATCAGTATAAAATGACAATGCAGAATTTAGGACAACAAGCAGGAATGCAGATGCAAATTCCTAATATAGACTTTAAAGATAAAGATGATAAACAGGAAGAATTATCTCCAGAAGCAGAAAACGCTTTAGCACAATTTGAAGCACAAACAGCTCAATTACTCGCTCAAAGTCAACCTCCAAGTGAAGAACAAGTTAAACAGCAGCAACAAAATGCTAAAGATCAAGCTGAACTTCAACTTAAAGCAAAAGAAATGCAGATAAGAGAAGCTAGATTTGTAGAAGGTGTAAAAAAAGATGCTCAAGTTCAAGATAGACTTACAAAAGAATTCCAATTAAAAGCTTTAAAAATGGGGAGTGATTTAAAAAGAGAAAGTGAAAAGAAAAAATGAGCAGACCTACGGGTGAAGAAATAAGACAAGCAAAAAAATTTCTTTTAAATAAAAATATTAAAACTCAAATCGTAAAGCCTAATTTATTTGCTACTGCAGCAAAACAATTAAATAAAAATTTTAATGATACACTAGACGTTATTAGAAAGGCGGTAAAAGATGCTGAAACTAACGGAAGCAATCTTAGAGGAAATAAAAAAACTTAGAAAAGATTTATCTGAACGAACTGTTAATCCAGGATTCGATACTCACGAACAATACATTAAAACTATCGGAATAGTTCACGGTTTAGATAGAGCCAGAGATATTATTAAAGATATTTCTGAACGATATATGAAAGGAGATATACTCGAAGATGAGTAATATAGTCATGAATAATGATTGGCATACTGATAGCGATGTTGCTGATCCAAAAGAACTACCAATCCCTTGTGGATATCGAATACTTATTCGACCAATTGCACCCATTAAGAAAACAAAAGGTGGAATTATCTTAACTGATAAAGCTGTAGAAGATCAAGCTTACTTAAATAGTAAAGGAAGAGTGGTTGCTATGGGAAATGAATGTTATGATAAAAGCAAAAAACCATGGTGTACAATTGGCGATTATGTAGTATATGGTAGATACGCAGGAAGTAAAATTGACGTAGGTGGCGTTAAAATGCTTCTGTTAAATGATGATGAGATATTGGCAGTTTTACCAAACCCTGATATCTTAACAACTAAAGTATAAACACGTGGTACACAACCACGCAATACATGGGAGGTTAAACCATGACAGACGAAGAACTAAAAGAAATCGAGGTAACACTTGACGAAGAAAAAGAAGAACAAACTTATCAGAATCCAATTGAAAAAGCAGTCAATGAAGAACAGTTGGATAATGAAAGAGATTCTTCTGAGAATGCAGAATCAGAAAAACCTGCATTAGAAACTGAACTTTTTAATCTTAAATCTGAATTAGAAGAAATCAAAAAAGAGCCTTATTCGGAAAGAGTAAAAAAACGTATCGCAAAAGAAGTTGCAAAAACGAGAGCAGCATCTGAAAAAGCAAAAATGCTTGAAGAACGTTTAGCTCGTATTGAATCTTCTATGCAGGAAAAAGAACAAGAAGAAAAAGAAGTTCAATATAAAACAGTAGCTCAACAATTAAGAGAAGCTATTGAATCTGGTGAAACTGATAAACAGGTAGAACTAATGGAACGTATGTCTGATTTAAGACAAACGAAAAAAATAGAGCCGCAACAAACAGCAAAACCAGATGTTGAAAAACCACAAGAAGTACCAGAATTAGCAAAAGAATGGATTGCTAAAAATTCTAGTTGGTGGAATAAATCTGATCATATGGATGCTACTTCTTTAGCTATTGGTATTGATACTCAATTAACTAATGAAGGATACGATCTTAATGATCCAGATTATTACGAAGAGTTAGATAAAAGACTATCTAAGTATTTTCCTAACTTAATAAATCCGCAAGAAACCGCAGATAAAAACACTTCACAAGATGATAAAAAGATTGTATCTTTAGAACAGAAAAGAGTGCAATCGCCAGTTGCAGGTGTTTCTCGATCAACATCGGGTTCTGCTAAGAGCGTTAAGCTATCTGCTGATGATCTAGCAAATGCTAGAAAATTTGGAATTGATATTAGCGATCCAGCGGCACTGAAAAGATATGCAAGGGAACTTGCTAGTCTTTCAATACAGGACAAATAGAAAAGGAGCCTGATAATGACAACTAAAGAAACACGAGATGAGCTTTCTCGTAAAAAAGCTTGGAGACCGCCATCATTGTTAGAGGCGCCACCAGCGAGGCCAGGATATAAGCAACGTTGGGTAGCGACTAGCATTTTAGGTCAAGATAACCCAACTAATTGGGCGAAACGAATGAGAGAAGGTTGGCAACCAAGAGATCCAAAGACTGTGTCTAAGGATTTTGCTGTTGCTACTATCGAACATGGAAAGTTCGCCGGTTACATTGGCGTTGAAGGAATGGTTCTTTGTGAAATGCCAGAGGAAATGGTTTCGCAGCGTAATGAATATTATGCAAATAAAACACGAAATCAAGAACTTGCAGTCGAGCATGACTTACATAGATCAGAACAACCAGGAAATCCTATTCAACGAGAACATCGATCTAAAACGACAGTAGGTGGTGAGTAAGGCAATGGCAATTTTAAGGAGGTAAATATAAAATGGCTAACGCAGACACACCAAACGGTTTTGTACCTAAAAGACACTTAACCGGCGGCGTGATCAGAGCTAATGAATACCTAATTGCAAATGGCAAAGCTGCAAATTTCTTTTCTGGCGATATCGTAGATCTCGGATCAGATGGATATTTAGACACTTTCGCTAATAACGAAAAAGCAATTGGAGTATTTTACGGCGCTGAATATGTCGATGAAAGTACAGGTGACGTGAAGTTTGTAAAAAAATGGACTTCCGGCACAACAGTGAAAGCTAACACAACAGTGAAAGCTTATGTTTATGACGATCCAATGATTACTTACACAGTACAGGCCGGTAACGGTTCTATTGCTCAAGCTAACATTGGTGAGACAGCAAACGTTCTATTAACAGCAGGTAATTCTACTTACGGTTATTCACAACAAGAGTTGGATAACGACACTCTAGCAACAAGCGCACTTGTTCTTAGAGTTCTAAGAAAAGTAGATGAGCCTAATAATGATTTCGGTGAGAATGCTAAAGTTGAAGTAGTTATCAACCAGCACAGATTATCGACTCAAGGCGCAGGAGTATAATAAGTTATGGCATTAAATAGATCTTTATTTACAAAACAGCTTAACTTAGGCCTCAACACTATTTTTGGTATGGAATATGACCGTTACCCAGAACAGTGGAGAGAAATATTCTCTGTTGAGCAATCACAAAAGGCTTTTGAAGAAGATGTACAGATGATTGGTTTCGGTGCAGCTCCTACTAAAGCAGAAGGCGCAGCCATCTCTTACGAATCAGGAAGAGAAGGTATTGTAGCAAGATATACCCACGAGACAATCGCATTAGCATTCTCAATTACTGAGGAAGCTGAAGAAGATGGTCTTTACGGTTCACTTGGTGCAAAATACGCTAGAGCTTTAGCAAGATCAATGCAGCACACAAAAGAAATCAAAGGTGCTAACATCTTAAACAATGGCTTTAACACAGTAGTCGGTGGTGACGGAGTAAGCATGCTTAATGCATCTCACCCACTTGGCGGTGGCGGAACAGCTTCAAACATTCTCGCAACTGCAGCTGACTTATCAGAAACATCTCTAGAGACAATGTTAATTCAGATTTCTGAAATGACAGATGATAGAGGTATTCCTGTTGCAGCTACAGGTCAGAAGCTAATCGTTCCACCTGAGTTAATGTTTGTTGCTGAAAGAATCATTAACAGTAACTTAAGACCAGGTACAGCTGACAATGATATTAACGCTATGAAATCAATGGGAATGATCCCTGGTGGCGTAGCAGTTAATCAGCGTCTAACTGACCCTGATGCGTTCTTCTTAATGACTGACGTGCCAGATGGCATGAAGCATTTCGTAAGACGTTCACTTAAAAAAGCTGTTGAAGGTGATTTTGAGACAGGAAACTTACGCTACAAAGTATCAGAAAGATATTCATTCGGTTTCACCGATTGGAGAGGTATCTTCGGTACTCCAGGCGCAGCCTAATAATTAAAAAACTGAGAGAGGGTGTTATCGCCCTCTCTTTCCCTAAGACTTAAACGACTACAAGGAGGTAGACATATGGGAACAACTACTTTTTCTGGCCCAATTAAGGCCGGAACAATTAAAGATACAACAGGTACTACTTTAGGATCTGATGTAACAAACGTAGGTTCTGTCGTAATGGCACAATCTAAAGTAATCGATATTATAGGAGCAGATGCAAACGATCAAGTATGCGCAACTATTCCTGCTAATTCACAAATTGTAGATGTAATTTTAAACGTTACTACAGTTAGCAATGATAGTGGTACTGCTACTGTTAGTGTAGGAACTTCAACAGATCCAAATGCATTTCTCGATGCTGTAAACGTAAAAGCATTAGGAACTACTCGTGGAACTTTAGACACTGAAGCTACTGACGTAGGAACTACAGATATACAAGTTTTAGCAGATTTTGCTGCAGGTTCAGATGACGGTACTACTGGTGCTGCAACTGTAACTGTACTATATATCCAAAACAATAACTTATCTTAATCATTATAGGGCCTGTTAAAGGCCCTATTAATTGTATATAGTTGCGATAATGAGTAAACTTACAGAATATTTTGATAAAAAAACTGAAAAAACCATTGATCTTTTAAATGATTTTCTAAAAGATATAGAAGTTAAAGAAAAAGAATCAGATGTTAAAGAAGAAGAAACTATTAAAGAAATAGAACAGGAAGAAAAACAAATTGAAACTGAAGAAGAAAATTCTAAAATTTTAGAACAAATTCAAGATTCAATTAAAAACTATCAAAAAATAGCAGGAACGAAGCCATCTTCTGCTTCTCAAACTTATCAAGGTCAAAATTTAATGGGAACTCCTCAATCTATGGGTGCTTTTGGTCCTTTGTCCCAAATAAAAGAATCTACTAGTCCTTTATTTGCTTCTCAAGATTTATTTCAAAGTTCAAAATTAAAAGACATATCTACAACTATTGCTAATTTACAAAAACTTTTAAAAGGAGGTGTCAATGTCTAATTCAGATATTTTCGCTAAAAGCACTACAACAACAGGAAGTGATGTTACTTTATTTGCTGGCCCAATAAGAATAAAAGGATTTATTATAACTCCTACAGGCACAGCAGGTACTGTTACTTTTAAAGATGGTAGTACTACACTATTTGCATTAAGCACAGCAGCATCTGCAGCATCTGGTCCAGTTCAGATTTCTTTACCATCTGAGGGTATTAAATGTTCAACTAACGCTACTGTAAATTTAACTGCAGGTGTATCAGCGATAACAGTATTTATGGCGTAATGGCTACATCAGGTACAGCAACTTTTAACTTAACGGTTAATGATGCGATTCAAGAAGCGATGGATCGTATTGGAGGAGAACCCGTTTTAGGTTATGATATACGTTCAGCGAAACGTAGTCTTAATGTTATGTTTGCTGATTGGGCAAATCGTGGTGTTAATCAGTGGACACTTGAAAAGAAAACTTTAAGCTTAATTTCCGGTACAGTTAATTACACTTTAGATACAGACACTGTTGATATTGTAGATATGTATGTAACGAGAGATAGTACTGATTATAGCGTAGAAAGAATTAGTTTAACTGATTATAACACTTATCCTAATAAATTAACGACAGGAAGAGCAACTCAATTTTATTTACAAAAAGATAGAACACCTAAATTATATATTTATCCAGCACCCGATAATTCTACTGATGTTATTTCTTATTGGAGAATAAGAAAAATAGAAGATATTACAGCTTTAAGTTCAAGTGGAAATGAACAAGATATTGATATTCCTTTTCGATTTTACGAATGTATGGTTGCAGGTTTAGCTTATTATATGGGAATGAAAAGAGCAGGTGTAGATTTAAATAAATTATCATATTTAAAAGCTGAATATGAAACTGCATTTACGAGAGCGAAAGACGCAGATTTAAATGAAACATTTAGAATAGTTCCAGGTTACCGAAGTGGCTTTTAACAAACGTGGACCTAGAAAAGCACCTTCTTTTCCTTTTGCTAAAGGAAAATATGCTCGAGCAATTTCAGATCGTTCAGGATTAGAATATCCTTATTTAGAAATGGTTCGTGAATGGAACGGACTTTTAGTTCATATTAGCGAATATGAATCTAAACAACCACAACTCGATCCAATAGTTTTTAGTGATCCAGAAGCACTAAAGAATGCCAGACCTCAGGCTCCTCTTTCAGCTACAGGAGGCGTACCTAATCAATTATCAGTAATCTATCCGGGCACTTTCGGAGACACAGGACAGGAAGTAGGAGTAGCTACCGGAAACCAAATTGGATTGGAGTTAGGAAATGTCTCAGTCGTCATCAGCTAAAGATGCATATATAATGCTTTGTACACCATGTTATGGTGGTATGATGCATGAAGCTTATTTTCACAGTGTCGTAAAATTATTTCAAGAAGCAAGAGATAAAGAATTTAAAGTTCATTTAAATACTATGGGAAACGAAAGTTTAATTACAAGAGGAAGAAACACGATGGTATCTCAATTTATGGATGCTGAGCATTGTACTCATTTATTATTTGTAGATTCCGATATCGCTTTCTATCCTGAGTTAGTTACTAAATTATTAGAATATGATAAAGATGTTGTAACAGCCATTTATCCTCGAAAGACTATCGAATGGAAAAATTTAGAATACTACGTTAAAAAAGGAGATCTAAAAACTATGGAGCAAAAGTTATTAGGATATAACTTAAACTTTCCTGATCCTTTAAATATAGACGTACAAGACGGATTTGTAGAAGTATTAGACGCCGCTACAGGGTTTATGCTTATTAAAAAAGACGTATTTGTAAAAATGAGAGAAGCGTATCCTGAATTAAAATATACTTCCGATCAGATTATTAATAATAAACAATATTCTAGCGATTGGTGTTATGCTTTTTTTGATTGTATGATTGATCCTAAAAGTAATCGATATTTAAGTGAAGATTATACATTCTGTCGTAGATGGCAGCAAATAGGTGGAAAAATATACGCTGAAATAACATATCCATTAACTCATTACGGAACTTACGGTTTTAGAGGAAATGTATCGCATAAATTTGCAAAAAAAGATAGTATAGACATATAATGGCAACAACTTACGCAGATTTAAAGACAGATATCCAGACTTGGATGCAAAATACAGGAACGGATTTCACTAATCAATTAGATACGTTTATTAATAATACGGAACAGCGATTATTAAGAGAAATTGATCCTGAAGCTTTTGTCTTTAATAAATATACTAGTTTAACAAGTGGAAGTCGTTTTTTAAATAATCCAAGCGATCTTCTTGTTATTAAAAATCTTTTAATACAAAATGGAGATGATAGAATCTTTCTTGAAATGAAAACTGACGAGTTTGTATATGAATATTGGCCTGATGCGACACAAACAGGGCTTCCTAAATATTTCGCAAATTATGATGATGATTCTACTTTATTAGCGCCTACACCAAATTCAAATTATACAGTAGAAATGCAATATGTTGCACGTATTGAAACTCTTTCTAGTACTAATACAACCAATTGGTTAACTGAAAATGCAGATGACGCATTACTATATGGTTGTTTGTCGGAAGCTTCTATCTTCACAAAGAATATGGAAGATTACGCACTTTATAATAAAAGATATCAGGAAATCGTTGCGGGATTGAATAATCAATCTAGAAGGCGCAGACGAACTGACTACAAATTCCCTGCTAGCCCTGCTGGCACGGACACCTTGACAGGAAGCCAATAAGGAGGTAACATCATGGCAATAACTCAAGCACTCTGTACTGTATTTAAGCAGGATTTAATGGACGCAGGGCAAGATCTAACTTCAGCGACATTAAAGATAGCTTTATATACAAGTTCAGCAACTTTAGACGGAACTACATCCGCCTATTCTACATCTAATGAAGTAACCGGAACAGGTTACACTGCGGGTGGAGAAACATTAACAAACGTAGTCGTTGCAACAGACGGAACGACAGCTTATCTTGATTGTGATAACGCATCATGGTCAAGTGCTACAATTACAGCAAGAGGAGCGTTAATTTATAATAACTCTAACTCTAACTCAGCTATTTGTGTTTTAGATTTTACGGAAGATAAATCATCTTCAAACGGAACATTTGAAATACAATTTCCAGCCCCTGGCGCAAGCACTGCTTTAATTAGAATTGCTTAATGGCATTAGTAGTAAACGATAGAGTAAAAGAGGAAACAACTACGACTGGTACAGGCACTGTCTCACTAGATGGTGCGGATACCGGATTCGAGACATTTGTTGCTGGTATCGGAACAGGAAATGAAACATATTACTGTATTGCAGCAGGCTCGGAATTTGAAGTAGGAAGAGGAACTGTTACAAGTGGAACTCCTGATACTTTATCTCGTGATACTGTTATTTCTTCTAGTAATTCTGACGCTTTAGTTAATTTTTCCGCAGGAGCAAAATCAGTTTTTTGTACGTATCCCGCAAGTCAAGCACCTTCACCGAGTATGACTGCTACGACCTATATTAACACTCACAACTCGACGATTTCAGAAGATCAAAACATTGATTCTGCAGTATTGGCAGGACCTGTCACGATCACGGGAACAGTTGTGGCAACAGGAACCTTGGCGATCATCTAATGTCATTACTCGAAGTTAATAAAATTACTCCTCAATCAGGAACTACCCTGACACTCGGAGATACAGGCGACACGATTAATTTTGGCAGTGGCGTTTTACCGAACTTCGAGAACCTAACAGTCACCGGCGATCTGACGGTTGATACAAATTCTTTAAAAGTCGATTCAACGAATAACTATGTCGGTATTGGTACGAGTTCCCCATCAAGACCATTAACTGTAGTAGGAACTGGAACTATTTCTGGTGGAGTGGTTGTTATTGATGATGCAGGTGCTATAGGATTAGAAATACAATCAAATGACCCTACTTTATTATTTTATGAAGATGATACCACAGACCAAAACTATCAAATTAGACTACAAAGTGGTAGTTTAACATTTCAAACACAAGTCGATGCAAGAAATTCTGCTACTGAACGTATGCGTATAAATAGTGCTGGTAACGTAGGTATTGGTACAAGTACAATAAATGATAGATTTGTGGTGCAATCAAGTTCAGCAAACGAAGGTATTAGTATTAGAGGTGCTGGATTTGATGCTTTAAAAATTGGTATGGTTGACCCAGGTACATCTAATGATGGTGTAATTGGTATGACTATTAATAATAATTTGCGTTTTATTACAAACAACACAGAACGTATGCGTATAGATAATAATGGTAATGTAGGGATTGGAAAAATACCAGATGCTTCTTTCGGAAGTTATGACGCATTAGAAATTGGTAATGCAGGATTTTTAACAGGCATAGCAAGTAGTAATGAAAATATTTTTGTTGGTAGTAATGCATACTTAAATGGCTCTGGTAGTTGGACTTATATGACAACTAATGAAGCATCTTATTACAGGCAAGGAGATGGCAGACATTCTTGGCATTATGCACCTTCAGGAACAGCAGACACAGCTATTACTTTTTCAGAAGCTATGCGTATCGACAGTTCTGGTAATGTTGGTATTGGTACAACTACTACATCATCAGCTAAATTAAATATTCAACCTAATAGTGCATATTTAAGAATAAAAGAAGGTAGAGTAGATGCTACTAACAATATTCGTTTAGAAGCAGGTGGAACAGTTAATACTTATTTAGAATATAGAGGTTATCTTGGTCATATTTGGGATGTAGATACCACAGAAGCTATGCGTATAGATAATTCTGGTAATGTCTTAGTGGGTAAAACATCTACTGACCAAACTGTTGCAGGAACTACATTATTTGCCAATGGTAAATTAGCACCCACTGTTAATAGTGATACTGTTATCTATGCTAATAGAGAAACAAATAATGGAGATATTATTGAATTAAGAAAAGACGGAACAACAATAGGTAGTATTGGTGTTATTGGTGATGATATACCTTATTTTGGTACTACTGATGGCAGTCAATGTGGAATTAATTTAGATGGTGATAATCAAAGAATTAACCCAGCGAATGGTTCTGGTAGTGCAATAGATAATCAAATTGATTTAGGAGCATCACCACAAAGATTTAAAAACTTATACTTAGGTGGCTCAGTCTATCTCGGTGGTACAGGTAGTGCCAATGCCTTAGATGATTATGAGGAAGGTACTTATACTCCAACTCTAACAGGTTCTACAACTGGTTCAATAAATGCAAATATTGGAAAATATACAAAAGTTGGAAACTTAGTTCATGTTAATATTGGATTTTATAATCCAGGAGTAAATACAAATAGTGGTCAATGGCAAATTTCTTTACCATTTACAGTAGCAAATCCCTCTGTAACTGGAGGATTCACAATGGTTGAAGCGGGAACTGTTCTAGAACTTAGAGGTGTAGCTGCATCTGGTGATTATCTAATTTTTAGTGCTACTGGTAATAATTCTTATGGAATAATAAGAGAAATATATAATAGTGCTACTACAGAAGCCACGGTATTAGATACAAGTGTTCCGACTAATTTATTAATGAATATAGATTTTACATATTTTACAGCATAAGGAGTAAACAATGGCAATAACAAAAGAAACACAAATCGCTAAAATAGAAGTGGTCACACCTTATAAGCACGTTCAAGTAGCTGTTGATACAGTCATTAAAGAAGATGATGTAGAAATAAGCAGAAAAAGAACAAACAGATATGTGCTTACATCAGACCAAAATATTACAGGCGAAGATGCAGAAGTACAGGCAGTATGTAATGCTGTTTGGACTGATGAAGTCAAAGCATCTTGGGAAACTTTTAAAGCCTTACAATCTGAGGTATAAATAGAAGCATGAGCGAACTTAAAGTCGATAAAATTACACCTAGACTAGGGACCACGTTAACCCTAGGCGACAGTGGGGACACGATCAATTTTGGCAGTGGTGTATTGCCCAATTTTGAAAACCTCACCGTCACAGGTGATTTAACCGTTGACACAAATTCGCTCAAAGTTGACTCTACGAATAACTTCGTGGGTATTGGAACAGCGAGTCCTACTGTAGCTTTGGATGTCGTCGGAGCGATCACAGCGACAGGGAATATTACAGGCACACTCGCCACCGCCGCTCAACCTAATATTACTTCGGTTGGAACTTTAAC
>Ga0136656_1000437_pt1 | contig 14496 bp, 14 predicted proteins | sample CPBDNA_9_FD_94862 | JGI IMG/M metagenome (GOLD analysis project Ga0136656, IMG submission 94862) | Freshwater to marine salinity gradient microbial communities from Chesapeake Bay, USA - CPBay_Sum_15_0.8_DNA (version 2) | ecosystem: Environmental > Aquatic > Marine > Coastal | place: USA...
ACAATTCCAGATAAAGCCACAATCGCAATTCCTGTCATGGTTGTGCTAAAAGGTTTTCCAGCAATAAGAAGGCCTATTAAAACGCCTACTATTGACATAAATACAGCACTTAACACCAGAACTGATTGATAGAAACTATTAAATTGTGTAACAAGCAGAATCAGCATTAACGATAATGCGGTTATAGAAGCGATAGTTAAAAATTTTGTAACTTCTTCGGTCTCTTCTTGCATACCTCTAAATTTTGTTTCTATTCCCTCTTCAAAATTTTGTGTTTCCAGCCATTTGCTCATTTCGCTTACTTTATCTGAAACTAAGTATTCTGAAGATTCTGTTGCCACCCCAATCTCATGAAAAAATTTACCATTCCTTCTAATTACAGATTGGCGATTTTCTTTTGGGATAAGTTTGATGAAGGTACTAACTGGAATAAGACCATTAATTGAATTAACCTTTAAATCTTCAATACCGCTGAGCGATCGCATGGACGAGCCAAATCTAGCTCTTATCTCAACTTCATCTTTTGAGTCATCGGGTCTATATTCTCCCACTTTAAATCCATTTGTAAGCATCTGCACCAATGCTCCAATATCAACAATACTTACCCCAAGCTGAGCAGCTTTTTGCTTATCGACCTCAACCTTCCATTCAATCAATGGATAGGGCAGGGTTGAACGAATATTTGTTAAACCAACCACTTCATTGATCATATATTGCTCAATTTTTTCTGTTGTTCTAGCGACCGATTCTTCATTATTTCCAAAAATCCCTAATTCAATTGGTGAACTAAAAGAGGGGCCACCTTCTTCGGGTTTAATTTCAACAATTATTCCAGGTATATCAGAAGTAACTTTTTGGACATTAGCAATTACTTCTTTTCCAAGAATATCTCTAAACTTAGAGTCAACAACCTCAAAAAACCCTCTTGCAACAGAGTCGCCTCCAGAGTTAAACCATTGCGTCCCAGTTGTTAGATATAAATTTTCAATGTGCTCAACTGTTTGAATTTTTTGTTCAACAATCTCCATGATTGCTTTGGCTTCAGTAGAAGAAAAGTTTCCTCTTGCCCGAATAGAAATCTCAGCAGCAACAGGGTCTACATCTGCAAAGTAGAGGGTTCCTTTATTGAAGTTTCCATACATTGCATAACCAAAAAACCACAAAAGCATTACAACAGCTATGATGGTCTCTCCAGGATTCCTAACAAATTTTTTCAAAACTCTTGAATAGAAACTGGAAATTTTATCAAAGAGAATTTCACCAGTTTGTTCACTGTCTCCTGAGACTAAGTTTGATCGTCTCTGCCCAAATATAGAGCCAATGACTGGGGTAATGATTAAAGCATAAACAAGCGATGCTGATAGCACGATGAATACAGTGATAGGAAGAAAACGCATGAATTGACCTGTAAATCCAGGCCAGAAAATTAGTGGTGTGAAAGCAGCAATAGTTGTTGCAGTTGAAGAAATGATAGGAAAAAACATCCTTTTTGAAGACAGTCGATAAGCTTCTTTTCGATTCAAGCCTTCAGAAATTTTTCTATCTGCATATTCTGTTACAACTATGGCGCCATCGATCAACATCCCCAGGCCAAGCAAGAGACCCATCATGACCAGAAAATTAAATTCCATGTCAATCACTCTTAAGATAATGAATGTAAGCAAGAAACAAAACGGAATAGAAAGTCCAACCAACATGCCAACCCTAACACCCATGCTTGCAATGACAAGAATCATGACGAGGAATATTGCTGTGATAATATTTCCTTCCAACTCAGATATCATCACCTCGGCCCATACAGTTTCATCATTGGTTCTAACTATTGATAAATTTTTAGGTAAAGTTTTCTCAAATTCTTCTTTGACGGCAATAATATTCCTTTTTGCATCAATCGCGTTTGCACCAACTCTCAATCGGATTTCAAGCGTCACTGCATCCTGACCATTTACTTTTGCAAAAGATGAATAATCTTTAAAAGTTCTTCTTATCTCGCCGATATCACTCAAGGTTACAACAGCATCTTGGGTGACTTTAATTGGTATGTTGTATACATCTTCAGCAGTTTCAAAAATACTTGGAACTTCAATGTTAAATTTTCCTGAGCCAGTATCCTGAGCCCCACCTGGTATTATCAAATTATTGTTTGAAATTGCTCTAGCTAATTGGCTAAGTGTAATTCCGTAAGTTTCCATCTTGGATTTATCGATCACACCTTCTAAGACTTCCTCGGGAGCACCTCTCAAATCTGCCCCAAGGACCTCTTTTATTGCTTCAAGTTTGTCTTGTAATTCTCTTGCAATGAAAACTTTTTGACGCATTGAAGCTGAGCCTAATATGCTTAGGTTCATTACAGGAAATAAAGCAAATGAATATTCTCTAATCTGAGGATCTTCTGCTTCTCTGGGGAGTTGAAATTTTACTTCCTCAACAGCCTGCTTGATATCTCTTAGAGCTGTATCAATGTCATAGCCAACCTCAAACTCTGCAACGATTCTTGCAAAACTTAATCTAGCTGAAGATGAAAGCTCTTTGATGCCAGGAACGCTTCTTAATCTAGTTTCTAGAGGCCTAGCTATAAGTCGTGAAGCATCACTGGGAGATGCTCCATCTAAAAAAACTTCTACGCTTACTAGTGGAAGCTGAATGTTTGGGTCTGCTGCGACCCCGATGGTTGAACGAGCGTATGCTCCTGCAATAATTATTGCTAAGGCAATAGCAAGGGTAGTTCTTGCTTTAGATAAAGCAAAATCTACTATTCTTGTCATGTGATATCGAGAGGCACTTTGATTACTTCCTGGCCATTTTCAACAAAGCCCTGTCCCCTCACAATTATTTGTGTAAGGTTTGGAATGCCAGTGACCCAGACCCCATCTTCAGTATCTTCAATAATTTTGATAGGAAGAAATTCAACAATATTATTGTCTGTAACTGCTCTTACTCCCAAAGTACCTGCATCAGATAAAAGTAGGATTGATGAAGAGATTTTTGTTGCTAGTATTTTATTTGTAGAAATTTTTAAAGTCCCAGTAATACCATCTCTAATAATTCCTTGAGGATTTTTAACTTGAGCTTCGACTCGGAAGCTTCTGGTCGACGGAGTCGCGCTTTTAGATACAAAGCTCAGCTTACTATTTATAATATCACCCGTGACTAATTCTATTGAAATATTTTGACCTGTTGCCACATTTTTAATATCCGCCTCAGACACTTCAGCAACAAATGTAACAGGGTCTAATTCAATAATTACCGCACATACTTCACCTCTATTTATATAGTTACCAGGCTTCACTATCATTTCAACATAACCTTTAAAGGGTGCTTTGACTTCTGTTCTATTGAGTTCAACTACTCCGAGCCTGCAGAGGACTTGATTTTTTTCTACCCACTGCCCTTGGACCACATTGTTTGGCATGACCTCACCACTAGTTTTGGCTAAAACTCTCACTCTTTTTTCAGAGGAAGTAGATGCATTTAAAGTGATGACTGGTGAATAAAATTGTGAAGCAGCTTCTTGAGTAACAACCTTGGTTAACTGCGAATCTTCTTTTATTTCAATGATTTTCTCTTCAACAAATAGACCAGAGATCATCCAAAGAATAATCGGTATTAGTATGTAGAGTGAAATTCGGACGTTCTTATTCATTAATGTATAACTTTTATATTTTCCCAGTTATCTAGGCTAGGGTCGGTGATTATAGTGCATGCTTTTTGTAAAGTACACTTTACAATATTAGAGACCATGTTTTTTACGTAAACTTTCCAAAAGTTTCAAATCAAGAGGCTGCAATTGATTTGAGGCATTTTTATCAGGGAGGTCAAATTTTTTTCCAGATTGGCTCTCTTTAACAAGACGGAGGTAAATCTTTGAAAATGCGTGAAATGTATTATTGTTATTTGGCGAATTAATTAATTCCCAACCAACTTCTCTCGCTGCCCAATAAATAATTGGGTGTGTCCAAGAATAGCTGTATCTAGGAGGGGAGGATTTTTGAGCTTCAATAAATGCCTCATGCGGGCTAGGTATATTGATAGAGTCCATTGATACTGAACATGCTTTTATAATCTCCGTGAGAGTAGGCAGGTAATCATTGGCTTCTATTACGGTTTCAATAGCAGCATTAATACTTCCTGCTGGATATTTTTTTAAACTCTTGGCCCAAAGTTTTTTTGCTTCATTGAGCTTATGGTCAGTACCAAAAACTTTATAGAATTGATAATGGTATGAGAGCTCAAGTTTTAAAAAGAGATTATCGATGGCTTCTATGAATCTCTGACGCTCAGAGTTCAAGGTTTTCTGCCCAGGAGGCATCTTTTGTTCTTTGTTCGAACTCTTGAGCAAAGTCTCCGGGTTCATTATGTCTATTAGCTTTTTTGTCATTTTTTCCTTCATAAGTACCAATCAACTCTTTGCGTTTTACAAAATCAACAAATTTTGAGTTCCAGGATCTTAGCGCTGTTCCATTCTCTTTCCAATAGAGTATAAACTCCTTCAAGTGTTTTAAAGCATCATTTTTTGAGACATTAGCTAATTCTAAAATATCAAAAGCATCAGAAGATGGCGACCAATGATCATCGATACAAACGGGCAAGCCTTTATTTGTAGAATTCTCTTTAACCCACTCTCTGCGAATGAAATCAACAAACAATACATTCCAGTTATCTCGAATTTGATTTTTTTCAAGCCAATACATCTTGAATTCATTTACTTTGCTTTCAATAAATTCTTTATCAACATTGCCCATGCCTAGTACTTCAAATGCCTGTGCAGAAGGAGCCCAGGATTTCTCTAGCTTTCTTTTACCTGCATTAAGATTATTTGAAGGCAGCTTTAAGGAGTAAAGATTTTTACTTCGGGCAGACTCAATTTTCTTAGAAGTTACCTCAGGAGAGATTAATTTCAAATCTATTAGCCTGTTTATGTTTTTTAGAATTTCCTCTTCAGCAAAAAAAGGCATGCTTTCTTTCAGAATTGCAGCTATTTCGTTGGGCGAAGACAGCTCAGTTTTGATCGTTTTTGCTGCAGCCAGGACAATTGCACACTCTATGCCAAGAGTTTCAGCTTGTTGAATGGAGAAAGTAAATAAATCCTCTTTCAATTACCCTCGCCTCTTTTGGACAGCTTCACTGATTATATTGAGGCAATTAAATGTGTCATCCCAGTTCATGCATGCATCTGTAATACTTTGACCATATGTAAGGTTATCAGTGATGCTCTGGTTACCTTCAACCAGATGACTCTCGAGCATCAGGCCTCTTAAATTTTGATTGCCAGATGAAATTTGATTAGCTAAGTCCTTTACGACATCAATTTGCTTTTTAAATTGTTTCTGGCTATTTCCATGACTCGCATCAACCATAATAGAGTTATTAACATCAGCTTCAATCAATGCAGTTAATGTTTTTTGAATAGCTTCTGAGCTAAAGTTAGGCTCTTTTCCGCCTCTTAAAATAATGTGTGAATCAGAATTTCCAGATGTTTTATAAATGGAGACTCGCCCATCCTTGGTATTAGAAAAAAATACATGAGGATGATTTGCAGCTTGAATACCATCAATTGCAGGTTTTAGAGCCCCAGTAGTACCATTTTTAATGCCCACCGGGCACGAAAGACCAGAGGCTAACTCTCTATGACATTGACTTTCTGCTGTTCTAGCTCCAATAGCTCCCCAGGAAACAAGATCAGCAACATACTGAGGAGAAATCGGATCTAAGAACTCTGTACCAACTGGCAGACCCATAGCAGTAATATCTTTAAGAATTTTTCTTGCCAGCATTAAACCTTTATTCGCATCATAACTTTCATTTATATCTGGATCATTGATCAAACCTTTCCAGCCTACTGTTGTTCTAGGTTTTTCAAAATAGACTCTCATAATTATTAATAAATTTGTATTCAATGAGTCTCTTGCTTCTTTTAATAATTTGGCATATTCAATTGCAGATTCGGGATCATGAATAGAGCAAGGTCCACAAATCACAATTACTCTGTCATCTTTACCATGCAAAATTTGGCTCACTTCATTCCGCGTTCCATAAACTAATTTAGAAATCTCGTCTGTTAAAGGATATTCTGATATTACCTCATTAGGCGTAATGAGATCGAATTTCTCAACAATTCTTGTATTGTCTGTGTGGTAAATGGATTCCATGCACAAATATTAATGTAAATAAATAAAAAAAATAGGCTTTCTCCGATCTAATTAATTCTTTTTAAGGCCTTGTAAATGCTTTAAAGAAAACTTTTAAGGCAATATTTTTATTAAAAATCACAAGATGTTGTGTTAAAAAAGGCATATAATTACAGCATCTTGTATAAATTGAACTTATGAAGTCTCAAGCGCAACTAGAATTTCCACAATTTAAAGGTGAGGCTTTAACCCAACTTCCTGACGACTTATTTATTCCACCTGAAGCTTTGGAGATCTACTTGGAAGATTTTTCTGGGCCAATGGATGTATTGCTTTACTTGATCCAAAAAAAAGATATTAACATTCTGGATTTAGATCTCTCTGAGATTACAGATCAGTACATCCAATATATTGAATTAATGGATGCATTAAAAATTGAACTCGCAGCTGATTATTTGGTAATGGCTGCAACCCTTGCTCATATTAAATCTAGGATGTTGATCCCTCAATCTGAAGAAGAAGAGGAGGAGCAAGACCCTCGATCAGAACTTATTCGAAGGTTACAAGAATATCAAAGGTATAAAACTGCATCTGAGTCTATCTCTAATTTACCAAGATTAGATAGAGACTTCTTTCTTGCATCAACTGCCTTGCCAAAATTTCAAGAACGTGAAACACCCTTAGATATATCAGCCCAAGAACTTGCAGCACTCTTTCAGGAGGCTTCAATGCGTCCTAAATTTTCGGCGCATCATGAAATTCATTTCGAGGAATTATCCACTCAAGATAGAATTGCTTTGATTTTATCAATTCTCAATAAAAGAAACGTGATTCAATTCTTTCAAACTTATCAGAAAAAAGAAGGCAAGCAGGGAGTTGTCGTTGCTTTGCTTGCATCTTTGGATCTAGCTAAAGATGGACATGTCGAGCTTATTCAAAACCCTGACTCTAATCAACTTTATCTCAAATCAACCAATCGAGGGGTGCATTAGATGACCGATTTACAAAACTTACCCAATATTGTTGAGTCCATTCTTTTTGGTGCAGGCAGACCTATGCGATTATCTGAGATGAAAACTCTAATGGGATCTCAGAATATAGAAGTAGATTTAACCAGTATTAAAGTTGCTTTAAATACTCTTGAGGAAAGATATGCCGATAGCTCCATTGAAATTAAAGAGGTTGCATCAGGTTTTAGAATGCAGATCAGAGAGAGTTATGGCGATTGCCTTTATCCATTATGGAACGATGCCTCTAGCAGACTCTCCAAAGCATTAATGGAGACTATATCTATTATTGCTTATAAGCAACCTGTAACTAGAGGTGACATCGAAGACATCAGAGGTGTCACTGTTAGCACTCAAATAATCAGATCATTGCTTGATAGAGAGTGGGTTAAGGTAGCAGGTTACAGGGATGTTCCAGGCAGGCCTGCTCTTTATGAGACAACTAAAAACTTTTTAAATGATTTAAACCTCAAATCAATTAATGATTTACCACCGCTTCCTGAGGCTTTACCAGCTGATGAAGCCCTGGATCAGTTAGAAGCTGGCTAAACGCATGCTTCGATTGCAGAAGTTTTTGGCTCAAGCTGGCTTGGGTTCAAGGCGTTCATGTGAGCAATTAATCAAAGAGAATAAAATTTTTGTTAACGGTGAAATAGCCTCTTTGGGAACAAAAGTCTCTGAAACGGATGAGGTAATTTTTGACAACCAAAAAGTGGTTTTAAAAACTGCTGACTTAAAAATCATAATGTTGAATAAACCACCTGGAGTTTTGTCTTCAAGGAAAGATGAGAAAAAAATTAAACTCGTTTTTGATTTTTTACCAAAAGTTGAAAATGAGCCTGATTGGATTGCAGTTGGAAGACTGGATATTAATACCTCTGGTTTGATGTTATTTACCAATGATGGAGCAATGGCCCATCAACTTATGCATCCCTCATTTGAAATTGATCGAGAATATCTTGTTAGAGCGAGAGGTCATTTCAACGAGCAGAAGAAAAAAAATATGCTTTCAGGTGTGAAAATTGAAAATGAAGTGTATAAATTTTCCGATATCGTGCCAGGAGAAAAACAAAGCTCGAACCAATGGTTTTCAGTTTGTATGCTTACTGGAAAAAATCGTGAGGTTAGAAAACTGTTTGAATCTCAAGATTTAGAAGTTAGTAGATTGAAAAGAGTTAGAATTGGGCCAATTTTTTTACCTTCTACTCTAAGAGAGGGATCATGCATGAACTTGACCGAATCTCAAATTCAAGAACTTCAAAATTATGGAAATTAAGAAAACTTACAAGGCTTAATTGTAAATTTAAGAAAAAAATTTTGACTTAGACCGAGGAGAATATATTTAAGTCTCTTTAGCGGGCCTTAACTTTCTGAGACAGATCAGCATATTCATAGTAGTTTTGCTTTGAATCAGAGCTTTCTTCGCTAAAAAACCATAAGTAACAGTCCACAAGATCGCTGGGAGTTTTGAGAGAATTAGGGTTTTCAGCAGGTCTTGCTGATGCCCTCATTTTTGTTTGGGTTGCACCAGGATCAAAATTAAATACTTTAATGGGGGATGTGGTTTCTAACTCGTTAGCAAAAATTTCTGCCAATCCCTTTAAACCAAATTTTGAAACTGAGTAGGCGCCCCAAAAAGCTCTGCCTACATTTGCTACTCCAGATGAAGTAAAAATGATTCTCGGGAGCATTGATGATTCAAGCATTGTTTTCAATGTTTTGGTAAGCAGAAATGGAGCTCTGAGATTAACATTTAAAACCTCATCCCATTTCGACAATTCGTAATCTTCCAAGGTTGTCATTGTGCCTAAGATTGCAGCATTGTGGATGATGCCGTCTAGTGAAGTAAACTCCCCAGCAATTGCATTGAAAATTTCATGCGCTGATTCATTGTTTAATAGACTTAGATCAGCTTCCAAGATTAAGTGCTTTTGCGATGGAAAAGATTGTTCAAGTTGATCATAAACTTTGTCTAGCTTTAAAGAGTCCCTGCCTAAAAGAATAATATTGGACCCCAATTTTGAAAACTCAATTGCTAAAACTTTACCAATTCCATCGGTTGAACCTGTGATCAGTATTGTTCTATTAGAAAGATCCATTGTTATAGTTGTGAAATTAATTGATAAAGATCGCTTGGATGATTTGCTCCAAGAATATGTTCGTTGTGATCATTTTTAAGTGAATATCCATAATAACAAGCAATCACTTGAGTGCCTGCATTTAGCCCCGCTTCAAGATCTTTCTTATGATCGCCAACATAGATGCATTCAGCAGGATGAATGCCCAAATCCTTACAGCCCCTTAAAATTCCTTCAGGATCTGGCTTGATAGCATTTAAGTGATCAGGACATATCAGAGTTTTGCAATTTCTAAAGGTCGCCTCATTCCTTAAGATTGACTGGGCAAAACGTAAGGGCTTATTAGTCACAATCCCATAGGGGATATTATCCTCTTTTAAGGAACCCAGCATTTCTTTAATGCCATCAAAAGGACCGCCGTGCTGTAAAAGATTTAATTCATATTCTTCTAATAGTTCTTCTCTTAAAGCAGCGCACTTATCATCTGACATGCCGATGTTGAAGCCTAAACTTACAAGTTTCCAACTTCCATCAGATACGTGACTTCGAATGATTTCAGGATCTAGTTTTGGTTGATTATACTTTTCAAGCAAATTATCTAAGCTCGCAATAAAGTCTGGAGCAGAATCTAAAAGAGTGCCATCAAGATCAAATAAAACGCCTTTAGGCATTTTTCGACCCATGCATCATATAGTTGACTCCGAGGTCATTATTCAAATTTGCAGTATGGAAAATTGGATTGTAAAACATCCCCTTACTTTCAATTAATTTTATGCCAGCATTTCGCATATACCTTTCTAACTCTGCTGGTTTAATAAACTTATTCCATTCATGCGTTCCTTTGGGCAAAATATTAAAAATATACTCTGCTCCAAGAATTGCTGTAACAAAGGATCTGGCATTCCTATTCAATGTTGAAAGAAACATTTGGCCGTTGGGCTTTAAAAGCTCAGAGCATGCTTGGATAAGCTGACCGGGATCAGGGACATGTTCAATTACTTCCAGACAACAAACCACATCAAATGATTCCTTTTCTTTTTTTGCCAACTCTTCAGCAGTGATCAGCCTGTAATCAATATTAATTTGCATCTTATCTGCATGAAGTCGTGCCACGCCTATGTTAGCTTCAGTAACGTCAATAGCAGTCACATGCGCTCCTCTTGAATGGAGTGCTTCTGCTAGGAGACCACCTCCACACCCAACATCTAATACTTTTAAATTTTTTAAGGCGGATTTTTGGTCTATATAGTTTGCCCGCAGGGGATTAATTACATGAAGCGGCTTAAAGTCACCTGTTGGATCCCACCAACTCTCTGCTATTTTAGCAAATTTATTTACTTCATTTTGATCAATATTTTGAGTCATAAATACTACTCTTATAAATTGGCAGATTACATCATTGCATGCAAGAATGGGTAAGTTTATTATTTTTTATAAAAGGAAGCTAACACTATGACAGATCATCCAGTTGCTATAGTCACCGGAGGTAGTAGAGGTGTTGGAGCTGCTACTGCAAAAATCCTCTTTGAAAATGGGTGGAATGTATTGATCACATGTTCGTCTTCTATTGAGGATGCCAAGCAACTGGCCAAAGATTGTGCAAATAAAAATCAAGAGGTTTTTGCATTTCAGGCTGATGTCTCAAATGATGATGAGTGCATGGCTACGATTGATAAAGCTATTGAAAAATGGGGCAGGATTGATGCACTGATTAATAATGCAGGTACAACTAAATTTGTCTGGGATCACTCTGATTTGGATAGTCTTGATGCTGAGGATTTTCATTACATTTATGGCGTGAATGTTATTGGACCATTTCAAATGGTTAAAGCTGCTAAAGAGCATTTACTAAAAAGCACAAATCCCTGTGTTGTAAACGTTTCTTCTATTGCTGGAATCAGAGGAATTGGTAGTTCAGTTGCTTATGCGTCCTCAAAGGGAGCTCTAAATAGTATGACTTTATCCATGGCAAGGAACCTAGGGCCAATTAGGGTAAATGCCGTCTGTCCTGGATTTATTGAGGGGGAGTGGTTAAAAAGGGGCATGGGCATTGAAATGTATGAGGGAACAAAAAAGCACATTCAAAACACAGCCCCCCTCGGAAAGACATGCTCCCCAGAATCAATTGCTGAAGTAATCATGAATTTAATTGAAAAAAGTGAGCTAATTACAGGCCAGTTAATTACAGTGGATGGGGGGGTCAGCTTGAACTTATAGTTAAATCTTTTAACTTGTTGTAGTTCAGCTACATTAAACATTTCTCTAAAATATTATTTTTACAGGCCTTATCTTAAATGTTGACAATAACCTTTAAATAATTTGCAATGGACTACAAGTTTAAATAATAAATTTTTATGCATATAGCTGCCTTAAAATCTCCAGACCCTAGAGATCATCGCTCAGTGATTCATCCAGATACAGTTAAAAAAATTACAGATTTACCTGGGGTAACTGTTTCATTTGAATCAGGAATAGGAAACGGAATTAATGTCTCAGACCAGACTTTTATTGAGCTTGGTTTAAAAGCTATATCTAGAGACGAATGTTTGTCTAAGGGTAATCTTATAATTACTCCATCACCTTTAACTATTGAAGAATCCAATAAAATTCAATCAGGCTCTACAGTCCTGGGCATGCTCAATCCCTTTTATGCAGTTGATGAGCTAAAAGCGCTCAATCAAGCAAGAATTAATGTTGTTAGCATGGAATTTATACCAAGAATTACCAGGGCCCAAAAAATGGATGTTTTGAGTTCCCAAGCAAACCTCGCAGGATATGCTGCAGTTTTGGAAGCTGCCCAACATTTATCTTCTGCTCTTCCTATGATGATGACAGCAGCTGGAACACTTAAACCTGCTAGGGTATTTGTAATTGGTGTTGGAGTTGCTGGTTTACAGGCTATAGCAACCGCAAAAAGATTGGGTGCTAGAGTCGAAGCCTTTGATACTCGAGATGTTGTTGAGGAGCAAGTTAAATCTCTGGGTGCAAAGTTTGTAAAAATAGATCTTGGCGATACTGGTCAGACAGATCAAGGGTATGCTAAAGAGCTTACTCCTGAGCAAATAGCGAAGCAAAAAGAACTTCAAAGCCTAGTTTGTGAACGGTCAGATATTGTGATAACAACAGCTCAAATTTTTGGTAGGCCTGCCCCTAAAATTATTGATGAGGGAACGATAAAAAAAATGAAGCCTGGAAGCGTTATTCTTGATATGGCTGTTGAGACAGGTGGGAATGTGGAAGGATCAATTGTTGATGAGGTTGTTGATATTAATGGTGTAAAAGTCGTTGGAGTATCATATCTAGCTTCTAAAGTATCTAGTCATGCCTCATTTGCTCTTTCAAACAATATTATTAACTGGATTACTGATTTTTATAACGATGAGTCTGCCCAAATTCATTTTAATTTTGAGGATGAGGTGATGCAAAGCAGTGTTCTAGCTTTTGAAGGAAAAATTATGAATGAGAGGTTTGCATAATGATGGAAATGTATATTTTATTAGGCTTTGTTTTATTGCTATCTATCTTCTTGGGTTTGGAGCTTATTTCAAAAGTACCTAGCACACTTCATACACCCTTAATGTCAGGGGCTAATGCTATTTCTGGCATCGCATTAGTTGGTGCATTAATGCTTTCAAGTGCTGGTCAGATGCAAGATATATTAGCTTTTGGGGCAATTTTATTCGCTTCTATCAACGTATTTGGTGGCTACTTGGTAACTAACAGAATGTTGAGCATGTTTAAGAAGAAATAAATTATGGAAAATATAGCTAACATTCAAGTCATTCAAAACATTGTTTACATCATTTCTTCAGTGATGTTTATTCTTGGAATTAAAATGCTTGGGAAGGAGGCTTCAGCAGTTAAGGGAAATTATTTATCTGCTCTTGCCATGTTTTCTGCTGTTGGAATCACCTGCTTAAGCCTAGATATAGATATCAAGATAATACTTGCAGGTGTTTTGCTGGGCGGCCTCATAGGATCTTTGATAGCTATCAAAGTTAAGATGACAGCTATTCCGGAGATGGTTGCTTTATTTAATGGTTTTGGTGGCTTGGCAACATTTTTAATTGCGTGGTCTCAATTCAATGAACCTAGCAACTCAATGTTTCAGCATATCTTAATCATGTTAACAATTTACATTGGAGGTATCACATTCTCTGGTTCCCTTATAGCTTACGGAAAGCTTTCTGAAAAGCTCAAGCTTGGGAAGGGCTCCATGATCACAAATATTTTTATATCATTCTTTTATCTCAGTATGCCGGCTTTAATATATGTTGGGGCTGAGCCTTATGTATCCGAGTTTATCCCACAAATACCATCTTATTTTACGATTTTTTTGGTCTTAACCTTGGTTGCTGGTATTGGTTTTGTTATGCCGATAGGTGGGGGAGATATGCCTGTTGTGATCTCTCTGCTTAATTCCCTTTCAGGAATTGCAGCAGCGTTTGCAGGACTGCTTCTACTCAACAATGTGCTCATTGTGGCTGGATCATTGGTTGGAGCCAGCGGGCTAATTTTAACTATCATCATGGCCAAGGCTATGAATAGAACTATCACGAATATTCTATTTGTTGGGTACGCATCAGCAAGTCAGGCCAATTCCTCTGAGGAGCAGGGCGAAGTTAAACCCATTACCTCTGATGATGCATACCTAATTCTTGAAAATGCATCTAGCGTCTTGGTGGTTCCCGGTTATGGTATGGCAGTTGCTCAAGCTCAGCATGTTGTTCGAGAAATGGGAGAGCTTTTAGAGGAAAATGGAACAGAGGTAAAATATGGCATTCACCCGGTTGCTGGGAGAATGCCTGGTCATATGAATGTTCTTCTGGCAGAAGCAAATGTGTCATATGATTTGCTTGCTGAGCCTGACGATGTAAATCCATCCATGGATACCATAGATGTTGCTATAGTTATTGGTGCTAATGATGTTGTTAACCCCTCTGCAACTGAAGAAGAAGGCAGCCCAATATATGGAATGCCAATTATTGAAGTCCACAATGCTAAAACAGTTTTTGTTCTAAAAAGATCTATGTCTTCAGGATTTGCTGGAGTTCAAAATCCATTATTTTTTAAAGAAAATACTCGAATGTTATTTGGCGATGCAAAGGAATCAATCGGCCAAATCGTTGCTGCATTTAAAGACTAAAATCACTCCGAAGTATGTTAAAATTTACCCCTAACTAGGGGAATTTCCCGCGCATAGAAATTAATGCTTCAAGGGCTAAAAAATGACTGATTTTGCAAAACAAATCTTACCAATAAACATTGAAGATGAGCTAAAAA
>Ga0136656_1000438_pt1 | contig 14483 bp, 3 predicted proteins | sample CPBDNA_9_FD_94862 | JGI IMG/M metagenome (GOLD analysis project Ga0136656, IMG submission 94862) | Freshwater to marine salinity gradient microbial communities from Chesapeake Bay, USA - CPBay_Sum_15_0.8_DNA (version 2) | ecosystem: Environmental > Aquatic > Marine > Coastal | place: USA...
AAATGGGTTTGATCGTCTTGGAATGGGTCGTGAGGATGAATATTTTTGGAAAACTGCAAAAGAACGGGATAGCAACCCCGTAAAAAGTTCTGATTTACCAGAATCAGGAGCTCAACAATGGGACAACCAGCAGACTACAACAGACAAATAATGCACGAACTGTGGGGAACCACACATTTGATCACAAATCGTGACTCAGAAGAACTTCTACAAGAAGTTGTGAATGATAATATGCTCAAGAAAACTAAAAAATTTGACTCAGCCAACGAATTGCACGAAAAAATTCGTAATGATGCAGATTATGATGACTGGGAGTATGGAACTGAACCCACATATGGTAGACAAGTGCTCTAATTAACGACTAAATATAAAAAGGTTAGACCAAATACGTATCAGTGGCATCCGTTTCGAGAGAGTTTAGGGACATTAATTTATCATTTAAACGTCATCCGGTGACGAATGATATCCTGACGATCAAAAATGAGGATGCCATCAAACGTTCTGTTCAGAATATTGTTCTTACTATCGTTGGTGAGAAACCTTTTGAATCACTTTTTGGTACAAACATCAGTGATTCGTTGTTTGAACTGAATACATCATTACAAAACATCGGTATTAAAGAACAAATTCTGACATCTATAGGTAATTTTGAACCGAGAGTGAACAATGTGGATGCAACTGTCACCATTGACAGTGAAAGCAATGATATGTACGTCACGGTTCAGTATGATATTGTCGGTCTTCCCGTCCCTACTCAAACAGTAGACGTTCTTCTTTTCCCGGCTAGAGTATAATGGCTTTCGGTCAGTACGTTAATTTAGATTTTGATCAAATCAAAACGTCCATCAGAGACTATCTGAGGGCGAATTCGAATTTTACTGACTACGATTTCGAAGGTTCGAACCTTTCGATCATTTTAGACGCTCTTGCATATAATACTTACACTACCGCCTACAACACCAATATGGCGGTGAATGAAAGTTTTCTCGATTCCGCTACATTAAGAGAAAATGTTGTATCATTAGCACGTAATATTGGTTATGTTCCTCGTTCTCGTCGTTCAGCCAGAGCAAGAATTTCATTTTTGGCGACAGATTTGGATGATGTCGTCACATTAACCCTCAGAGCGGGCATTGTCTGTAACGGTGTTGCTGCAAATACCAGTTATATCTTCTCTTTACCTGAAGATATCACGGTAAACGTCATCGATGGTGTTGCCAGATTCGATGATATTGAAGTTTATGAAGGTTCTTTCATTCGACAGAACTTTACAGTCAATACGGCACAGTATAATCAGAGATATATTCTTCCAAATTCCTATATTGACACCTCTACGATCAATGTAAAGGTCAAAGTGAACCAAAGTGCATCAACATCGGTCACTTATAAACAAATTAACAACATTATTGGCATTACTTCGACCTCAAATTCGTATCTTTTGCAAGAAATCGAAGATGAAAGGTATGAAATTCTGTTTGGAGACGGAATTATTGGTCGAAAACTTGCAAATGAGAATTATGTCACTGTAAGTTACATCACAACCAGTGGAAAAGACGGAAATGGAGCTGCAGAATTCAGTTTTGTAGGTCAATTAGTCAATCAAGACGGTGGAATTATCGATCCAGGTAACGTTTCTCTTGTTACGACGAATCAACCAGCAAGAGATGGAGATAATATTGAGTCAATTTCGTCTGTAAAGTATTATGCACCGAGAATATACTCTTCACAGTACCGTGCAGTGACCGCATCGGACTATGAAGCTGTTCTTGCGTACATTTATCCAAATATTGAGTCTGTAAGTGCATATGGTGGAGAAGAATTAAATCCACCACAGTTCGGAAAAGTGTTTATTTCCGCAAAACCCAGAAATGGTGACTTTTTATCAGATTTTACGAAGAGAGACCTGATTCAGAAACTGAAGAGCTACTCGGTTGCGGGTATTGTACCCGAATTTATCGATCTGAAGTATCTCTATGTCGAATTGCAGTCATTTGTTTATTATAACACAAACTTTAGTGATGACCCCAACAATCTGAAGACTCTTGTATCAAGTGCATTGACCCAATACTCAAGATCTATCGATATTAACAAGTTTGGAGGTCGTTTTAAGTATAGTAAGGCTCAAACACTGATTGATGGAGTGAATGAGTCGATTACTTCTAACATCACCAGAGTTGTAATGAGAAGAAATATGAGTGCACAGATTGGTGTCTTTGCTCAGTATGAACTTTGTTATGGAAATCGATTCCACGTCGCACAATCTTCATACAATGTGGTATCAACTGGATTCAAGATCGTAGGTGTTAATGATACCATTTATATGGCAGATGAGGTCATTGATGCAAACAATGGTCGTATGTTCTTCTTCACATACACCGATGGAGGCACTCCAAATGTCATTAAACGGAATGCAGGAACGGTCAAATATGATGTCGGTGAAATCATTATAGATACTGTAAATATTCTATCAACCAACATATCAAATAACGTGATTGAAGTTCAAGCCGTGCCACATTCGAATGATGTGATTGGACTTCGTGATTTGTATATTCGTCTTGATATGACAAACACGAGTGTTACGATGATTCAGGATATTATCTCCTCTGGAGAAAATACGTCTGGTTCGAGATTTATCAGAGAATCAAGTTACAACGTTCCAACATACATCAGAAAATCGAGTTCACCGATTACCTCTACTGCGATTACGACGATTCCATCATCAGCTGGTTCAATTCAATCCTCAACAACGACCGTAGCCGGTTACACCTACTAATAGCGGAAAATATAAATGATCGACACCTCCATCCAAAGAGTTAAAATCAGTCAGGTAATTGAAAATCAGTTACCAGAGTTTGTTCAAGCTGAAAGTCCACTTTTTGTGGAATTCATGAAACAATATTATGTTTCACAAGAATATCAAGGTGGTGCTGTTGACATTGGAGAAAATATTGACCAGTATACTAAGTTTCAAACTTACGTTGGTTCCGCTACCACAGTATATACAGGTCTTTCTACAGATACTCAGTCATATTCAACCACCATCTACGTTGACAGTACTCTAGGTTGGCCAGAGAAGTATGGTTTGTTGAAAATTGATGATGAGATCATCACTTATACTGGCATTGGTTCAACCTACTTTAGTGGATGTGTTCGTGGATTCAGTGGTGTTGATGCGTTAGAAAGAAACACTAGACCAGACTTACTTTCTTTCTCTTCTACGGTTGGTGCAGCTCATACTGGAAGCACGAAAGTTTATAACCTCTCAAATCTTTTTATGAGAGAGTTCTTCAGTAATCTGAAGGCGACTTTTGCGAATGGATTTCAAAACAGAACATTTTCTAGTGAATTAGATCAGATTAAGTTCTTACGTCAAGTCAAAGATTTCTTCAAGACCAAAGGTACGGAAGAAGCTTACAAAATACTCTTCAAAGTATTATACAACGAAAACGTTAACGTACTTAAACCATCACAATTCTTGTTTAAACCCTCTGACGCAGACTACAGCGTCACTCAGGATTTTGTCGTTAAGTCCATCTCTGGCGACCCTAGAGCGTTAAAAGGGTCAACCCTATTCCAAGATCAAGACGACACCGACAAGAACATTGTAGGCGCTTCTGGCGCTATCTCAGACGTAAAGGACTTCATATATGGTGGAGAACATTTTTATCAGGTAAGTGTCTCTAAAGACTCGATCTTCGGTAATTTTGTAATTCCTGGTAGAACCAGATTAACGAATAATGTATCAATCGGTGCAACTACAATTACGGTTGATACTACCGTTGGTTTCCCAACCAGTGGAAAGTTGCATCTGGTAAAAGACAACATTGTTGGTGTTGTTACTTATTCCGACAAGACTCTCAACCAGTTCTTGAACATTTCACCAATTCAGAAAGAGTATACGGTCTCTGATGAGGTGAGATATGGTAATGTCGCATATGGATATACTGCAGCTTCGGACTCGAATAAAATTGAGGTATTGGTCACTGGTGTTCTGTCTCAGTTCAAAATTCCATCGAACACCATTTACTTCAACAAGGGAGATATCATTAGAGTAGGTAATCTCGGAATTAAGAAGAGTAGTGAGGATGTTAAATTCAGCTCTTGGATTCACAACATTGTAGTAAGACACTCACTTGTCACATTCGAACAGACATCAACCACTGGTGTCTATAATGTTGTCACAAATTCCCAACACGATTTCTATGAACAGGACTTTGTAGAAGTTCTTGATGGTAAGTTAAACGTTCTTGGATTGGGTCGCGTAACGAACGTTGTAAGTACCTCTACTTTTGTTCTTAGCGACTTACCAGGTATTGACCCTCTGGACGTAGAATTTGTCAGAAGAAGACTGAACAGAGGTAATAGTACCGTACACGATAATATCACAAAATATACCACAGACGTTCAGAATACATACGACCACGAAAGTGATAACCTCGAAGCCAGACCACCACATCCACACGTCTACGTAGCTTCTCCATCCATTCCAAGTCTGGGTCAACAACCTATTAGTGCCACAGACCGTTCAATTGAATGGACAGGTTCAACTGTTGGCGAAACTATTCAAGTTACATCAGGATCTGTAGATCACGGATTCTTCTCTGGGGAAGTTGTTAGATTTAACGTACTCAATGATACTGGTGTTCTTGGTAGTTTACTTGATGGCAAAAATTACTTCATCAGTAGAGAGAATGCAAACGAAATTAAACTCGCAAACTCACTTCCAGATCTTCTGAATGGAACGTTTGTAAATGCAACTGGTAGTGGTGTATTCAAAATTTCTGTTCCAGACCTTGCAGGTAAGAAACTAGAACACCAGAGACTACTGAAGAGAATTTCACTTGACCCATTGTTTGATGGCCAAGAACGTCAAACCATTCCAGGGACAACTGGTATCCTAATCAATGGTACTGAGATTTTAAACTACAAGTCTGGTGACGTTGTATTCTTTGGTGGTATTGATAAAATCGATGTTCTTTCTGGTGGATCTAATTATGATGTTGTCACCCCTCCCTCAGCGACTATTGAAAGTAATGCTGGAGCCGGTGCAAGTATAACGGTCAATGTAAAGGGTTCCTTCTCAAGAATTGATGTCGTTGATCCTGGTTTCGATTATGTAGAGACTCCTATTATCGAAATTTCTGGAGGTAATGGTAAAAACGCAACCGCACAGGCAGTTCTCAAACAAATCGACCATTTTATTGACTTTGATGCATCGTCATCGGGTAGTGTAATCAATATTAATAATAATACTCTTGGATTCACAACCTACCATAAGTTTAGAGATGGTGAGGCTGTAATCTATAAAACTTTCACAGGAACTGGTGCAATCGGGATTGCAACAGACCCAGCAGTTGTTGGTATTCAAACCACGCCGGATCAAAACCTGATTGATAACGAGGTTTACTACGTTGCAAGAATTAATCCCACAACAATTCAACTTGCAAATGACCGCAACAGCGCATTAACAAGAAACAATATCATCAACATCACTGGTTTTGCTGATGGTATTCAGAGATTTGAAAGTCTGGAGAAGAAGAGAGTTATCGGACAAATTATTGTTGAAAATCCTGGTGAAGGATATGAAAACAAGAGAAGACTGATTGCTCCTACTGGTATCAATACGTATTCAGATTACATTGAATATCAAGACCACGGCTTTGCAGATGGTGAAGTCGTTAGATACTCTAATTCTGATATTTCTATTGGTGGACTTCAAACCACACAAGATTATTATGTGTTGAAAGTTGATGATAATAGGTTCAGATTAGCTGCAGCTGGCATTGGAACTACGCTTTCCGATTTGAACTATCTGACAAAACAGTATGTTGGACTTACGTCTATTGGTGCTGGTAATCACGTCTTTAACTATCCACCAATCGTTGTTAATGTAAAAGGTAGAATTGGTATTAACACTTCTGCACCAGAGAACTATCACGCAGTTGTGAATCCTGTTGTAAGGGGAAGTATCACATCAGTTAACGTAGAAGAGTCGGGAATCGGTTACGGTTCATCTACGATCCTGAACTTTGCAATTAGACCCACAGTCAGAGTTTCTTCTGGATCATCTTCAGAATACAGAGCGATTGTAAGTGATGGAAAGATTCAATCCGTCATTATCACAAAATCTGGTACTGAATACAGTTCACCACCAGACATCTCAATCTTTGGTGATGGTGTAGGTGCAAAGGCTATTGCATCTATCAGTAACGGTAGAGTTTCAAAGATCACCATTCTGAATGGTGGTGTTGGTTATACCACATCGAGTGTTGTAGTATCTGAGAACATTCCTGGTACTGGGGTTAAGTTCTTACCTCAAATCAGTAGTTGGAATATTAACGATGTTAAGAGACACGAAAACATCGTTACTGATGATGATGGATTCTTGACCAGAGGTGACAACGATAATGGAATGAAGTTTACTTCGTTCTATGCACCAAGACAGTTAAGAAGAGTACTGAAACAGAAAAATAGTGATGGAACTTTTGATTATGCACAAAATGACTTGACTCTGGTCAATAACGCAGAACAGGCATCTATCAAACACTCACCAATCATTGGTTGGGCGTATGATGGCAACCCAATCTACGGCCCATATGGATATGATCGACAGGATGGTGGTTTAGCTAGAATTATGAAGTCTGGATATACTCTTAAGACATCCAGAACATCCGGTCCACCATTAAGTCTCTTCCCTCTTGGATTCTTCATTGAAGATTATGAGTACACTGGAAATGGCGACCTCGATAGAAATAATGGTCGTTATTGCATCACTCCAGATTATCCAACTGGTACATATGCATACTTTGCAACAATTGACCCCAATTCCAATCAAACCAGCGGAGCTTTCAAAAACTATCGTGCTCCACAATTCCCATATCTGATCGGTGATAAGTTTACTGCAAAACCCGATGACTACAACTTTGTAGAGACTAATAATCAAAACACAGACTTAAACTCTACAACTCTCAGAAGAAACAACTATCCATACAAAATTGGATTTGCCGGTGCAACGTATGATGGAGTTTATGATAGCACAAAACTAGTCAATCAAGAAGCCGTTGTTAACTATGCATCACCTGGCGACATTAGGTCATATACTGTCGAAAGTGCAGGTTCTAATTACAAGGTTAATGATAAGTTAATTACCAGACAAAGTGGTAGTGGTAATGGTTTCGATGCGAAGGTTTCCAGTGTTGTTGGAAGTGATATTGTATCAATCGGTTCAACCGTTTTAAGAATAGACAATATTACTTTTGGATACAATAATAGAAATGGTAATGTAACTGGTTTCTCAACACAACCTCACGGTCTGGCCGTTGGTGATATTATCAATGTATCTGGATTATCCACTGATGCACTGAAACAGATTAGTGGAAGACATAGAATTGGATTTAACACTTCATTCTTGATTCTGAATACAGGAATTGGAACCACTGGTTCTACTGGTATTATCACCAGCCTTTCGGTTAGTGGTAATCTGACTCAACTGAACATTGAATCTAACGATATCATTGGCATTTCTTCAGAACAGATGTTAGTTCTGAATATCGATACTCTGAACAACAAGGTCAGAGTTAAGAGAGAGTATGATGGTGTTGTTGGAACTGCTCACTCAGGTACTTCACTGATTACAGTTCTGAATAGAATTATTCAGTATAATATTGGTGTCAGTACAAACTTGATTACCAATAGAAACATACCATATTATTTCAATCCTTCCGAAACTCTTGCACTGGGTTCTACTGCCGGAGTTGGTATTGGTTCAACTATCAATTATTCGTATAAAGTTGTTGGTGGAGGTTCTACTTCCAGATTTATTCCAACCCAAACTGCATATCTGCCAGATCACGGATTTGTAACTGGTCAAGAGTTAACATACTCGAACGGAGATGATACCTCAATCCAAGTTTACAATGGCATTTCAACATTCTCACTACCAAATAAGTCGATTGTCTATGCAATCAATGCAGGTAAAGACCTCCTGGGTATTTCAACAAACCCTGTCGCAATTGGCTCTACTGGATCTGTAGTTGGTATCGCTTCGACCGCATATCGTTTGTTCTTCAGTGGATTTGGATCTGGTCAGGCTCATAGTCTCACACCAAGAAAATTTGAAGTAACCGGTTTCGTTGAGAAGGTTATTGGAACCATCGTTTGTAAAGAACCTCACGGACTATTGCAAAACGATAGAATTCAGGTATCACTAACACCTGGTATCACAACATCATATGCAATCAAGTACAACGAGACTACTAAGAGAACAATCGTAGCACCAAGAACTTTTGGTGCAGCTGGCATTAATACCAATATTTCTCTGTTGACCGTTGAAAATCATAAGTATGAAACTGGAGATAAGGTACTATACACGTCAAATAACCCAGCGGTTCCTCTCGTTAACAATCAAATCTATTTCGTTGTTAGAAGAGACAAGAACTCATTTAAACTTGCCGAAACTTATTACAAGGCAACTAAGTTCATTCCAGAAACCATTGGAATTACATCAACTGGCTCTAATCACGAAATTGGTCTGATTAATCCAAAACTGAGACTTACTCGTGGATATAGAGTTGGATTTGCAGTATCTGATACGTCCCTCGGACAAACGGTTCTTGGAAAGAGAACATCTTCCTTTGACTTTAATCTGTACCGCGACCAAACATTCATCAAACCATACTATTCTAATACAGAAGAAACTGGTTTCCAAGTTGTCGGAGTCGGAACTGTTGGTGTAACCACGACTGCAAGTGTTGATCTGTTGTTGACAGATAACACTCCACAACAACTCTTCTACAAGTTGACGCCAGTCAATTTGGATATTATCTCTGATAATAAAAAGACACCTGTTATTGATACAGATGTAATCAGCTACTCCAGTTTGAATGTTTTTGATAGTCAGTATAATGGAGTATTCAATGTAACTGGTATTGGTAGTACAACCTTCTCATTCAACTTGCCAGGCGAACCAGAGAAGGATAATTATAACTCTACCGAGACTACGTTACTGAAGTACGCTACTATTGCACCTCAAGTATCTGGCCCTATTGATAAGGTACAAATCATATCCAAAGGAAGAGGATATGATACCATTCCTGTGGTCACTGCAATTGCATCTACAGAAGGAGTTGGTGGAATTGTTAAGTTGGTCAGTGACAATATTGGTGTTCTTAGAAATTACACAGTCAAGAACATCGGATTTGATTATTCGGCGGACAGAACACTTCGTCCATCGGTAAGATTACCTCAAATTATTAAACTTGATAGACTGTCAACTATTTCAAATATTGGCATCACCTCTGGTGGTAAGAATTATATCGAACCTCCAAAAGTTATTGTTATTGACCGAGTAACTGGTTCAGTAAATGAAAATGTTCTTACTGATGTAGAGATTCAAGGAACTTCAGTTTCTAAGGTAGAAATTCTTAGAAACACAAATGATCTTTATGATACAAATCCAAGAGTACTCGCAACGAACAACTCCAATGGTGTAAAAGTATCGGATGTTTCTTTCACTAGTGGAACAAACACTGTCACTCTGACTTTGGATGGAGCTTTCACATCTCAAACATATCCATTTGTTATTGGAAGACAGATTTTTGTAGAAAATATTGGTATTGCTTCCACTGGTAGTGGATACAACTCATCCGATTACAACTACAATTACTTCACCGTCACTGGAGTAAATACAAATCCTGGTGGTGGTAATGCAACGGTTTCTTACCAGTTAGACTCAAGTGTTACTAATGCAGGTATCTTTAGTGGAGGCTCTTCTTCTGGAAGAGTAGTTCCTTTCGAAGATTTGCCTGTTTTCAATATCACTATCAGACCCAACCAATTTAGTGTTGGTGAGATTGTAAGCACTGGAGATAAGTTTGGAACAGTTGTTTCTTGGAATGAGGTAAACAAGTATCTTAAAGTTATATCTACGAACGACAATTTTGCGGTAGGGGAAAGAATTAATGGAACTTCATCCAAATCAATTGCACTAATTCAAGAAGTCATTGACTTCAGCTCTTACTTTGATATTGAATCAAACTCAACTGTCATTAATGGGTGGCAGAGAGACACAGGTAAACCAAGTGAATCTCTTCAGAGAATTCCTGACAATGATTATTATCAAGTGTTCTCATATTCTTTGGAAAGTCCCATTGAATTTGAAAAGTGGAGAGACCCAGTAAGTTCACTGGCTCACGTTGTAGGATTTAAGAAATTCTCTGACCTTCAAATCGTATCGATTGCTTCTACGGATTCCAAGAACCGTAGAACCGCATCAGTTGGTGTTTCTTCAGACGTAACATCAAGTTTGGTTGACCTTATTAGTCAAGATGAGTCCGTCTTCAACAGTTATGACTTTGACCTCGTTAGTGAAAATTCAAAAGTAATCAACGGTGAACTTGCTTCCGATGAAATCAAGTTTAGTAATCGTATTCTCACGGATTACATCGAATCTAGAACGAACCGTGCCATTTCTATTGATAGTGTAAGTTCGGAGTTCAATGATGAACCTAGATCTACTGCATATTCCGAAATCTCTAGTTTTGATATTAATGAAATCAGAAGTGCCAAGTACTATGTTCTCATTTTTGACAGAAGATTCAGTGGTGAGAAAGAAATCATTGAAGTTAATGTTGTTCACGATGGTTCTAATGCGTACATTGTTCCATTTGGAAGAGTTGAGACCCAGATTGATCTTGGAACATTTGACTTTGTAATTGCTGGAGCCACAGGTTCTCTTAGATTCGTTCCTGCTAAGTTTAAGTCAAATAACTATGCACTCAGAATCTTATCTCAACAAACCTACGTTGATACTAAGGTGGGTGTTGGATCTACTGAGATTGGAACTGGATATAAGATTATCTCTGGTTCTGCGGGTGTAAGTTCTTCGGCTTCACCAGTTCCATTCCAGGTGGTTGGATTTGGAACCACTTCATTTACAACCACAAAACTCTTTGTAGAAACTACAGAAACCACAGGCGAACAAAGAAGTCAAATTAATGAGTTGATTCTGTTACAAGATGGAACTGAAGCCTATCTGTTGGAATATGGTCAAGTAGTTGCAGAAAACTTCTCTGCAACCAGTGTTCCTAGTGTTGGTCTTGGAACTTTTGGTGCAGATGTTACGGCGGGTATCACGAGTGTTTACTTCACGCCTCTCGCGGGTGTTGGTGTAACGATGAGAATTCATCAGACATCATTTGACAGTGCAGCCACTGGTATTGGTAGTACATCGATTGCATTGTCTCAGATTCTGACCACAACCACTTCGATCGGTTCGACTGCAACCCCACAAGCGACACGTATTAGTGGTTTCTCATCAAACGTCTATCAGTCTGCAAATTGTCTGGTTGAAATTAATGATACCACAAATAATAGATATGAAGTTACTCAGGTAACCCTGATTCACGATGGAACCGATATCTACTTCAATGAATATGGAAGTTTCAACAACTTCAATGGAGTTGGTATTGGAACTATTGGTGTTGGTTACTCTGCAACTGGCTCAGACCTTGAGTTGTTACTCACTCCACCTGCAAATACCGACGTTACTACGAAGGTACTTCAATATAACCTCACCGAAACTGGTGGTTCGACTGGAATTGTAAGTTTTACAAATTCAACTCTGCAGAGTGAGGATAGTTTCTACACAGGAACCGAAAATGACATTATATTCTCATTCAATCTAAAACATAGAGGAGATTCCGTATTCCACAAGGTATTTGATGCTTCAAATCCAGCTGTTGTGGATATTACTAACAACTCGTTTGTTGTCAATAACCACTTCTTCACCACTGGAGAAAAGATTACCTATACACCAACTGGTGCAGGTACTACAATGAGTATTGGTATCGGAACTACGTCTATCGTTGGTTTTGGTACTACCGATAAACTACCATCCACACTGTATGTTGTTAAGGTAGCCGAGAATAAGTTCAAGGTTGCAGCAAGTGCAACTGAGGCTCTTCAGAATGTTCCAAGTGTTCTTGACATCACCACAGTCGGTGTTGGAACCACTCACGCATTTACCGCACAGAAACTGAACTCCAAGATGTTGGTTACTTTGGACAATAACATCCAAAGTCCGTTGATTCAGTCTCCAATCAATGCAGGTCTTTCCACCGCAATGAATACTGGTACTGATTTTATGAGAATGACAGGTATTACGTCATTCTTCTCTGGTGATGTTGTAAAGGTAGATGATGAGTTTATGAAGATTGATACCATCGGTATTGGTGGAACTAACCTTGTTCTGGTTAAGAGAGCACAACTTAACTCTGCATTGGCATCTCACAGTGCAGGTTCTACTATTACCAAATATGTTGGTAACTATAATATTGTACAAGATACAATCAACTTTGTTGAGGCTCCGAAGGGTCAGAAGGGTCCAGTTGGACTTACCACGACATCAACATTTGCTGCTAGAGCGTTTACCAGAACTGGTATTCCAGATAGTACAGAAGATACTTACACAAACAACTACGTATTTGATACGATTGAAGACCAGTTCACTGGCATTGCATCTGCATTCGTTCTTAAATCCGAAGGTCAGGACGTAGTTGGTTTTGCAACAAATACTGGTGTAATCCTTGTCAATGAAATCTTCCAGAATCCAACATCTCCTGATGACTACCTAATCACCGAGACCGCAGGTATTTCTTCTGTTCGTTTCACTGGTGCAGGTGTATCTGTAAGTTATGACACCAACGTTTCATCTATTCCTAGAGGTGGAATTATCGTTTCTGTTGCAGAGACAAGTTCGTTTGGATATCAACCACTAGTAGCTGCTGGTGGAACCGCTGTTGTATCCATTGCAGGAACCATTTCTTCAGTTTCGATTGGAAACAGTGGTTCTGGTTATAGAGTAGGTGTACAAACAAACATTATCGTTAAGGCAGTTTCAAATTCTGGTATTGTCACCATCGGTCGTGCAAATGTAACTGCTGGTCTTGTAACCTCAGTAACCATCACAAATCCTGGTTCAGGATTTACATCCACCAATCCACCAATTCTTGAGTTTGATGCCCCACTCAACTATGAGAATATGAGACTCGTTGGAAGCCCAACTGGTATTGGTGCATCTGTCACCGTTCGTGTTGGTCTTGCTAAGAGTGTAATTAGTTTCAATATTACAAATTATGGATACAACTATAAAGTTGGTGATGTTCTCGAACTTGCCACAGACAATCAAGCAGGTATTCCTACAGATGCATCTGTTGGTGCCGCATTTACATCATTTAGACTGACCGTAACCGAGACTTTCAACGATAGTTTTGCTGGTTGGACATTTGGAGAACTTGAAAAACTGAATACATTTGAAGATTTGTTTGATGGTGAGAGAAAAACATTTAACTTGACTAAGACAGTTGGTGCAAGTGAAACTCTTCTGACTCTCAGAGCATCCAAGGGTTCACCTATTCGTGTAGAGGATAATCTCCTTATCTTCAGAAACGATATTCTCCAGATTCCTTTTGAAAGTTATGTGGTTGCAGGTGGTTCACAGATTACATTCTCTGAAGCTCCTAAGTTTGGAGACAAGTTAAGAATATACTTCTACCGCGCATCGGATAATGATGTCACCGCTGTTGACATTTTAGAGACAGTAAAACCTGGTGATAAACTGACAATCAATTCCTATCCAGATTTTGGACTGGGTATTAGATACCAGGAACTTCCCAGAACGGTAACTGGTATTACAACTGCCGATGTTGTATCAACCAACACCTATATTGATGTTGGCGTCACGACCGACAGGTCTTTAGAGAGACCCGTAACTTGGAAGAAACAAGTTTCCGACGTGATTATTGGAAATCTTGATGTCACAAAGGATAGACCTGAACTGGAAGCTGGAATCAGACCAGTATCATACATCATTAACAATGTCTCGGCTGCATCCACAGAAGTTTTTGTTGACACTGCGGTTCCATTCTTCAATGAAGTTGATGACCTTGCAGAAGTTGATCAAAGTGTTCTCATCCTCGATAGAACTGAAAAGGTCGGTGTTGCTGCAACTGCCCTGGTTTCAATTGCTGGAACGATCTCAAGTATCGTTATTTCCGATGGTGGAGCTGGTTTCACTACTGCACCTAAAGTTTCTATCGGTGTAACCGCTGGTATTGGAACAATCTTCTCTGGTATTGGTATCACAATGAACACCAACGCAACTGGTGTTGCAGTTCTTTCGGGCCTTGGAACAGTCGCTTCTGTCAATATTGTGAATGCTGGTGCTGGTTACACAAACACCAAACCACCAGTAGTAATGGTTGAACCAGAAGCTCAAACCAATAGCACACTTTCTAGTGTTAAGTTTGAAGGTGATTTTGGTATCATTACTGGCATTGGTACTACTTCAGTGGTTGGTATTGCAACAACAGGTCTTACCTTCGATCTCTTCATTCCATTGGATTCCCCACTGAGATCTTCTGCAACAATGACCACTCCAATAACTGCAAGTGTTATTCAAACAAACTACTACTTCATTGTTAGTG
>Ga0136656_1000442_pt1 | contig 14457 bp, 27 predicted proteins | sample CPBDNA_9_FD_94862 | JGI IMG/M metagenome (GOLD analysis project Ga0136656, IMG submission 94862) | Freshwater to marine salinity gradient microbial communities from Chesapeake Bay, USA - CPBay_Sum_15_0.8_DNA (version 2) | ecosystem: Environmental > Aquatic > Marine > Coastal | place: USA...
GTGTGTTGGTTGGGTTGTTCTTGCACTTTTTGCTGAGGGTCTGCTTCGACTCATTGGAGTAATACCACCTGTTCTACCATGGCTCAACATTACCCTGAAATAATAGGCATTGTCCTATTGTTGATATTTGCCGTCACAATGTTTTATCAAGGAACTTGTATTGTGAGAAACCAGCGTGGTTATTCTTTGCGTGATTATCTAAAACAGGATAGTGATAACATGCGTAAACGAATAGAGGAACTGCTCAAAGACAAATGATCACAGAGGATGATTTAAAAGAACTACAGGAAAGAGTTTTACAGCAAAAAATGGAAGAACTCTTTGAAGAACCATCTACTTATGAGGACGATGACTACGACGGACTGGTTACTATTCATTGAGTTCGTGTCTCACATGTTATACATGTTTGTTGCGTTTATGTGTGGTCTTATCATTGGTTACATAGTAGGGTTTCGTAACGGAGGAGATATGTGATGAATAGTCTGACTCTATATACCTTGGTCATTTTTGGAACCATAGGACTATTTGTTTTCTGGGGATTGACCCATGCTTATCCTTTTTAAGAAAAAAACATGAAGATATTTTTGGACACCGCAGACGTTAAGATGATCCAACCAGTTTATGAAACTGGTCTTTTGAATGGAGTCACAACAAATCCAACTCTGATTAAAAAGAGTGGACGTGATCCAATTGAAGTTATCAAAGAAATTCATACATCATTTACTCAGTTAGAGTCAATCTCCGCAGAGGTTGTTGCTGATACTGCAGAGGAAATGATTGATCAAGCAAAAGCATTTCAGGGACTCTGGAATGTTACTATCAAAGTTCCTTGTACTGTAGAAGGTCTCAAGTCCTGTCTTGCACTTACCGTCGCTGGATATAAAGTCAATGTGACTTTGGTCTTCTCAGTCGCACAGGCAATTCTCGCAGAGAAGGCTGGTGCTGCATACATCTCACCATTCGTTGGTAGATGGGAAGATAATTCTGTAGATGGTCTTGAACTCATCAAGAATATTCGTGAAGTATATACTGGAAATGGTAGGTTTACTACTACTCAGATTCTTGGTGCATCTGTTCGTGATGTAAGACAAGTTGAGAAGTGTGCCCTGTTTGGTGCTGATGTGGTAACTATCCCACCAGTGGTTTTTTGGGGTATGTACAAAAATATCATGACGGAAAAAGGTCTGGAACTATTCCAGAAAGACTGGGATTCTGTTCAGATGCAAAAGTAATCGGAGTAACAAATGAAGGAATTTGCATTCACCGAAGAACAAGTTAAGATGTTGGCTGATGCTGTTTGGATGAGACAGAGATGTTTCATCGCAGGGGATCGTAAGTTTAAAGAATATGGTGAAATTTTAGATGAATTTCTAAAAGACATGGAGTATGTTCCTACACGGGTATGAAAACATTTAACACGGTTGTTTTAAATATCACAGTAGACATACTTGACTTTCTTTTGGGGTCACCAGGATGTGGGTGAAATGAATCATTACATAGAACTTTCAAGAGTAATGGAGATGATTTAATGTTACTCGCAAAAGCACTTTTATTTGTTTCAGTTCCTTTCGTATTAGCAACTCTTTACTTTGGAACAAAAGGGGGGTATTATGATACCGAGAAGTATAAAGGAAACGGAACCGCACATTAGGCAGCGGTATCACTTTGCTACATCAGCGTTTGTAAGAATGTGGGGGCACAGTGCTTTAAATGACCACCGCATTATAGACTTCTGTGCTGAATGGGCACAGAGCACTGAAAATGCTCCACTAGATAATAGTGTTCTTGATCAGTATTTTTATTTTGAGTTTAAGACTTGGAGGGGATATTGATGGGACACTTTGCACGTTGGACATTAGAAACACCAGTTATATTAGGATTTCTTTGCTATCTTTTAGTTGTTGTTCCTATTCTGGGTATCTGGTTAGTTCACAAACATAACTGGCAGCATTGGGAACCATTTGACAAGAAGAAACATTAGTGATACTATATACTATTAATCGGGCATTAGCGCAGTTTGGTAGCGCGTCCCGTTTGGGGCGGGAAGGTCACAGGTTCAAATCCTGTATGCCCGACTTGCCAGTTATTCCACTGGCGCACTTGACATACAATTCTAAACACCTTATAATACTAGAGCAAACAAAACAAAACAATGTCTCTGATCCAAAAATTCAAGAAAGATGTTAGCACTCTTCGCTCTGCTGCTAACGGGGAAATCTACCTTGATGTAAAGAATCCGAAACTTTATAAAAAGGTTCGTCGCTTTTATGAAAATGACGGTATTGTATTTTCTGGCGACCCCCTTGATGATTACGAAATGCTTATGGAGTATATCGCCAGTGATCTTGAATCTGTTGAGGTTGCATGAAAACCAAAGTTCTTTTAGAGCGTGAAGGATATCGCTTTATTGAAGCGGGAATTCTTGAGATAAACGGTAAACCCGATTATCGCTTGCAAAAACAAAATTATTATACTAAACGTTGGAATGACATTTATCTGTTTGATAATGGTCTACAATGCACTACTGCAATGGAAGACATTGAATATGCGAAATGGTTAGATCCAGATCGTGTACCTTGTTATGTAAGAGACGATGATGAAGACACGGATGGTCTATAACAGCACTGGTCGGGAGCAAACCCCTTAGTCACGGAGAGACTTAAAAAGTACTGGTGGAGTCAATATGACCCTATTATGAGTTTCTTGTTTCTCTAAAGAGCAAGTGGTGCGGATGGGACTCTCTCCCGCCTAGGATTTAGTTATTACCTAGTAAAAAAAATAACTTGGCGAGCCTGAGTTACTGGAGGTGGGTTGCAAAAACCCACCTTTTTTATTATAATACATAGTACAGAGTTTATAATTTTATGTCTGAATATATTAAAACTGCACTTGTTCTTGGCGCAGGTGGTTTTATTGGAAGTCATATGGTTCGTAGATTACGTTCCGAAGGATATTGGGTGCGTGGTGTAGATCTTAAGCGTCCAGAGTTTTCTGAAACAGAAGCACATGAATTTATTCTTGGTGATTTGAGAGATGTAGATTTTGTTCGTCGTGTTCTTGAGTATAAAGGACCGTATAAAAACTTTTATAATTCAATTCCTTATCGTTATATTCAAACTTTTGATGAGATTTATCAGTTTGCTGCTGATATGGGTGGTGCAGGATTTGTGTTTACTGGCGAGAACGATGCAGATATTATGCATAACTCTGCAACCATTAATTTGAATGTTTTGGAAATGCAACGTAAGATGAATGAAGATAGGGGAGTTAATGCTACTAAAATCTTCTATTCTGGATCTGCATGTATGTATCCAGAACACAATCAACTGGATCCTGATAATCCTGACTGTCGTGAAGAATCTGCATACCCCGCTAATCCTGATAGCGAATATGGATGGGAAAAACTCTTTTCAGAAAGACTCTATTTTGCTTACAATCGTAATTATGATATCCCTGTTCGCGTTGCTAGGTATCACAATATCTTTGGTCCTGAAGGAACTTGGGAAGGTGGAAGAGAGAAAGCACCTGCAGCAATCTGCCGCAAAGTCGCATATCTTCCTGGAGAGGGTGGGACTATAGAAGTCTGGGGTGACGGCAAACAAACTCGTTCATTCCTTTACATTGATGAGTGTATCGAAGCAACTCGTCGTATGATGGAATCTGATTTTATTGGACCAGTAAATATTGGTTCGGAAGAAATGGTTACTATCAATCAACTTGTTGAAACTGCTGCTAAAGTTGCTGGTAAAGAAGTTAAAAAACAACATAAACTCGATGCTCCTTTGGGTGTCCGTGGACGCAACTCTAATAATGATTTGATTCGTGAAAAATTGGGATGGGATTATCAGCAAACTTTGGAAGAGGGTATTCGCAAAACTTACGAATGGATTGAATCTCAAATATTAATTCAAGAAACAACTGATAAGTTATTACAATTCTTATGAAAATTACAATCTTAGGTTCAAGTGGTCAGATTGGTGCCTACCTTTCAGGGTATCTTCGTGAGAGGGGTCATGTAGTTATTGATTTTGATAAGGTTGAAACATCTAATCATGATATGACTGTAATTCCAAACCAGTATCTTGCGAACGCAATTGAGACTGCAGACTTTGTATTTTTTCTTGCATTTGATGTTGGTGGTTCTCGTTATCTTAAAAAGTATCAACATACTTTTCAGTTCATTGATAATAATGCGCGTTTGATGGCTAATGCTTTTGGATATTTGAAAAAATACAATAAAAGATTTATATTTGCCTCTTCTCAAATGAGTAATATGAATTACTCCCCCTATGGAGTTCTCAAGAATGTTGGTGAACTTTATACTAAGTCTTTAAATGGATTGATTGTAAAGTTTTGGAATGTTTATGGAATTGAGAGAGATTGTGAAAAGTCTCATGTAATTACTGATTTTATTCGTAAAGGATTTGAGACCGGTGTTATTGATATGCTTACAGATGGTCAAGAAGAAAGAGAGTTTCTTTACGCAGAAGACTGCTGCGAAGCACTTGAAACAATCATGGAAAACTACAATGACTTTACTTGTGAAGACAATCTTCACATCACTAGTTTCCACTCTACAAAGGTCATTGATATTGCGAGCATGATTTGTGGGCAATTTAATCTGATGGGTAAATATGATGTTAAGGTACAACCATCAATCGAAAAGGATGATGTTCAACTTGATAAAAGAAATAAACCTGATACTTATTTGATGAAGTGGTGGCAACCTAAAACTACAATTGAACAAGGAATTGCTAAAGTATTTGAGGGTATGAAAAATGATAGGATGTGATTTTATTGGTCGCCATGGTAGATTGGGAAATCAAATGTTTCAATATGCTGCATTAAAAGGAATTGCAGCAAATATGGGATATGAATATACGATTCCTCCTAAAAATTCTAGTATTCAAATTGATAATTATGGATTGTTAGATTGTTTTGAATTGAGCACTAATACAAATATTGGTTGGATTGAAACTAATAATGTCGTAAGTGAAAAGTTTTTTCATTTTGATGAGGAGTTATTTAATAATTGTCCAGATAATGTATCTATTGCTGGATTTTTTCAATCTGAAAAATATTTTCAACATATTGCAGATCAAATTCGCAATGATTTTATTTTTAAGAGTGAGTGGTCTCAACCGTGTAATGACTTTATGAATCAATTTAGTGGTCAGGAAGTTTTATTCTTACACGTTCGCAGAGGTGATCCTAACCTTACTGATAAGAGAGGATTTAAGTGGGCTTATGTAAATATTCAAGATCAACATCCGGTTCAACCTCTAGAGTATTATGAAAAAGCACTAAAGCATTTTCCAGAAGATATGCCCGTATTAATATTTTCTGATTCTATTGATTGGTGTAAAGAACAGGATATTTTTAAACCAGATCGTTTTATGTTTTCTGAACCAGAAGACAAATATTCTGATGGTGCTTTAGTTCCTTATTTGGATCTTTGTTTGATGTCGTTATGTTCTCATGCTATTATTGCAAATAGCTCTATGAGTTGGTGGGGTGCTTGGTTAATTTCTAATTCAAATAAAAAAGTAATAGCACCTAAAATGTGGTTTGGTCCCGCTTATGCAGATAAGGATACAAAAGATTTGTATTGCTCTGATTGGATTATTTTATGAAATTTTCAATTGCTATTCCTACGTTTGAATCTAATGGTCGTGGCAATGAATTTTTAGACGATTTGTTTAGAACCATTGAGATTCAAACTTTTAAAGACTTTGAGGTTGTAGTTTCTGATCATAGTGTGAATGATGATTTATTAGAAACTATTAATCAGTTTAAAGATAAATTTGAAATTGTTTATATAAAAAATGATAAACAAAGAGGAAATGGTCCAGCAAATACTAATAATGCTATAGAAAATTGTTCTGGAGAAATTATTAAAGTGATGTTTCAGGATGATTTTTTTTATGATGACGAATCTTTAGAAAAGATACACAACGCTTTTAGTGAAAATGTGAATTGGTTAGTTTGTGGATCTAATCATACAAAAGATAATGGTCATTCTTTCTATTGGGATTTATATCCTTCTTGGAATGATGATATAATTAGAGGAGTAAATACTATTAGTTCTCCTTCTGTTTTATCTGCAAGAAGGGAACTTTTTGATCAAGTTAAATTTGATCCTAAATTAGTAATGATGATGGATTGTGAATTTTATTATCATGCTAAAAAAGTTTATGGTGATCCAGTTTATTATAATGATATTCTAATTACAAATAGGGTACATGAAGAGCAAATATCTTCTAGATATGTAAAAGAAAATTATCAAGAAAAATTTCACAATGAATTATTGTATTGTCAAAAAAAACATATGGAGTGATTAAATGTATAATGTTCTAATTGTTGGGTTTGGATTTGTTGGATCTGCAGTTGCATCTATTTTTTCTGAAGGGGAAAAGGTAATTGTAGATCCAAAATTTAATAATAATAAAATAAGTGATTTTAAAAATAAAAAATTTGATGCTGTTTTTGTTTCTGTTGATACTCCAAAAGCAGAAGGATTTTCTTTATTAAATTCTATTTTATCTGAATTGAATGAAAATATGCTGGAAGGAACTCCAGTATGCTGTAAATCTACTGCATCTCCAGAATTTTATTCCCAAGCAGTGTTGCAATATTCAAATATTAGAATTGTTCATAGTCCAGAATATTTGAATAAAACAAATCCGACTAAAATGTTCCAAGAGCAGGAATTTATTATTATCGGAGGGGATGAAAACGCTGCAATGGCAGTGGCACATATTTTTAAATCTAGACTAACGAGGGTCAAAAATATTCGCCTTACTGATATTAAGACTGCGGCATTGGTCAAGTATTCTGAGAATTCTTTCCTTGCTCTAAGGGTAACATTTTTTAATGAGTTGTATAAAATTCATAAACAACAAGAGTGTGAATCTACTTATGAAGAATTTGCAGAAATGGTTGGATTGGACCCAAGAATCGGACATTCTCATTCGCAAGTTCCGGGAAGTGATGGAAAATTTGGATGGGAAAGTCATTGTTTAAATAAGGATTTATATGAAATTGAAAAGTTTAGTGGAAGTCCTTTGATTAAATTTATTCGTGAATTAAATGATGTTCATAGGAGTTCTTAAGTGAAAATATCTGTTATTACGGCATCAGTAGGAGTTAATAAATTATTGACTCCTAAGAAATTTCCAAATGTAGATTATCACGCTTTTGTTGATCAAGTAGATGAATCTTCTGAGTGGATGCAGCATAAGGCTTTAGATTTTTCTTCCGACCCTACTTACAAAAATAGGAGGAATGCTAAAGTTTATAAAATTCTTCCATTTGCATTTCTTCCCGATTATGATTATTATTTTTGGGTAGATTCAACTCATATGCTAGATCAAGATCCTTATGAGTTGATTGAAGAATATTTAACTGACGCAGATATTGCTGTTTTTAAACATCCATCGAGAAATTGTATTTACGAAGAAGGTGAGTTTGTTAAACAAATTAGATTTGATTATCCAAATCTAATAGATGATCAACTTGCTTTTTATAGAGATATATGCTATCCTGAAGACAATGGGTTGTACGAACTTCCAGTCAGAATTCAAAAAAATACCGAGTTGACAAGGAGAATGGGTCTTATGTGGTGGGAACAAATATGTATGTTTTCATCACGAGATCAAATTAGTTTTCCTTTTGTTTGTCACCAATTGGGAGTTAAATTATCTTTTATGCCCGGTGTTGCAAATTCTATTCATGGGAATTCTATAATGCCGCAATTAATAGCATCCAATCATAGTAGAACATTCTAATGTGTAGTTTTCTGTTTACTGATAAAGAAATAGATGATCTGGATTACGTTAATCATTTTATGAAATTGCGTGGTCCAGATTTTACTAATCTTATAGAGATTAATGGATATAATTTTCTTCATAATATTTTGTCAATTACTGGTAATTTTGTAGAGCAACCTTTTATTGATTATGAAGACCAAATAGTATGTGTTTATAATGGCGAAATTTATAATTATGACGAATTGGGTGATTATGGATCAGATGGAGAATGTTTGATCCCACTTTATAAAAAGTATGGTGATAAATTTGTATCTGAATTAGATGGTGAATTTGCAATAGTTCTAGTAGATTTTAAGAATAATAAGTTTATTATTTCTACCGATGTATTTGCAACAAAACCATTGTGGTTTTCTATTGGGAAGACTTTAGCAGTTGCAAGCTATGAATCTGCAGTAAAATCATTAAAGTTTATTAATCCAACTAAATTAGATGCAAATACTACGCAGGTTTATAATTTAGAAACAAGAGAATTATTGAATCAATTCAGTGTTTATGAATTTGATTTGAACCAACATAAAGAAAATTTTTCAGATTGGATTCGTGCGTTTGAAAAATCAATCTACAAAAGAACTAAGAATCTAAGAGAAAGAATATTCATCGGACTGTCAAGTGGATATGACAGTGGGGCAATTGCTTGTGAATTGAATAATCAAAATATTCCATATAAAGCTTATGCTGTTATTGGTAGTGAAAATCAAGAAATCTTAGATAAAAGATTTTCATTGTTTAATGATAATTCTTCTGGGCAGTATCTTCAAGATAATCGCTGGCAGTACAGAGATTATATTAATAAGAATGTAGAGGAATTTAAATATCGGATTTATTCTTCTAGTAGTGATTATAATGAATTTGGAAAAAGACTTCAAGATGATAATGGATCTTGTGGATTATCGATGATTTGTGATATTGCTAGAAAAGAGGGGAAAAAAGTTTATCTTTCTGGTTCTGGATCTGATGAAATTTTTTCCGATTATGGATTTAATGGTGAAAAGAAATTTCTTCATAGTAATTTTGGTGGACTATTTCCAGAGGATCTTTCTAGTATTTTTCCATGGGCTTCTTTTTATGGAAGCACTATGGTATCTTATCTTGCTAAAGAAGAGTATGTTGCCGGATCTTATGGTATAGAAACAAGATACCCATATCTAGATAAATATGTCGTACAAGAATTTTTATGGTTGCACCACACTTTAAAAAATTCAAATTATAAGTCAGTTTTGCATAAATATCTGACCAAATCAAACTATCCATTTGAACCTGATATTAAGAGAGGATTTTAGCACTATGTCTACAACATTAAAAAAAGAAATATTGCAAAAATATAAAAATGATATTTTTGTAGAGACTGGAACTCTTTGGGGGGAAGCAATTGAAGTTGCTTTGGAATGTGGATTTAAAAAAGTTTATTCCATGGAAATAGATCCAGAAAAGGTCAAATTTAATAGAGAAAAATTTAAAGAGCAAATAGAACAGGGAGTTGTTGAAATTATTGAAGGAGATACATTTAAAATTTTTAAAGATGTTATTTCAAAAGTTGATTCACCTGCTACATTTTGGTTAGATGCTCATTGGGATGGTGATGTTCTTGGTGAATATAAATGTCCTCTTCCATTTGAATTAGAAGCATTGTTGGAACATCCAATTAAGACGCATACATTGTTGGTTGATGATCGTAGAATTTTTGGTCAAATTGGTAGTAATTGGGGTGAAGATTTGGATGAAGAATTATTGATTGAAGCAATGACTGATATCAATTCCGATTATCAAATTTCATTCGAAGATGGATGTATTCCAAATGATATTATTGTTGCAAAAATTAATTGATATTATTATGGAATAATTTTTTAAAAAAATGAAATATAGTATTTTTACAACTGCTAATAAATCTTACTACCCCTTTCTAGATATTTTCACAAGTTCTGTTTTGGAAAACTGTAAAAATCTTGATAGAATTTATATTGCCGATAGTGGACTTGGTAGTTATCGAAAATTTATTTCCGATAAAGAAAAAATAAGCTTTATTGATACTGATTGTTTAGATGAGTATTCTGGAGTTCATTCTGAAGGTTGGGTAAAAGCAACTCAAATGAAAACAAAGACTTTAAATAATCTTTTTCATTTTATTGATTTTGATCATTCAGTTATAATGATTGATAGTGATGTATGTTTATTGAAAGATATTGAATCTATTATTGATACTGAATATGATATTCAAGTCACTACTATGAAGGGTGGTGGTCATACTCGTTCTGATGGAATTTTTATTAGTGAAATTGCAAGTTTTGTAATTTTTAATGATATGCAAAAGTGTAAAAGATTTGTGAAAAGATGGATTAAACAAATGCAGGAATTTGTTGAAAATAAAACATCTTTTCCCCATGAAACTCCAGCACTAAATTTAACTCTTAAAAATAATGTAGATAACTTAAAAATTGGTTATCTTGATGAATTGGAAGTATGTGCGGATTTGGAATTAAGAGATAATACATATTCAGTTCATTTTAAAAGTAATGGATCAACCAAAGATAATCCAGTTATAAATTTTGAAAGAAGAATACTGTCTGTTAAAAATAATACTAATTATGATTTAAATTTGGATAAGTATTTAAATGAAGAAATTTATGATAAGTGGAGGTTTGAGTATAAATGAAAAATATTTTTTTAGATTGTGGATCAAATATTGGGCAAGGATTTGAGCACTTCAAACAAATTTATGGGGATTCTTATGAATATCATTTATATGAACCAAATCCAAATTGTTTTTCTATACTAGTAAGTAAATATGGAAATATTAATAATGTTTTTTTAAATAATAAAGCAGTTTTTATTAACAATACTCAATTAAAATTTTATTTTACAGATGATTTTTCTGAAGGTGGATCTATTGTAGGAAAACATAATAATAATTATTATGATAACAATAAAGTTAATTCTATATTAGTTGATTGCATAGACATAAATTTATTGATAGATCAATATGATAGTAATGATAATATTGTTTTAAAACTTGATGTGGAATCTAGTGAATATGATATTATAGAATATTTAATTGAAACAAAAACGATATTTAAATTAAATAAAATATATTGTGAGTTTCATTCACAATATATGAAAGATGAAACTAAGAAAAAGTATTTACAAAGAGAAAATAATATTATAAAGTTTATGGAGGAGAATAAAATTAATTTTCAATTATGGCATTAAATAGCAAATTTATTTGGAGGTCTGAATATGAGTAAAGAAATTTATATTCATTGTGATGGTGGATTTGGTAATAGATTTAATTCTTTAGTTGTTGGATTATTAATTGCTAAAGTTGCAAATTATAAACCTATAATTTTATGGCCATCTACAAATTGGTGTAGATCTTCTTTTAACAGTTTATTTGATTATGATGCAAATATAATTGAAGATAGTCTTTTATATTTTTCTCAAAAGTATGATGATTATCAATTTATAATGCATAATAATTTTTTACACTTTTCAGTACCGGTTTATCATCCAAATGCTTTTCATGATCTTTCTTCACTGGTTGAGTTTATAGAAAAATCTAATTTTGATAAAGTTGTTTATAATAATGATTCAATACCAAATTATTGTTTTTGTGATGAACTTTATGAAGTAATCAGTGATCTTAAATTTTGTGATAATATCGTTTCTGATGCAAATAATTTTATTAAAGAAAATAATTTATTAGAAAAGTTTTATGGAGTTCATTTAAGAAATACGGATTTTTATGATCCTCATAAACCAGATTTTGATTCTTTACATCAGTTAGTTTTAGAAAATTCAAATGAAAAATATTTTATTTGTTCTGATGATAAAGAATTAGAAGACAAATTTAATTGTTTAGAAAATACTTATGTTTATTCAAAAACAAATTATGTTGAAAAATTAACTGAAGATGGTGAATGGCGTTCTGTAATTGTTGATGATACTGGAGTTGAATATCCTTTCAATGTAGAAAGATCCGATGATAGTGTAAAACAAGCAATGATTGATTTGTATATTTTGTCAAAATCTGATATTATAAAGACATCTAATAGTTCTTTTTTACAAACTGCAATTTTATTACAAAAATCTTATAATGGACAAAAATAAAGCAGCATATAAACTCAAAGGTCTTCCTCCCATTTATTACATCAATCTAGATGATAAACCAGAGAGAGCAAAATTTATGGAAGATCAGTTTAAATACTGGGAGATTGAAAACTATGAGCGTATCTCTGCTTATGATGGTAGAGGGGGTAGGGATTTAGGTCATATATTAAAAGGTAGGTATCCAGATAATATGAATTCTGGAGAAGTTGGATGTACTACTTCACATTTAAAAGCACTTAAACATTGGTTAGAAACTAGTGATTCTTCTTGTGCTTTGATAATGGAAGATGACTGTGATTTGAGCACAGTTACTCATTGGGGGTTTTCTTGGAAAGATTTTTATTCTAAGGTTCCTTATGATTATGATGTGATTCAACTTGCAATTATTAATCCCGCTCAAGTGCATTTAAAAATTCATAGAAGATTTGTAAATGATTTTTCAACAGCATGTTATATGATTACAAGACACCATGCACAAAAATTAATTAATTTACATTGTCGTGGAGATAAGTATAAAATTGATCAAGGAGTTAAACCTAGAGCAGTTGCGGATGATTTAATTTACAATTCCGGAAATACTTTTGCTATCCCTTTATTTTTATATAAAATTGATTTGGGTTCAGATATTCATGATATTCATATTGATGTATTTCATAGAAGTAGTCATGATGGATTATGGCAGTTTTGGAAGAATGAATCATCTGATATAGATGATTGGAATTCGGCATTTGATTACGATCCTTATTTTGGAACTTTACCACCTGGTTGGGAAGGTAAGTAATTATACTTATAATGTTATGAAATCCGAACAAAGAGGGGCTTGACCCCTCTTTATTTTTCCTATATAATTATGTAACAATTCTTAACGAATGTACAATGACTGTAACAACTAATGATCGTGGTCAGCAAAACATGTGGGCTAAAGAACCCGAGATGGTTTATCAGGAGTATAGTCGCAAAGGTCTTTTGACTCCTATGCAGACTACTGAAATGTACAATGGACGTTGGGCCATGATGGGTATCATCGCTGGTGCAATTTCTTATGCATTCACTGGTAAACTGTTCTTCGGTATCTTCTGAGACTTGACAATGACTTCACTTTTGTTTACAATAACAAGTGTTGCCTTTTTCGTATTACTGGCACACTCTGTAAATCAATTATCGGAAACCTATTAAGTTATGGCATCATACAATGTTACTCTCCGATCTTCTGACGGATCCGAAACCATCATTCAGTGCGCTGAGGACACGTATATTCTGGACGCGGCTGATGAAGCAGGCGTCGATCTCCCTTACTCCTGCCGTGCTGGTGCTTGCTCTTCTTGTGCTGGCAAACTCGTAGAGGGAACGGTGGACAATGAGGATCAAACATTTCTTGATGACGATCAAGTGGAAAAAGGTTTTATTCTGACTTGTACTGCGTATCCCACTAGTGATTGTGTCATCCTAACAGAACAAGAGGAGAATCTGTGAGCACTGGCAGTATGTTGGGGCAATTTGCTATTGCCCTTGAAAAACTTGGATGGGATGCCGATGATGACATCTCTGTTGAAATTGGTGGAGTTGCAGTAACAGGAACTGCTACCAGTCCAAATGCAAATCCAAAATGGGCAAAACCTTATGGAACTGTTACTTATCAGAATGATGCTTTCATTGTAATCAAAAATAAGACAAGGAACCCTGTTGTTCCTTCACAACCAAATCCTGAATTGAAACAAAAACACCCATATAATGATTAAAAATATTCTTGCTAGTATTCGTTGGGGTTCACTATCCCCAGAACAAAAAGAAGAACTGAAAACTATGCCTTTATCGGAAGTTTTCACCCGTCCATATCTTATACCTAAACTTCACAAACATTATTAATGGAACACTCACTGATTGAACTCCTCACTTACTATGTGATTGCAGGAGCACTTATTATTGGAGCACCAGCAGTGTTCTTTATCGTCGCATTCATGCCTGCACTGATGAATACTAAAGGTGCTGTCGTTGGATACAAAACTCACCGTGATTATGGTGAAACTTCCATTTATTCTAAAGTCAAATAAGGAGAACGATTATGAAATTCGGATTCACCCCTGAGGCAGAAATCCTCAACTCTCGCCTGGCAATGCTCGGTTTCGTCATTGCTGTCGGCACCTACATGACCACAGGACAAATCATTCCTGGAGTATGGTGATGTTATTGTTAGCATCAATGTTACTGGGAATGTGGATCCTCATCAGCGCCCTTGGTAGCAATGGTGCTGATGATGACGACGACTTTGGCGGGGGTATGATGATTCCCGCCTATAATCCAACTAATTAAATGATAGAAGTAAAAATGCGTAAAGAACAGTATCAAGTCCCTCAAGTAGAGTTTGTATTCCGTGAGAATGGAGAGTTTATTACTAAACCATCCTTGGATCTCTTCACTGGTAAGCGGGTGGTTATTTTTAGTCTACCTGGTGCATTTACTCCTACTTGCAGTGCTTATCAACTCCCTGGATTTGAAGAACGATTTGAAGAGTTTGTTCAACTTGGGA
>Ga0136656_1000443_pt1 | contig 14447 bp, 12 predicted proteins | sample CPBDNA_9_FD_94862 | JGI IMG/M metagenome (GOLD analysis project Ga0136656, IMG submission 94862) | Freshwater to marine salinity gradient microbial communities from Chesapeake Bay, USA - CPBay_Sum_15_0.8_DNA (version 2) | ecosystem: Environmental > Aquatic > Marine > Coastal | place: USA...
CAGATCAGGATTGGCGAGATTGGGGATTATGCAGAACGCCAATTGAATTTGCTGGTGAAGGCTGCCGTATTAACTGCTGATCAAAGGTTGAAATTGGCAAGTCCTGTTGATACTGGCCGCTTCCGTGCAAGCTGGGCAATCGGTGAAAACGCCGCGCCGTTTCGTGGTGAACCAGAAGGTGAATATCAAGGCAACACACCGCCAAAAGCTGTCAACTATCAACTTGGCAACGAAAAGATTGGCAACGTTTACAGCATTCACAACAATCTGATTTACGCAGAACCATTGGCAAATGGCCACAGCATCCAAGCCCCATCTGGCTGGGTTGATTCCATAGCCAAAGACGTTCAAACTTATGTCAACTCCGAAGCGGACCGCATTGGTCGCAACTCATGAGCCTTAACACTGTCCGCTCGCACATTGAAAGCCGCATTGCAACTGAGTTTGCTTTGTCGCCGGCCATTCAAGTTGCCTACCAAAACGTTCCGTTTACGCCGCCCAATAACGCGAGCTGGATTCAAAGCAGCATCATCTGGGGTGATTCAGCTTATATGACCGTCCTTACGACTTCAGCCCGTGGCACCGGCGCTGGTTTTGATCGTCGTAACGGCACGCTTGTATTCAACATCTTTGCCCCGCGTGGTGCTGGTCCCGGTGCAGGATTGACGATTGCTCAGCGTTGCATTGATCTGTTTTCACGTTTACAGCTTGAAAATATAAAGTTTGATCCCGCAAATGGTCCGCGCACCATTGAACCCTCTGTGCCGGAAGGGTTTTCGCAAACACAAGTCGCCATAAGTTTTGAAGCGTATGAGCAAAGCTAGAATCTGATCAGCCACTACCGTTCACAACATGGCTGTTACTGTTTTGTCCGGTACGTCCGGCGCCCTTTACTACAAACCCGCTGGCACCACCGGTACTTTCGGTGAATCCAATGTCACGGTTGCTGATGATGAAATCATTATTCAGCCCTACCTCAATCTGAAGGTTGGCGATCCGGTTGTTTTCAGTGTTGTTAACAGCCAAACCGGTGGATCTGGCACCGGCACCCTGCCTGCTGGTATTACTGCTGCAACCACTTATTACGTGATTGCTTACACCGCTTCCACTGGCGTGCTGCAAGTTTCTGCTACTGCTGGCGGCGCAAGCATCACCATCACCGACGATGGCACTGCTGCAGCTCCTAACGAGTTTCAGGTCGCCTACGCCGACTATGCCGCTGTCGGTCAAGTGCAGTCGTGGTCGTTTGAAATCAGCCGCGCTGAAATCGACGTAACCACCATCGGTCAAACTGCTGGGCAGTACGCACCCTTCCGTGCTTACATTCCGGGCTTCGCTGATGGCAGCGGTACTGCAACCGTGTACGTCACCAACGAGGATGCCGCCTTGTCTAACCGCATGGTGGAAGACGTGCTGCAGCGCCAGCAAGTTGGTTGTGCCTTCAAGCTGTACACCGACAAGCAGAGCACTGAAGCTCTTAGCCGTAGCATCGCAATGGATGCGGTACTGATCAGCGCCAGCCTGAACATCAACCCCGATGACGCTCAGCAGGTGGAGATTGCCTTCCGTCCTACTGGTGTGCCGACCTTCGACTTCAGCACTTCCGCCTGATTTCGGCAACACAATCTTTGCCCTCGGCTTGCGCTGGGGGCTTTTTTGTGCCTAAAGTGATAACCAACGACTGATTTTTATGCCTGCGCCTGTTTCGTCTGCTCTTGCTCGGCTGAAAAAGGCTGCAAACCTGACGCCAATCAAGCGCGTCGTTACCTTGAGCGATGGCAGCACCTTTGAGTTTTACGCCACGGCTTTGACCATGGCAGAGCGTGAGCGTGCGCAAAAAATGCCCGGCGGAGATGACGCCAACGGTTTTGCCTTGAACTTGCTGGTGACGAAAGCAGTTAACGAAGCCGGTCAACGTCTGTTTCAAGCTGGTGAAATCGCTGAGCTGAAGAACGATGTGCTTGATGCTGACCTTCAGGCCATGATGTTGGCAATCATCACCAATCCTGAGGAGCAGCAAGAGCTAGACATGAAAAGCTCTAAAAGCTGATCTCAAAAAAGACAACCTACTGCTGTTACAGCTTGGTGTTGCAAAAGAATTGGGCTATTCATTGGCTCAACTCAATGCCGAGGTGACGCTAGAGGAGCTGCTGTTGTGGTCGGCGTATTTTGATCTGACCAATGAGGAGCAAGAACGTAGACTGAAGCAACGCCGTAGGTAAGCCGTGTCTGTCGTAGCCAGCGTTGCCATTAACGTTGATAGCCGTGACGCGGTGCAGAAGCTGCGTCAAGTTGAGCAAGTCAGCAGCAAACTAGATCAAACATATCAAGATGTAAACGGAAGGCTGCGAGATGCAAATGGCCGCTTTGTCAAGTTGGGCGATGCCGCGCAAGGCGCTAGCAAGAAAATTGATATTCTCGGCGGCGCAGTAAAAAACCTTGCTGCGCAATTAGTTGTTGCCGATTTAGCCAGACGGTTTTTCAAAGGATTTGACGAGGCAGAAAAGGCTGCTGCTGCGGTACGCACACTTGGCGTAGACAGCAAGGCTCTTGAAGGTCAACTTCTTGCAGTAAGCAACCGTCTTGGCGGTTTGTTTTCTCAAACTCAACTGCTTGCTGCTTCATACGACGTAGCCAGTGCTGGCTTTGCCAATGCCGCTGATAACGCAAAAATTCTTGAGGCATCAGCGAAAGGTGCCGTTGGTGGATTGTCAGACATCAATACTGTTGGAAATGCGGTTACTAGTGTATTGAACGCATATGGGAAGTCTGCAAATGATGCCGCGATATTAGTTGACGGCTTTATTCAAACACAGAATGACGGCAAGATTGTTCTAAATGAATATGCACAGCAGATTGGTAAATTAGCGCCTACTGCGGCGGCTGCTGGAGTTGGCATTACTGAGTTGAACGCTGCAGTTGCAACAATTACGGCACAAGGTGTGCCTGTTGAGGCTACATTTACTGGTCTTAATCAGGCACTGGTTTCAATACTAAAACCGAGCAAAGAGGCAAGTGATCTCGCAAAGGCACTGGGGATTGATTTCAATGAGTCAGGCTTAAGAGCTAAGGGATTTGGTGGATTACTGCAAGAAGTAAAAGAAAAAACAGGCGGCAGCACGACCGCGATGGTCAAGCTATTTGGCAGTGTTGACGCACTCAAAGCAGTACTGCCATTGGTCAATGATGACCTTGTTAAATATAATCAAAATATTGAAAAACAAGCAAAAGTCTCTGGCGTTGCAGATGAGGCAACAAAGGAGCTTGGTGGGACTGTTTCAAGTGAAGTATCAAAAATGATCAATCAAATCGGGAATTTAACCCGATCACTTGATACCGTTCTTGGCCCCGCGCTTGGCGGAATTGTCAGGCTAATCAATGTGGTCATTGCGGAGGCAACGAGAGGCATTAACGTCTTGGGACAGCTTTTTAGTCTTGGCAAAAATACAACGATCCTGAAGGGCGCTCTTGAGTCTGGAAATCTTCGTGGCAATGCCGCTGCCCGCATCATTCCTGGAGTCGATGAGTTAATTGGTCAACAACGTAGGCAGCAGTTACAAAGAGAAGCTGGTGCAGGGACTGGGCTTTTAGGACTTGGGTTTGACGCACAAAAGTTTGCTGAACTTCTCAAACAGCAGCCCGAAATCCAACGCTTATTAGGCGCAGGCACAGCTCCAAGTGCAGGCGATAGACCAACTGCAGGTGTTGATCCAGCTATTCAAGCTCTTCTGGATAGTTTGGATGCAGGATCAGAAAGCGGTGGTCGCAAGGGACTGTCAGAAGCAGAACGTGCTGCCAAACGTTTAGCAGAAGAGTTGCAACGTTCACTTGAAACAGGTGATCGTCTTGGCACTGAGTTTAAGCGTCAAGTATTACTGCTTAGCGAAGCCGATGAGCTTGAACGTAAACGTCTGCAGATCCAATTTGATTTTGAGGATCGTGCCAAGCAGATTTCTGAGCTTAAAAATGCCGAACAGCAAACAAATTTAAATCAACTGAACACAGAAATTCAGCGCCTTGAGCTGATAGATCTTCAAACTGAAGCACTTAAAAAGCAAGCCGAAGAAGCTGACAAGCTATTCAAAAAAGCAATGGAAGGCGCCGAGTTTGGCGTTGCAGGTGAAGGCACTGTTGCGGATGGATTGGCAAAAGCAATCTCTAAACTAAAAGAAGACCTTGATCCGGTTAAGTTAAAAGTTGACACCATAGTCAATGGAGCGTTTGCTATTGGCGATGCGTTTAGCACTGCATTTGGCGAAGTAATCACAGGAGCCAAATCAACACAGGAAGCCTTGGCAGATGCGTTCAAAAAGATTGGCGATGCGTTTATCAGTATGGCAGTTGAAATTATTGCCAAGCAAATGACGTTGATTATCCTGCAAACAATTTTTAATGCTTTGAGTGGTGCTGGGGGCGCATTGGGAACTGCTAATAAGAACTTGACTGGCGCTGGTGCCCTTAAAACTCCTATCCCAGGATTAAAAGTTGGTGGTTACGCAGAAGGCGGCTTTGTTACTGGACCTACTTTGGCGATGGTGGGTGAAGGGTCTGAATCTGAATACGTCATCCCAGCCAGCAAAATGTCCGCTGCCATGTCGCGTTACTCCCGTGGCGCTCGCGGTGAATCCGTCATCCCTGGCAATGGTGGCGATACAGAATCCGCAGGCGGCACCGCAGTAGCAACTGCCCCAATCGACGTGCGTTACACCGTGGAACGCATCAACAGCGTGGATTACGTTACCGCCGATCAGTTCCAGCGTGGTATGCAACAAGCTGCCGCCCAAGGCGCTAAACAAGGTCAACAGCTCACGCTGCGTCAACTGCAGCAATCCACCACCACGCGCCGGAGGCTCGGCATCTGATGGAATTAACAGTCGGCAATTTCATGTATTTCAGCAGCGGTGGCGTAGTTCAATATCGCTTCCAAAACTTTTTTATCCAGCAATCAGTAACTTACGCAGGTGCAGCATACACATTTGCCCCATTTGGTTTTTCGGGTGTAACAATCAACAGATCTGGCGACAACACAGAAGCTACGTTGATGTTCCCGAATAATGAGCTAAGCCGTAACTGGACTGTTGAAGCAGTGGAGCAACAATGGCTGGCCAATGTTCAAGTGATGTTGCTAGACCCCGCTGACAGCAGTCAGTTCAACCGCTTGCATCAATACTGGGGTCGCGTCAGTAATGCCAAATGGGATGATTCTTCGGTAAGTTTGACCTTGAGCACAATTCTGGACGCTGTTGGTGGGGACATTCCAGCTAGGCGCCTCACGCAAAAACTGATCGGTGCAATTCCTGTTACCAGCAACCTGCGACTGCAGTGATCTCATTGGCACGCCTTACCGGCTTGGTGCTGACGGCAGTGATGGACACATTGACTGCATCCATTTGGTGTACACAGTGCTGGAGCGTTACGATATCCCTACACCAGAACTACAGCAGAGCTGGTACACCGATTCGCAAACGACCGTTTTACGCGCACTGCTGAGCTGGGGCAATCGGGTTGACGACCCGACCTACAATGGCGAGGTAGTGCTGATACCCCAGCACTCTTGGGCATTTGCAGTCACATGGCAGACCGGGATCCTCTACATCAACCCGCATCTGAGTCAGGTGGCATGGTCTACACCGCGCATGTTCAAAAAACTCCATTACTTCCGTTTGAAAAGCAGCTGATTGATCTGCTTGGCTGCACTGAAGACGAATATAGATTTTTCACAGAAGAAGCCCGCAAGCGTGCGCTGATTCGCCCTGCTGAGTATGACTTAATTCCAGACGTACAAAACACCGGCGCAGAAGTTATTGCGATTGTCAGTCTTGTCATTGGATTAGCAGGCACAGCAGCAAGTTTTCTGTTGGCGCCAAAGCCCAAAGCGCCGATCCTTGCTTCAAACACGACTGCTGCTGCAGATATTCAACGGCGTGAACTTGCCAGTATTGTTGGCCCCAATAGATTTAACTCAACATTTGGATTTGATGGGCAAACACAGTTAGCTAATTATCAAGATCCAATCCCAGTTGTTTTCGGTCGTTATACCGGAACTACTGGCGGCATTTTGGTCGCACCTTCACTGGTGTGGTCGCGCATGTTTAGCTATGGCAATCAGCAAGGCGTCAAGCTTTTGTTTGTTGTTGGCGAGCAAGGCGAAAACGCCGGTCAAGTACCCCAAGGCATTGAACCTCCAGACCTGAACGGAATTTTCTGGGGCAATGGTCCTTTCGATGCTGTATACGCCAGCAGCTTTGCCTTTTACTGGAAACGCAATACCGGTCTAGGCGTTACGCGCGTTGGGGCAGGCAACCTTTTGTACGGCACAAGAGGCACAACCGCATCTGGTGACCCCGAAACTCATTACGACATTTTTAGTGTCCCAACCGCGATTAGCGACAACGACACCGGTTTTTGCTCTTCGCACGCACTAAATAACAACTTTACATTTGGCTGTTACGCACCGATTGCAAACGGCACGCCCTATCGAGTTAATTGGCAGATCATTTCAATTTTGAATTTGCCCGATCAAGACGATGATCCGGGAAGTAACTTAACTGCTCGCCGCGTCAAGATTTCAGGCGACAATAACGGGCTGGCAAAAACAGGCGACGAAGTACGCGCACTGGGGCAGTTTGGTATTGGCCGGAACTATAGCCGCCGCATGGGAATTACTCGCCTCAACGGCACCCAAGTGTTCCCAAATGAGGGCAGTGCAGAACGCTCAATCCAAGTCAATGATGTTATTGACTTTACGATTTCTAGCGCACGCATACCCGACGATTTTTATGCTTGGGGCAATGTAACCGTTGACGATATTAATAATTACATCGAACAAGAGTGTATCAAGGCTGACGATGCCTTAGTTGTTGGTGAGCTGTTCATGATTGGACGCTCAGTATGGCAAGTTGTATCACGCTCCTTGAACCGGTGGATTCCTGGCGGCACTGAAGATCAGGTCGTTAAACTTCGCTGCATAGAATTAACCATTCCGCTAGCAGATCGCAACAAGGTTGGTGTTGTATCAGATGCTGTACTTGATGAAACCTATGTAGGCGATAGCGGTGACACTGCTGGCGATGCTGGTCCGTTATTTGTGGGCATCGCCTATTACCCGTTGATGAAATTTTCTTTTGCAACGGTTAAGAATACGCGCCCTTGTGAAGTAACAGAGATTGGTATTAAAAGCAATGTTTACCAACGTCTTAATGGACTTGCTAATTTCCAAGAAATACCTGCGCCCCAGCAGCTTATTGATTTAGATCAAAGGCGCGTTTCACTCACGCTAGGCAGCAACACATCGTTTATTAAGCGAGCATCGGTATTTGTCATCCAGCTACGTCCTGCCGGTGTAGACAGTAACGGTAACTCCTACCCATGGGCGCAGCTAGGACTGCGTTTTGCCATCGTTGGATCGCAACCAGTTGATGTCTACAACTTCATCCGCATAAAATCACCTGTTCGCGGGCAGTATGAATATCGCTTTGTACCTAAAAACGGTTCTGACATGCGATTAACGCCAGACGATTCAATTATCTGGCAACTTAACGCGACGGGCAATCAAAACGAATCGCTGGTCGAAAACATTTCAACAGATTACGGCGTATTTCAAGTCAGATCAGTTGGGTCTGTAGTACGCAAACGCGACTTACAACAAAACAAAGAATTTACAATCGAGCCTAACTACACGCCTGCTGTAATCACACAAACAGCGCCATCTGCTATTGGTGTTTATTCATTCCTACCAGAGCTGGCAGATTCTGGTGCAGCAACTCAAGTCCTGTATAAAAACACAGTTTCAGATCCAGCAGGTTTTACTACGGGTCGTGGCTTGGCGCTTGGCCATGAACTGCTTGGCGATGCAGACACATCCGGGCACCCACTATTTTCAAACATTTACATCACACAAGAGCAGCGGTTACAAGATGGACGCTGGATCAAAATTCAATTCGCTTTGCAGCGGGCTCCATTGCCCCAAGGTCATTACAGCGGTAAAAGCTACGGCTGGTTCTTCACAACGCAAAGCGGTTGGCTGTTAACAACTGAAAACTTAAGGGTTGAGGCTAGTTCTACTGGCTGGCGTGCCGGTCAAGAATTTGTGTTCCTGCGTCAGATCGGACCGACGAATCCCTTCCGTGTTGTGCCGAATCAAGGCACGATGATTGACGTTGGATTTACTTTCCAAGTAACGGCAGTAGATACGTTTGTAGGAGGTAAGGGTAGGGCACAAGGTTGGTATTACGAACTTTTCGGTCGTGCTCAATCGCTGTGGCCCGGTTACTACAAGTCAGTTGAAGCAAACTACGTCGTTGGAGGCAAAAAAATTCGCGTCAACTATGTATCCACGGTAATCACTCTTCCTTATGCCCACTCCAGCGGTGAAACGCTTTTCTGGGATAATCCAACCATCGTTGTTAACCGCGACGCTTCAGCCACGAGTGGCGATTGGAATGTTGGGGATCGGTTCCCTGTTCAGCTTCAAGTGAGTCAAGCTAATCCATTTTTGAATTACTTAGCAACGCCCTTTGTTGGCGCACTGCTGCAGATATTGGCGGTTACAAACAGGGAAATTTTGCCGCAATTTACGAACTCAACACGTACTTTTGAAGCGCAAAGCCAGTATGCAGATCTGAGTTTTTACGGGGACCTTGTTGAAAAATCAAACGCCAACAATCCCGAACACTCGGTTACCTATGTTAACGAAATTGTTTCCAACGAATCGCTGCCTGAGTATGACAACCTGACTGTTTGCGGCGTTGCACTTAAAGCAGGCAGAAACTTTGGTTCGCTGGATCAACTGCGTGTTTGGCTGGCAAACGGTTTGCATGTTTATCGCTTCCACCCCAATTACGCCAACAGTCGTTACGGTCCTTCAAACCACTTCACCGATCTTGTTTACTACTTCCTGACCAGCAACGTAGGCGGCCTTGGCGCGACTCTTCGCATGAACGCAGTATCGCCAAATCAAATCAACACGCAGGATTTCGAGCTGGCGACCAAGTTTATCGAAACCAACAAGCTGTATTACGACGGCGTTATTGGGTCTGTCCGAAACATTCGACAGTTTATTTCTGAAACAGCGCCGTTCTTCTTGTGTAATTTTGTTATTAGTGACGGCCAATTCGGCTTGCGTCCTGCAGTACCTACAACCGTAGGTGGCGCTATCAGTACAAACCCGATCCCAATCAAACAAATCTTTACTGCAGGCAACATCATCGAAAATAGCTTTGAGGTTCAATTCCTTGATTCTGAGGAGCGTAAAGATTTTGTTGCTGTAATGCGTTACCGCGAGGGACAACGAAACCAGTTGCCTCAAGAGCGCAACATCACAATCCGTTGGCGTGGCACGCCAGAAACGGCACCGCTGGAATCGTTTGATATGACGGAATACTGTACAAGCGAAGCTCACGCCCGTTTGGTCGGCAAATTCTTCCTTTCTGTCCGTCGTCGCGTAACTCACACTGTATCGTTTACCACTAGCCCTTACGGCATGGACTTGGCGCCAGGTGACTACATCAAGGTCGTAACAGAGGCAAGTCCTTATACCGCTGCACGTAACGGCGTCATTGATAGCCAAGGCGTAATTACTAGCGCACAAGCGATCATCAACGGCCAGTACAACATTGTGTACTACAAGGTTGGCTCAACCGATGTTGATTCTGCGGTTATGACTGTCAACGGAGGAAGGGTAAATGAGACGGCTTTATACGACAGTGTGTTCACAATCCAAGAGGTCACAAGCTCCTGCAACATTTACATGATTGAACAGCTAACGGTCAACGAGGATTTCCTAGCTACGATTACAGCATCGGAGTTCCCGTGCGATGACAGAGGTGCCAGCCTTATTGCGCAAGACATCTTGAGTGATAACAACTTCACCTTCCAAAGCTGATGACGTTCCCAGCACTTAATCCGACAAGCCGCCAGTTTTCTCCGGGTGATTGGCCTGTCAAGACATACAAGGCTCAGTCTGGCGCCGAAGTTCGCATTTTGTACGGCAACCGTCGCACTGAAATGAAGCTGGAACTGACCTACGACAACATCACGGATACCCAAGCGAACCAGTTTTTGACCCATTTCGATTCGGTGCTTGGCACGTTCCAGACCTTTGTTTTATCGTCTGCCGCAAAAATCGGCTGGGGCTCAACGGCAAGCAGTATCGACGTATCCACTGGCGCCAACTGGCGTTACGCTTCCGAACCCCAGATCACCGCAATTCGACCTGGCATTAGCAGCGTTAGAGTGAATTTGATTGGTGTCCTGTAATGGCCAAGGTCTTCACTGGTAGAGATGGTCGTTTGCTGCTGGACGGCGTTGACCAAGTGAAGGTCACGAACTGGACGCTGACGGGCAACCTAGAAACACTGGAAACCACCAGTTTGGGCGACTACCAGCGGAGCTACACCTCTGGCGTCCAAGAATTTAACGGCAGCGCAACACTCCTGTATTACACGGATGATGCTGATCGCAATGACGCCGCAACAGTACTAAAGAAGATCCTCCGCACTGGCAGTGTCAGCGACACCGATACCGTAGACATGAGGCTACGTTTAGTGGAAGGCAGCGTTAACAGGGACGTGCGTCTGTCAGCTTTTATTACTAGTGTCAACCTTAATGCGAGTGTTGGCGAAGTTTCGTCAGCACAGATTAGTTTCCAAGCGACTGGTGCGCTTACATCGGTGACACTCTGATGGGCATCTACCTTGGACAAATCGGGCAAATTGAGCTGACCCGTAAATCACTGGAGGGATCCAAGGAATCTTTAGTGAATCCTAGTGATGTAAACGCAAGCAGGGATCGCTTTAGTTTTGATTTTGACGAAGGGTTTTTGATCAATGGCGACCTAGTTGAGTTAACAACAACGGATGGCACGGATCTTGATTTTGTTGATGCAAGTGGCTGGGAAAACAATACTGTTCAATCCAGCGGTAACTGGTACGTATTTATTGATGAGCTAGGTGGCATCAGGCTTTATGACAATTTTGACGACAGCTTGGAGGGCAGTACTGCAGGTCAGATCCCCCTTACTGCTATCGACAGAGATATACCGATTAAGGTGACAATCCGCGACCGTGATGCCCGCATTGTTGCCAACGTAACTGAGTACGAACTAAATACAAGCCGTGAAGTTGTTGATATTACATCCCTTAGCGATCAGCACCGCCAACAGTACAGCAGCCTAATTACAGGCAGCGGGAGATTGATTGCACACTGGGACTACACAAACACAGCAGGATCAGAACCTGTTCACTACTTAATGCAACTTGTTTTACGCACGGAAATTGGATCTTCCTTCCACGGCAAATTTTACGTTAAAGCCCCAAACACAACTGCACAAACCGGAAAATTTGATTTTGTTCAAATCAACGATTCGCTGTGGTGGGAGTTTGACGCCATCGTCACAAGCTCCGCAATCAGCTTCACGCCCGACAGCATCATCGTCGGCACCATTGATTTTGTAGCGACTGGACCGATCCTGTTACGTGCCAACACCCAGCCGATTAACTACATCCTGCAGGAGTCGGGCGACAAGATTGCACTGGAGCAAGACGCCACATCGTTCTTGGCGCAGGAACAGCAGGGATAATGCCTAGACTAGGCTTAAATGTATCCGTTGCTGGAACGCTGCTGGCATGGCTGACTTAAAGATCACAGAACTGGCGGCGCTTGCAGGTGGCGACCTAGCCGCTGGTGATCTTCTGCCGATCGCAGACATCAGCGCCAGCGAAACCAAAAAAATTACGGTTACAGACTTTTTCGGTAATGCCAGCACACTGATTGCTGACGCAACGATACCTGGAGCAAAGATACTTTTTACAAGCAATACAATCAGTGCCACAGCACTTCAGACCGGCAGTGTTGGCGCAACTCAACTAGGAAGCGACAGCGTTACGGCAGCAAAAATTGCCGACGAAACCATTGTTGACCTAGTTACAACCTTGCCCGCAAGCGGTGGGTACATCGGTCAATTTGCACTGGACACTGACGACGACAAAATTTATTGCTGGGATGGCACGGAATGGGTAAGCATCAAAGCTGCTGGATCTGTTAACGCCGTTGTCGGCAGTACCAGCGGTGTTATCAACATCGTTGTTTCCACAACTGGTGATCAAGTTGATATCAGCGCCACACTGGACAATACCGCTAACGCTGCGGAATTTTTAGCCGGTCCCACAGACGCAGCTGGTGTTGTTGGATATCGCGCGATTGCGTCTACTGATATTCCAACCGCTACTGCTCTTGCTAAGGGTGCCGTCAGCGTCAACGGCGAAGGTTTGCGGATGAACGTCGATCAGCTAGAGATCGACAATGACGTAACTGCCAGCGCAACAAATCACGTCGTTACTTACGACGACAAAGGTTTAATTACTGGTGGTCGCGCCATATTGTCAGCCGACTTACCTAGCGCCACTGATGCTTTTAAGGGTGCCGTAATCCCTGGCACCGGTTTGGCTGTTGACGGTTCGGCGGTCCTTAATCACAGCAATAGTGCGACTGCCGGAACCTACACCAAGGTTTCTATCGACGCTCAAGGTCATGTCACTGCTGGTGACGTACTAAGTGCTGCCGACTTACCGAGCCACAGCGCAGCATTACTTACAAGCGGCACATTACCTATTGACCGAATTGCAAGCAATGCGCTTACTGGCGCCAAACTTGCTAATTATGCCGTTTCCAAAATCGGTGAAACAGCACCAACAGCAGACCACATCGGTCAATTTTTCTTCAATCCACTTAGCCGTGATTTGTTCTTGTGGGATGGCAACGTTTACCAGCCCATCGGCATTTCAATCGGTGAAATTGTTTTTGCTGGGACTTTTGACGCTTCAGCAGGTGGTGGCACTGGTCTGATTGCATCAGTAACAGCAGAAGGTACTGCCGTTGGTTTAGTTGTGGGTCAAGCCTTGCCCGCAGCATCAACAGCAAACACCCGTTATTACTTGGTTGTGTCAGAAGCTGGCACGATCACGTCGGGTAATGCGCCGAATGTTGCACTTAGCCCGCCAGACATCATTCTGTCGAACGGCACAACATGGACAGAGATTGACGTTTCGCAAACGGTTACTGCACAGGTTGCAAGCAACGTAGGTTTTACACCTGCAGGAAACATCAGCGCCACAAATGTTCAGGCAGCGATTGAAGAACTGGATTCCGAAAAAATTGGTACTGGCGGTGCAACAATCACGGGCGAATTGTTGATTGGCACAACTGGCACATTCGGGTTCGAGGGCAGTACTGCCAACGATTTTGAAACGTTTTTAACTGTCGTTGATCCAACCGCTGATCGTACTATTACGTTCCCAGACTCCACTGGAACGGTTGCGCTAACCAGCCAACTAGACGACGGAAGCTACTGACCTTAGACTTGTGTCATAAGTTCCGGCCTTCGGGCGTTAAGGAATGGCACTACAGCATTTGCGGTCTAGTACCGCGAGTAAGCGTCCAGATCCGGCAGCAATGTCTGACGGACAACTGGCGATCAATACCGCCGCTACTACAGCGGGTCTATTTTTCAAAGATGCCGGTGGCGCACTGGCAAAAGTTGGTCCGATCCATGTAGGAACGACTGCACCAAACGCAACACCTGCATCAGGCGGCAGTTCTGGTAACAGCTTGGGTGAGGGCTGGCTTGATACCAGCGGAACCAATCCCGTCCTAAAGATCTGGAACGGCAGCGCATTTGTTATTGCGCAACCCAATGCAAGTGGAACGCTGGTAACAACAGGTGATACGGGCACCGTCACCAGCACGATGATTGCCAATGGCACAATCGTTGATGCAGATATCAATGCCAGTGCTGCTATTGCCTACAGCAAACTTGCTGCACTAACCAGCGGCAACATTCTCGTTGGTAACGGCAGCAATGTTCCAGTTGGTGTCGCTGTAACTGGTGACGTAACGATTAGCAATGCCGGTGTTACGGCAATCGGATCTGGCGTAATTGTCAATGCTGATATTAGCGCCAGTGCTGAAATTGCAGTTAGCAAATTAGCCGATGGCGCAGCACGACAAGTCCTTCAAACCGATGCTGCAGGCACTGGCGTTGAATGGACCGACAACCTTGCGCTGCCTGGAACATTAAGCGTCACCGGTGAAACAACGTTAAAGGAAATCAAGGAAACAACTTATACGCTTGGAACGAGCGGAAGCATCGCATTAAATCCATCGAACGGTTCAATACAAAGTAGTGTATTGGCCGGCGCTCCTACGTTTACCGATTCGCTGGAAGCTGGGCAAACGATTGTGCTGATGTTGGAGAATGGCGCGAGTTATACGGTGACGTGGCCAACAATTACATGGGTTACAGGTGCGGGTAATGCTGCACCCACACTGACTGCAAAGGACACGCTGGTGTTCTGGAAAGTCAGCACTACCCTTTACGGCGCTTACGTCGGGAGCTACGTCTGATGCTGGGTAAGAATCTAATTCAGGCTGCTGCAGGTAACGCCGGTGGC
>Ga0136656_1000445_pt1 | contig 14440 bp, 11 predicted proteins | sample CPBDNA_9_FD_94862 | JGI IMG/M metagenome (GOLD analysis project Ga0136656, IMG submission 94862) | Freshwater to marine salinity gradient microbial communities from Chesapeake Bay, USA - CPBay_Sum_15_0.8_DNA (version 2) | ecosystem: Environmental > Aquatic > Marine > Coastal | place: USA...
GCACCGGAGGGATACAAGGTCCACAACACCGCCGTCGGCGTGGCTGCGTCGTTCGGTACTGCCGGGCTTGCACTCACTACGCCGGGAGTAACGGCAAGGACGTCCCCGAGGGAACGCGCCGCCACCAACTGATCGGGTGAATCGACGGCCGCCACCAGCGTCAACGGTCCGTTGAAGCCGGGACCAAACCCCTCGGCAAGCAGGTCGTAGGCACGGCGAGTCGTGGTATCGGTCGGATAGTTGCCCTCGTCGGCGAAACCAAGGCGCAATCCGAAGACGGGCAGGGTGAGCGCTCCGAGCACAGCAACGCCGATCACCAACGACAACCATGGGCGACGCTGGACCCAGCGGCTCCACTTGTACGGAAGGGTGTCGGGCATCGGCTTCACTCGTCGAACCGGCAGGGTGCGACGCAGGAACGGCACGAAGCTGCCCGCCAACAACACCAAGCCACCGATCGGAGCGGCGAACAACAACGCGTTCTGTTTCACTCCCACACCAACGAGCGACAGCGCAACCAATCCGGCGGCCACCACACCACGCCAACGGGTCACCTCGACGCGTTCACCCACGAAGCCCAGCAACGCCGGCAACAGCGTGATGGACGCAAGCATCGTGAATGCAACCGTGATCGACGCTCCGATCGCCAAACCGTTCATGAAACTCACGCCCATGATCAACATGCCGAGTAGCGAGATCACCACCGTGGTTCCGGCGAACAGCACCGCTCGTCCGGCCGTATCGATGGCTTCTGCGGTCGCGTTCGCGCAATCCTTTCCACGATGGCGGGCTTCGCGATACCGAGTGACGATGAAGAGTGCATAGTCGATCCCCACTCCGAGGCCGATCATCACACCGAGCGTGGTTGCAAAGTCCGGCATGGTGACGAGATTGGAGACCAACGTGGCGACCATCACGCCCGCGGCAATTCCTCCGAACGCCGTACCGATGGGAAGTCCCATGGCCAACACCGATCCGAACGCAAAAATCAGGATGACGATGGCGAAGGCCAACCCGAGCACTTCCGACGTCGGCGCCTCGAATTCGGCGAACACCTCCCCGCCGTATTCGATCTCGACTCCGACCACCGTCGGTTCGATCGCCTTCATCTCCTCGAACAGCTCGGCGAACTGTTCGGCGGAATTCAACTCCGAAGCCAGGGACACGGTGGCAAAGGCGATGTCGCCACGCGGAGCAACCTGACGGGCGCCGGCGGGAGTGAACGGGCTCACCACGCCCATATCACCGCGGGCATCCAGTCGTGCGAAGTAGGCGTTCAACACGTCACGCTGCGCAGCGGTGAATCCCCCGTTTGCTTGAACGACGATGGTGGCACTCCGCCCGCTTTCTTCACCACCGAAGCGTGCCGACAACAACTCGAAGCCCTCCGCGCTCTCCACGTCCGGGAGCGTGAATTGCGTCGAGAAACTGCTGCCGATGGAGCCGACACCTGCCCCCAGCGCCAGCAACACCGCAACCCAAACGGCAACGACAACTCGGCGGCGGGCGTGGGCGATGAGTCCGAAGGAGTGCAACATTGGGGGATGTCCGTACGTTTCTGTGCGACGGTGTCGCTCAGGCTAGGACACGGTGCGCACTGAACTATCGTCGGACACGGAGGTTGTCGTGAAAGTCACAGTCAATTTCGATGTCTGCGCATCAACCGGAGCCTGCACCCAGGTGGCACCGGAGGTATTCGAGATTCGAAACGACGGCTATCTCCACATCAGGAGTGAGCAACCGGCCCCGGAACTGTACGACGTGGTACAACAAGCCGCCGACCTGTGTCCCACCGGCGCGATCATCCTCGAAGACTGACGCGTGGGATTCTCACCACGTCTCCATGCCGCGTGGAAACACGCCGACTCCATCGTCTGTGTGGGTCTGGACCCTGATCCCCGCCGATTTCCCGAGTCGGTCGGTACGGGCGAGCGGGCGATCGAGAAGTTTTGTCGCGACATCATCGATGCCACCGGCGATGCCGTATGTGCGTTCAAGCCGCAGATTGCCTACTTCGCGGCCAACCGGGCCGAAAGCGCCCTGGAGCGAATCTGCGAGCACGTGCGCCGGGAACACCCCGGTGTGGTGCTCATTCTCGATGCAAAGCGTGGCGACATCGGTGACACGGCGGAAATGTACGCGCGAGAAGCATTCGATCGCTACGGCGCCGACGCCGTCACGGTGAATCCGTGGCTGGGAACCGACTCACTGGAACCGTTCTTTGCCCGTAGGGACCGCGGAGTCATCGTGTTGTGTCGAACCTCGAATCCCGGTTCGCACGAGGTGCAAGACGTCGGCGCCGAGCCGTTGTACGAACGGATCGCCCGACGCGCCGCCACCGAGTGGTCGACTCGCGCGGACGTGGGACTCGTCGTTGGCGCGACCCAACCTTCGGAACTCAAGCGGGTCCGCGACATCGTGGGCAACCTTCCGATCCTCGTTCCCGGCGTCGGCGCACAGGGTGGGGACCCCGCAACGGTCGTCGCGCATGGTGCAACCGCCAATGGAACCGGTCTCATCGTCAACAGCTCGCGGGCGATCCTGTATGCATCGCCCGACGCGGATTACGCCGTGGCTGCGCGTCGCGCAACCCTGGAGTTGAGGGACTCGCTCAACGCCGCGCGGCGCTAGCCACCGATCGTGATCACTTCCACGATTCCGGGCACACGACGCAGCTGATCCACCACCGACTCCGGAGTCGGCGTGGCGGTGGCAATCACCATCATCGCACTTCCCGCCTCGGGAATCTTTCCCACGTCCATGTTGTCGATGTTGACCCCCGCTTCGCCGAGCACGGTGCCGACGCGACCAATCACACCGGGACGATCGTCGTTGCGAACGATCAACATGTATCGAGCCGGTGGGACGTCGCTCAGGTGATCGTCGATCGACACGATGCGGGCCTCGCGACGACGCCCGGCGAGCGTGCCCGAGATGTTGCGGCTCCCCGACCGCAGAGTGATCAGGTTCATGTAGTCCTGGTGTTCCACGTCGTCACGACGTCGCTCACGCACGGCGATGCCATGGTTAGTGGCGATGCTCGGGGCATTCACGTACGTGACCGCGTCTCCGGAGATTCGTCCGAGGAAGCCCTTCAGCGCCGCCAGGGTGATGATGCGGGTGTCGTACGCGCCGATCTCACCACTTGCCTCGATCTCCACTTCCAGGGACGTATCACCGACGATGTCGGCGAACAGGGCGCCGAGGCGTTCTGCCAGCGGAATGAATGGCTTCAGGGTTTCGTTCGCTTCGGCTGCATCCACGTTCACGGCGAACGGCACGAAGTCCCCCGCCAGTGCCAATTGCACCATGTCGGCGATGACCTCACCCGCTTTTTCCTGCGCCTCACGCGTACTCGCACCGAGATGGGGTGTGACCACCACGTTCGGAAGCGAGAAGAGCGGTGAACCGACCAGCGGCTCGCGCTCGAACACGTCGAGGGCTGCACCGGCGACGAGACCATCGCGCAACGCCTCGAAGAGGTCCTGCTCCACGATGATGCCGCCTCGCGCCACGTTGATGACCCGCAGCTCCGGCTTGGCTTTCAGCAAAACGTCGCGGTTGATGAGACCCACCGTCTCTTTGTTCTTGGGTAGATGCACCGTGAGGAAGTCGCTGGAGGCAACGAGCTGATCGAGCGGCAACATGTCGACGTTCAGCTGTCGACCACGCTCGGCGGAAATGTACGGATCGAAAGCGACGATCTTCATTCCCAAGCCCAATGCTCGATGCGCGACCAGCTTTCCGATGCGACCCAACCCGACGATTCCAAGGGTCTTGCCCGAAAGTTCTACCCCCTCCCACTTCGAGCGCTCCCAGCGTCCATCCACGAGGGCGGCATGAGCCTGTGGGATGTTCCTTGCCATCGACATGAGCAGTGCAATGGTGTGCTCTGCCGCGGACACGATGTTCGACTCCGGCGCATTCGTCACCATCACGCCGGCCGAGGTCGCCGCGGTCACATCGACGTTGTCCAATCCGACACCTGCGCGCCCAACCACCACGAGCCCGCTCGTTGCGGCGAGCACTTCCGCGGTCACCATGGTTGCACTGCGAACGATGAGTGCCTGCGCGCCACGAAGTGCCTCGACGAGATCGGCACCATTCAGTCCGAGACGAACGTCCACCTCGTGTCCTGCGGCTCGCAACCGATCCAGGCCGGTCTCGGCGATTTCTTCGGTCACCACGACGCGCGCCATCCCTCCATCGTGGCGTGCCCAGGGCGCCGATGCCAACTTGGTCGCGTAGCCCATCACCTTGATGGCGTTATCGTGTCGGTGCGGTATGGTGCGCGCTACAGCGTGCTGTTCGAAGCAACACCGTATCGAAAGACCCAACCTTTATTTTTCGTCAGCGAAGGAAGCATCGTGCCCTACCCGTTCCTCTCCACCGAGTGGATGGAGGCAGCGCGCGCCATTCGCGAGAAGTACCGCGACCAGGCGCCGAAGGTATCCGTGGTGGTGCGTTTCAACCAGGTGGTGACCGACGTTCCGTTCGGCGATGGCGTCGTGCACAGCCACATGGATACGTCCTCGGGTGAGGTGGTGATGGACCTGGGACACCTGAACGACGTGGATGCAACGCTCACCACCGACTACGACACCGCGCGAACCATCTTCGTGGAACAGGACCCCCAGCGGGCCATGGAGGCGTTCTTCACCGGCAAGGTGAAGGTGGAGGGCGACATGCTGAAGCTGATGGCGATGCAGTCGGCCATGCCACAAACCGAACTGGGCTTGGTGGTTGCCGAGGAGATTCGGGCGATTACCCGGCAGTGACCGTGCGGTCGGTGGATCGCACCTCACCGGCCAGCAGGCCCGCCACCACGCAGAGACCGGCGCCGATCACCAGTGCGTTTGCATAGCTCGACAACACCCCGTTGGCTCGCGTCGCCTCCTGCACCGTGATCATCACCGTGGCACCGAGCAGGGCGCCCATTTGCGAAACGAGCTGTTGCATGGCACTTGCAATGCCGAGTTCATGGTCGTGAACGGCGTTCGCCAAGAGCGCCGAGAGTGCCGGGGACGCAACGCCGAGGCCAAGACCCGACAGCCCAAGTCCGAATGCAATCAGCCACAGCGGGGTGGCTTCCCTCACCGTGGAGAGCACGATCATTGAGGTGAACACCGTCATCGAACCGAACATCCCGGCGAATCGCTCGCCGGTGCGCATGGTGACACGTGCGCCGAGTGGTGCCGCGATGGCAAAGGTGAGCGGTCGAGCAATGATCAACCAGCCGATGGTGGCCAACGGCAGACCGACGCCGTCCTTCAGCATCTGCGGAAGGATCATGAATCCACCCATGTACGCGAAATTCGCCATCGACTGACTGAGCACCGGAAAGGCGATGTTGCGGGTACGAAACCACCTGGGCGGAACCATCGGGGCGGCAACCCGTTGTTCCACTTGCACGAACACCGCCAGTAGCACGAGACCGGCGACGAGGCAGGAGAGGATGATCGGCGAGCTCCATCCCCACGCCGAACCACGGTTGACTCCAAGCAGCAGAAGTGCCGCACCTGCGCCGAGTGTCGCCGCACCCGCTGCATCGAATCGTGCATTCGGTTGACGCTCGGTATCGCGCAGCAACCACCACGACGTAAGGGCGCCAACGACACAGAGTGGTGCCTGAACGAGGAAGATCACCCGCCAGCCGACCAGTTCCACCAGCGGAACTCCGGCAACCACTCCCACCACCGGAGCACCAGCCGTCACGAAGCTCCACATGCCGAGAGGTCGCACGCGTTCGTGGGGAGCGAACATGCGGTTGGTGAAAGCCATCGCCGACGGACCCGTTGCCGATCCGCACGCAGCCGACAACGTTCGAAGGAGGATGAGCATCGGCGCGTTTGGCGCCAGTGCAGCAAGCCCGGCGAACACACCCGCGCCGAGCAATCCACCGACGAAGACTCGTTTGTGGCCCGCGAGATCACCGAGCGTTCCGAAGGCTGGTCCGATCACTGCGAACACGAGCATCGGTGCCGTTATCGACCAGCTCACCACGCTCACGGTGCTACCGAGGTCATCGGCCACCGTGTCGAGCACCACCACGAGGAGCGTGATGGCGAAGTGCACGGTGAACACCCCGCTCAACAGCACCGCCATGGTGGCCTTTCGCCTGGACATGCCAGCCCGCTCCACGAGCGCACTGCGCATTCGTTCGCGCAACGGTACGATGCCGACTTCGTCGACGCCGGCGGTCATGGGAACACCAAGTCGACCGAGGAACCCTTGCGAACGAGGTCGCCACTCTTCAGGGCGTTGCCGTCCTGTGTCACCGAACGAACCTTGCCCGTCGAACGACCACTCACGACTCCGACGGAGAGACCGGCTTCCACGAGTTTCTTCTGCGCCTCGGCGAGGGTGAGCCCAACGACGGACGGCAACGTCACCGTCTCTGGTCCCTTCGAGAGCGAGTACGCCACCACACCGTCACGCGCCAACTGCGCGTTGGTTTGGGGGGTTTGCGAAGCCACCAGGCCGACCTCGATGTCGGCCGAGAACACATCGTCATTACGTTGCCCCGACAATTGCACCGCAACCAGTTGGGCTTGGGCGTCGGACTCGGAACGTCCGATCAGGTTCGGCACGAACCGCAGCACTGGTCCGCCCGACACCGTGATGGCCACCTGAGTCCCCTTCAATACTTCGCTTCCCGCTACCAGGTTCGGTTGCTCGGTGACGATCCATGACACCACGGTGCCGAGCGCAACGGCGTCGTCATCGCGAACGACTTCGGTGACCACCAGTCCCTGGGACTCGAGTGACGCAACCGCATCCTCCCGCGAGAGACCGGTCACTTCCGGAATGACCGCGAGTGTCGGCCCCTCGGAAACCACCAAGGTGAAATCGTCCCCTTCGCGCAACGTCGAGCCGGCCGCGGGCACCGTGCGAATCACCTCGCCGAGCGCGACGTCGTCGGATCGCTCCACCGAGATCACGATGTTCCAACCGAGTTGCGAAACCGAGTTGCGCGCTTCCCCCTCGGCCACCCCAACGAGGGCGGGAACCTCGTACGACTTCACGGTGAGCGTCTGCCACACCAATACACCACCCACCACCACGGCCACTGCCGCCAACAGCGACCACAGCCAGCGATAACGACGTTGTTCGGTCGGCGATGCCGCCACCGCCACATTGACCGGCTGCACGACCTGGACTCGCGGCTGGGAGTCGACGCTGCGCGGTGTCGATTCGGGAACGATGGCTTCCAGTTGGCGCGTGATGGTGTCCCGAAAGGACTCGGTGGCGAGTGGTTCGATCGGTTCCGGAGCAGAAAGCCTGCCTGCCAGTTGGGCGAGTGAACGCCCAAGATCCAGTGCCGAACAGCGATCGGACGGTTCGGGTCGACCGGCTTTCTCGATCGGTACGGCAATCGGACCAACGTCGGCCGATACGGGAAGCAGCCTTCCGGCTCGTTGAGCGAGCGTCACCGCCAGTGAGTCGGCGGCGAACGGGACGTCCCCGGTGATGGTTTCCAGGAGCGTCAATGCAAGCGCGTAGACGTCGCTCTCCGGGGTTGGCGTCGCATCGATGCTGAACTCCGGTGCGGCATACCGTGCCTGCTCGATGCTCATGGCCGCCGTGCCACTGATGCCGCGCTTGATGCCGATTCCGGCAAGCCGTGCGCGTGCCTGCGGTGAAACGAAAACGTTGGCGGGACGAACGTCGCCGTGGGCGATCCCGAGTTGGTGCAGGTGATGCAAGGCGCGACACAAATCCAGTCCGATGACCAACGCTTGGGACGGAGTGAGTCGACGACCTCGGTCGAGCAATTCCCGAAGGGAGACGTCGGCGATTCGCTCGTTCACCATGAACACGAAACGCTCCCCACCGAGCACCACCTCGCCCCAATCCAACGGGGGCACGAGCACCGGATGGTTGACACCAGCCACCGAGAGCAAGTGTCGCTGGAACGCCTCCACCGCCATTTGCGGGGTGAGCGACGTTGCATCGCCGTCCGGACCGTCGTTCTGCACGGTCAGCGAGTCGACGGTGACCAGCCGCACGATCACCGAGTGGTTGCTCTGCTGGTCGGTGGAGGCAAACACGCTGGTGGCCTCCGCACCACCACGGAGAGGGTCGTCGAGTCGATACCGACCGGCCACGACTGCTCCAACGAGCTCACTGCGATCGACCATTGACCGCCCCAAACTACCCGTGCCGCTTGCCACCCGGGCGTCGTGGAACGTCGCACGGGTTGCGACGTACGAGCAGCGAGAATGGACTTGTGGCACCCCGACTGGACCGCGCTCGTCTCATGGTGAGTTTCGGCATCTCGCTCGGACTCGTGCTCATCGTGTTCGGGTTGGCCAGTGGAATCACCGGAGACGATGCCCGACTCACCCCCGAAGCAATCGAGCGGATGTCCCCCGCCGATGGCGACCGAGTGTTGAGACAATCTCAAATCATCATCGACTTCGTCGACGGCTACGAGGGGTCGCTCAGTATCGACGGCATAGAGCTTCCCGTCACCAGGCTCGACGAACTCTCGACACTCGGTGGCCAACCGGCTCCGGGTGCACAGGTTGAACTACCGGCAACCGCGGTGTTCGATCCGGGCAACAACGTGCTGAGCTTTCAGCCACAACCCGGTGCACCCATCGAATCATTCACGCAGGGTGAACACACGGCAATCGTGCGCTACTGGAGAATTCTCGACGGCAGCGACAAGTACCGCACCTACGTGTGGCGGTTCCTCACCGACTGAGGATTCCGCGTTTGGCGCCGGATCGGTGTTCCAACTACCCCAACTATCCGAGTTCGCCGGTCTCCAGCAACCGCACGAACTCCTCCTCGCCAATCCGGGGAATCCCGAGTTCGACAGCCTTCTTCACCTTGGAGGTACCCGGATCGTCGCCGACCACGAGAGCAAAGGTTCGTCCACTCACGCTGCCGGAACTCTTGCCCCCACGATCCTTGATCGCCTGCTCTGCGGCCTCCCTACCGAAACCCGACAACGTACCCGTCACCACGACGGTTTTACCGTGGAGGGTTTGCGGGACGTCCACGACGGTCACGTTGTCGAATCGGACCCCACCCCGACGCAACTTGTCAACGAGTGTCCGGTGGCGCTCGTCGGAGAACCACGATGCAACGGACTCGGCGATCACATCCCCGACCCCGTCGATTGCAGCCAAGTCTCGCATCGACGCCGAGGAAACGGCGTCGAGCGAACCGAATCGTCGGGCCAGCGATTCCGCCGCGGACGGCCCGAGATGCTTGATTCCAAGGGCCACCAACAACTTCTGCAGAGGTGCCATTCTCGATCCATCGATGGCTTTCAGCAGATTGGCGGTTTGACCCTCGCCAAAACCTTGCGCAAGCAGTACTTCCGGCGTCAGTGAGTAGATGTCGCCGGCATCCTGCAACACGTCGGCATCGCTCAACTTGTACACGGTTTTCTCGCCGAAGCCCTCGATATCCATCCCACCTCGTGACGTGAAGTGGATGATCTTCTGGTCACGCTGGTGCGGACACTCCGGCTCCACGCACCGCGTATCTGACTCACCCTCTCGTTGCACCAACGTTGATTTGAGTTCGCACGGACACGTGCTCGGAAACTTCCACGGTTTGGAATTCTTTGGTCGCTTGGACAGCACCGGACCCACCACCTCGGGGATGACGTCTCCCGCCTTGCGAACCACCACGGTGTCGCCGGGACGAACGTCCTTGACCTGCACCTGTTCACGATTGTGGAGCGTGGCCATCGATACCGTGCTGCCCGCCACCACGACCGGCTCCAGTTCGGCGAAAGGTGTGGCGCGCCCCGTGCGACCGATCGACACCTTGATGTCTCGCAACAGGGTGGTTCGCTCTTCTGGTGGGAACTTCACCGCAACGGCCCACCGTGGCGCCTTGGACGTGTACCCCAATCGTTCGCGCTGCCCGAGATCGTCGACCTTCACGACGACACCATCGATGATGTACGGCAACTCGTTGCGATGTTCCTGCCAATGGGCGCAAAACGTGATGACCTCGGCGAGCGAATCAACCACCCGAACCTCGGGATTGACGGGAAAGCCGAGAGAACGGAGATAGTCGAGGGTGTCGTGGTGCGACGTGAACGCAGGGGTTCCTTCAACTTCTCCGAGTTGATAAACCCACATGGACAATTCACGAGTTGCGGTGACGGCAGGGTCCTTCTGACGCAAACTTCCTGCGCCGGCATTGCGCGGATTCGCAGGGACCGGTTGCGGCTTTCGACCGGCGGCAACTCGATCGGCGTTTTCGCGCATTTTTTCGTGCCGCAACTTTTCGAACGCCGTCTTCGACATGTACACCTCACCGCGAACCTCGAGTACGGCCGGAACCCCGGCAACCCGAAGCACATTCGGCACTTCGCCGATCGTTCGCACGTTTGCCGTGACGTCCTCGCCCACCTTGCCGTCGCCGCGCGTTGCGGCCTGCACATACGTGCCGTTCTCGTACCGCAGGCTCAGCGCCAGACCGTCGATCTTCAGTTCACAGACGTAGCGCACGACCTCGTCGTCGAGCCCCTTGGCGACACGTTCACCCCAGGCACGAAGTTCGTCCTCATCCATTGCGTTGTCGAGACTCGTCATCGGCAAACGATGAATCACCGGGGCGAACGTGGTGGAACGTGGCGCGCCGGGTGCGTCGAGCACCGACCGTTCGGGAACCAACTCGGGATGCTCCGCCTCCAATGCGCGAAGCTCGCGCACCAATTCATCGAAGTCGGCGTCGGAAATCTCCGGGTCGTCTGCACCGAAATAGCGGTCGTTGTGGTAGGCAATCAATTCCCGCAACTCCGTGGCCCGCGCCACGACCCGTTTCGCAACTGCCACGCCTGAACTTTACTTGTCGCTCGACGATGCACGTTTCATAGGATGCGTGCGTGACGATTGCACTTCGTGTGGCGTGGCTCCTCATTGCGGCACTCCCCGAGGCGGTGTCATCATCGAGTGCATCCCCCGTCGGGCCCTGGCTTGTTTGGGCCGTTTGGACACTCGTTGCGCTGGCGGTGCTCATCCTGCACCCGCTCTCGCTCGTGGTCGTTCGACTACTCGCTCCCCTCTCGACCCTGCACATGGCCGTCGAGGTCGTCGGTTCCCGTGCTTCGTGGGGCTCGGTGACGGGGTTGGTTCTTGCGCTCGGCGTATCCGTCGCATCGTTTGCCGGTCGATACGGATTCGCACACGCACAAGCAGCTGCATACGGTCACGAGCGCCGTCATCTCCTGCGCCCCCCGATCGCCGTGATTGCACCCATCGCCCTGGTGTGGATAGTCGTGGCGATCCTTGCGGCACTCGTCATTCACGGCGAACGGCTCGTCGTCTCGCTCGGTGCATCGATACCGTTCGCGGCACTGCTCGCGTTCTTGCTGCGTCGGGCGCATGTGCTCACTCGTCGCTGGCTGGTGTACGTACCCGCCGGCATCGCCGTACACGATCCGCTCCTGCTGCGCGACACCTTCATGGTTCGTGGTCACGATGTTCGTGGGCTGCACCTTCGCGAGCCGATGACCGAGGCATTCGACGCCACGGGCACCACGTGGGGAACCTCGCTCACGTTGGCACTGAGCCATCCGCACGACGTCTCGCTCTCACCCTTCGGTGCCCGCTTGGCCGGAACGCTGGACCGGCTGCACGTCACGGCACTCCTCGTGGCTCCATCTCGACCCGAAGCTGCGCTCGCCGACGCCTCGAACGCTGCCGTCAGTCAACCCCTACGAGGCGATGCCGCCGGCTAGCACCAGTCGATCGGTCACGTCGTAGAACACCACGCTCTGGCCCGGCGCCACCCTGCGCTGGGCCTCGCGCCAACGAACGACCACCGAGTTCGTGTCTACTTCCTCGAGCAGAGCGGGCTGGGTCGCGCCGTGTGCACTGGTTTGCACCATCACCTCGCTGCCGATGGGGAGCGGTTCGTGACTCCACGACACCCGTCCCACGTGCATGTCGTTCCGCGACAGCCGGGACTCCTCCCCCACCACCACGGTCTGCCGCTCGGTGTCGACATCCAACACGAACTGCTTGGGCGCACCACCGGGCAAACGCAACCCGCGTCGCTGGCCGACGGTGATCATCTCGACGGCATCGACGGTTCCGAGTTCCTTGCCGGACTCGTCCACGACTCGCGCGGAACGAAACGGTATTCGATGGCCCAAGAACGTTTCACGTCCACCGGTTTTGCTGATGAAGCAGACGTCCTGGCTGTCGGGTTTGCTGGCCGTACGAAGGCCGAGTTCACGCGCGCGCTCACGGACCTGCGCTTTGGTGAAGTGCCCGACCGGAAACAACGTGTAGGCCAGTTCTCGTTGGTCCAGCATGTGCACGACGTAACTCTGATCCTTTGCGGCGTCGGCACCGCGCGCCACTCGCCACACTCCCGACGGCTGACGCTCGATACGCGCGTGGTGACCGGTTGCGACGGCATCGAATCCCAGTAGTCGTGCACGCTGCGAGAGCCGATCGAACTTGAGATGTCGATTGCACTCGATACAAGGATTCGGAGTCGTGCCGGCGCGATGTGCATCGACATACGGATCGACCACGTGCGTGGAGAAGTCCTCGGAGAAATTGAAGACCAAGTGGTCGATGCGGAGCTGCTGGGCCACGCGCCTGGCGTCGTCCACATCGCTCACCGAACAACATCCGGTATCGCTCTCACCGCCCCACAAACGCATGGTCACACCGACGACATCGTGACCTTCGCGTCGCAATTCGGCGGCTGCGACGGACGAATCAACGCCGCCCGACATGGCAACGAGCACCTTCATGCGATTACCTTCACCCGAGAAAGGCTATTGCGTGGTGCGCAGTCGCCGAACGCTTGCGACGACGGCGGTCACCGCGTGTGCCACGTCATCACTCGTGGTGGTGTGCCCCAGACTCAGCCGCAGCGCACCCTTTGCGAATCGTGATGGCACGCCCATCGCGCGCAACACGTGCGATGGTTCCATTGCACCGCTCGCACAGGCCGAGGCCGCAGAAGCGCAGACGCCGGCTTCGTCCAGTAGGAAGAGCAGCGCTTCGCTTTCGACGTCGGCGAAACACAGGTGTGCCACGCCCGGCACCGTCGAGGCGATGTTCCGGGCCGAAGGCCGAGTTTCGGTGGTGCCCACCCCTGGCACCGTTTCGAGGACATCGGGGAGCTGCGAGCAAATGCCTTCGATGAGCAAACGCTTCAGCTCGGCCACACGCACGACCTCCGCCTCGCGCGTTGTCACCGTCTCTCGCAGTGCTGCGGCCGTTGCAACGATTCCGGCCACGTTGGAGGTCCCGCTTCGACGATCACGCTCCTGACCGCCGCCCATGATGAGCGGCTCCAATGTCACACCCTTCTTCACCACCATCACGCCCATTCCCTTGGGTCCGCCGAATTTGTGGGCGGAGAACGAAACCACGTCGGTTACCGCGACGATGTCGCGCACATCCAGCCAACACGCCGCCTGAACTGCGTCACTGTGGAATACGGCGTGTTCGGCGGATCCGCGCACCACGCGAGCAACGTCGCGAATCGGTGTGATGGTCCCGACTTCGTTGTTCACGGCCATCACCGACACCACGGCCACCCGCTCGCCACGTTGTGCAACACGTTCGAGTGTTTGCTTGAGGGCTGCAAGGTCGATGAGCCCGAATCGGTCGGCGACAACCACCTCTCCGTGGAGATGCTCGACGCAATGCAGCACGGCGTGGTGCTCGACTGCACTACAGACGGCCACGCCACCATGCCGACGAACCGCACCGAACACCGCTGCGTTGTCGCCTTCCGTCCCGCCACTGGTGAAGACCACCTCACCGGGCGCACATCCAAGTACGTCGGCCACGTCATCGCGGGCCTCGTCGATTGCGGTTCGCGCCATCCGCGAGAACCGGTGACTTCCAGAGGGATTCGCATAATGTTCGGCGAGGTACGGCGCCATCGCCGCAATCGCCGACTCACGCATCGGGGTGGTTGCGGCGTGGTCGAGATACGCAAGGCGTCCCACGCTCGAAGGCCCGCTCACGTGACTAGGACTGACTGTCGTAGAACTGCTTGTTTGAAGAGAGATTGCAGGATGCAAGAATTTCAGCTATCCGACTGCCGGCAGTCCCATTTCCGTAGATGTGATCCGCCTCATATCGCCCGTGCCGAAGCTGTGCTTCGATGGCGTTCTTGATCTCCTCACTACCGTAGCCACAGTCGACCACGTTCTTCGCACGTTCTCTACCACTTTGCCGCGAACCAATGTTCACGACGGGAATGCCCAGATACCCCGCTTCTCGAACTCCGACGCTCGAATTGCCCACCAACACTCCAGCTTTGTTGATGAGGCGAAGGAATTCCTCCGGCTCCATGTTCTTGAAAAAGTGAATGTTCCGCGGGTTCTTGAGTTCGCGAAAGCTCCGGATGGTTTTTGACGTGCGATCCGATCCGGCATCGACGTTCGGCCAGACCCACAACGTGGGAAGCCCGAGGGAGGTCACCGCCTCCA
>Ga0136656_1000447_pt1 | contig 14438 bp, 7 predicted proteins | sample CPBDNA_9_FD_94862 | JGI IMG/M metagenome (GOLD analysis project Ga0136656, IMG submission 94862) | Freshwater to marine salinity gradient microbial communities from Chesapeake Bay, USA - CPBay_Sum_15_0.8_DNA (version 2) | ecosystem: Environmental > Aquatic > Marine > Coastal | place: USA...
CTATAGAAGCTGAAGATGATGGTACAGGGTTTTATGAATTTAAAACCACATCTGGCTCTAATCGAATTACAATATATGAAGGAGAAGTAAAAACAAAGACTTTTATAGTTGGAGAGGTTACTGACAATCCTGTCTATATAATCCCAGATCCTAATATAGATGCAGATACAGCAATAGTTAGAGTTTATACTGATACTACTGGAAATGATTTTTCTACCTACTCTAATATTGTAAATGCAAGAAGTATTAGCTCTAGAACTACTGTGTATATTCTTAGAGAATCACCTAATGGTAATTTTGAATTGTCTTTTGGAGATGGAGAAACATTCGGAATAGCACCAGTAGCTGGTAATAGGATAGAAATACAGTATATTTCTACTAATGGAGCAGCTGCAAATGGGGCAACCACCTTTACACCAGTGTCTCAACTTACAGCTGATAATATTACTGTAACATTAAATACAACTACCTTTACTAATTCTACTGGAGGAGATGAAAAAGAGAGTATAGCTTCTATTAAAAAGAACGCTCCATTTCAATATGCTTCTCAGAATAGAATGGTTACAGCTTCTGATTATACAGCGCTTATTTTAAAGCAATACTCTACTCTAATTAAAGACATAACAACCTTTGGCGGGCAAGATGCTTTAGAGCCAGAGTTTGGTGCTGTATATACATCTATATTATTTGAAGATGGAGTAGATGATCAAACCAAAGCAACTACAAAAATTAATATAGAAAACTTAGCAGAGCAAGTTGCTATTTCTGGGTTTAATATAAGATTTACAGATCCTGTAAAAACTTTTATTGAGTTGGATACTTTCTTTCAATTTAACCCAAATCTAACAGATCAAACAATAAATGCTATTACTTCTAATGTGAAAGAAACTATTTCTAATTACTTTACCAACACCGTTGGAGGTTTTGGACAATCATTTAGACGATCTAACCTTCTCACTCTTGTAGATGATGTTAGTACTTCAGTTTTATCTAGTAGAGCTAACGTAAGGATGCAACAACGGTTTATTCCATCTGCTCCTAACCTTATTGTAGTTATTAACAATTTAACCAATAGTCGTCTTGCTAATGATTCAAACACTCTTAATTATATAGTAAAGCTAGTCACGTCTGGACAGTTTGACAAAGCAGCTACTTTTTTAATTAATAATGAATATGCTACTTCTTCTAATTTTAATACAGTGAGAGATAGTCTATCTTCTGCTTCAGTGTCAACATCGCAAACCATGAAGTTTCCTGTATCTATCGCTACTACTGACGATGATGAATATATAATTACTAGTAGTAGTTTTGTTTACAGCAATAGAACATGCAAAATACAAAATAAGCTTTCTTCTAATGATTTACAAATAGTAATAGTTTCAGGAAAGGAAGTAGTAGTTGATAATATTGGATCTTTTAACTCTGTTCTAGGTACAGTTACGGTTAACTATTTTAATCCTCAAGCAATAGTAGGAGGATTAAACTATATAAAACTAGGAGCTGTACCTGCTAATCAAAGCGCTATAACACCATTTAGAAATGACCTTCTAGAGTATGATGCTGATGCATCTACGACGAAGGCTGTAACCACGAATGCTCTTAACTAATGTCACATAAAAGAGATTTAACATTATTAGATGATACGCGTAAAAGGCTGCCTTTTCATAGAGCAGAAGTTGAAAAAGTATTACCCGACCATATAGTTCAAGATAATCCAAACATTATAGAGTTATTTAAATCTTACTATGAGTGGATGGATAAAGATTCAAATCCTGGCGGAATTTTAAATAGATTATATTCTACAAGAGATGCTACTTCTATTCCTTCTGCACAGCTTCCCTTTTTAGAAGATGAGCTCTTGCTAGGAGAAGCTTATTTTGGAGGTTTTATTAACAAAAGAGAAGCTATTAAATTCTCTAATTTTCTTTATAGATCTAAAGGAACTAAGTATAGCATAGAACAATTTTTTAGAGGCTTTTTTGGAGTTGATCCAGAAGTAATATATCCAAAAAATAATGTTTTTAAAATAGGACCTGCTATAGATTTAGAAAAGGATAGTATTAACTTATCTGGTCAGCAAGTAAAAGAACAAGCGTCTAATATAGGACCAGAATCCTCTAAATATATTACTAATGATAAGCTCTATCAAACTCTTGCATTATTAATTAGAAGCACAGTACCTGTAGGTAAGTGGTTAGAAACATATAAGTTATTTGTCCATCCCGCAGGATTTTTTATTGGCTCAGAGCTTGTAAATGAAAGCTTTAACATTAACCCTCTTCCAGTATTGCAAGACGATGTGGGAGAAAAACCTGCAGAGTTTATCTCTATACAGGTGTTTGCGGCGTTTGATATCAGAGCAGATAAAGATATTACACTACTTAATCCAGGTGATAACGTATATACACTACATCGTCAAGATGTTGACACATTTACTAGACTTGCATCAGAAGTTCAACTAGGAGATCTAGATAACTACACATATGCTGAATTACTATCACCGAATTCACTTACAATGGATGATTCGGACGTTATTCAAGTTGTTACATTTGATGAAGATTCAAGTGCAACTCTACTTAAAACTTACACATCTACATTTGATAAAGGTCGTTATGATACTGAATATGATTCAGCTAATTAGAGTAGTAACCTGTATAAATAATGTTAATCAATTAAGGTATAGATATGGTTCAACAAGCAATTAATGTCGGCTCAGCTGCTAATGATGGTACTGGAGATACTTTAAGGCAAGCAGGTCAAAAAATTAATAATAACTTTACTGAACTGTACAACCAGTTTGGAGGAGCTTCTATTGGTAATGTTACTAGATTAACAGATAGTGGCATTTCAATAGTTGGTAGTAACTATCTTACACAAATTGGAGCAGCAGATCCAGCTTCTACTATTAACATTGATTTTCCTGCTTCTGCAGGTACAGTAGTAGTAGATACAGCCACTCAAACTTTAACTAATAAAACCTTAAGTGCAGATAATAACACAATTTCAGGTTTAGCGGCATCTAGTTTTATTTTATCAAATGCAAGTGGTAACATTGACGGCTCTGCCAGCGTTAAAGCTATCCCAGCTGGAGTAGTAGTAGGAACAACAGATACTCAAACCTTAAGTAATAAGACAATTACTCTCCCTACTATCAAGAGACCTAATGTACATGAGTGGTTAGCTGACTCAAACGGTCATCCAGTAATTTCATTTACCGCCACGTCTAATAGTAGAAACCGAATTAGGGTAGAGAGTAAAGTTTCTCCAGACGGTCCAATAATATCCACAGTAGGGTCTTTAGATAATAATATTAATTTAAATCTTAATCCTAAAGGATCAGGATCTGTAAGAGTAAATAAACTTGCATATATTTCTGGAACAATTAGTGCAACAGGCACTGTGTCTCAAAGTGTAAGTTATATTCAAAGCACAGCTACTGCTAATATTATTGCTACAGTGGATAATGGATTAACAATCGGAGAAGTAAAAATATTTACACATAATGGATCTAACACCACAACGGTTACTCCTACTAATTTCTCTCAGGGCACCAGTATTGCATTAACCCCTAATGACACAGTAATGCTAATTTGGACTGGAACTCAATGGAGTGTTATTGGTGGTGAAGGATACTCGATTACTTAATAGGGCATAACAATGGCAGCAATTATTACAGATAAAATTAAATACCAATTAGCTCAAACAATATTTGATGAGTTCAACACAGCCAACCTAGGCGATTCTAATAACTATTATTATATTGGTATAGGTAGATCTCAGCAATGGCAAGCAGCAGATGAAACAGACGTGGTGCCAGAAACTACTGCTGCAGATAATCATGAAAGAGAAGAGAGATTGTTTAGATACAATCTTCAATCGGTAAAAGCTGCTGAAAGCCTATCCTTTGTAGTTCCTGGTGGCCCGGACTATGATTGGTCTGCGAATAAAGAGTATTATCAATACAGCGATGCAGTTGCTGGCCAACCCCAAAACACCTACTACGTAAGAACAGATGAGAACAAAGTTTATATATGTTTACGTAAAGGTAAAAACAGTGATGGAACTCCTAAAACTTCAACTGTAAAACCAGATCATACTAATACTAGTCTAGCGCCCGAGACAGATGGATATGTGTGGAAATATATGTATACCATTACAACCACAGCTGCTAATAACTTCTTAACAACCAACTTTATGCCAGTTGAGTTTGTTGATTCTGCTGAATCAACTGACCCTAGATTCTCACAGTTGTCAGTTCAAAACGCTGCGGTTCCTGGACAAATTATAGGTTATAGAGTAATTAATCCTGGTGGACCTTATACTGGTACAGTACATAGTTCTGGAATTAAAGTAGGTCCTGCTTTAACTATAGTAGGTAATGGTACAGGTGCTAAAGCTTTTGCTATACTTAATCCTATCAATAATTCTATTGCAGCGGTAGAGATAGGAGAGGATCCTGACGCGGCAGCTTCAACTTATGCTGCAGATCAAGGCTCTGGATATGATTATGCTAATGTTAGTGTAAGTTCCGCTACTCTACAGGTTGGCGGAACTACTGCAGTTATTGCTCCTGTGTTTGGACCAAGAGGTGGATTAGGAGCAGATGCTAGGAAAGATCTTAGATCTACTTCTCTTATGTTTAATATTAAACCAGTAGGAGGTGTTGAGGTAAATAACGAACCCACTTGGCCTGTTGATCAAGATTATAGACAGATTGGACTAATTAAAAATATTAGAACTGATAGTGCTAATGGACCTTTATTTACCGCTACTGCTGGTACAGCTCTAAAAAGAATGAGAGCTAATCTTGCTTTTGGTGATGGAGACTACTTACAAGCTTCTGGTGAATATCAATTAGAATTTGATGATGATCCTATCATATACGGTACAGATAGTAACGCTGCTGGATATATGGTTTGGAATGATGATAGCGCTACTATTTGGTATCATCAAACAGAAGAAACTGGATTTACTCAATTTGTAGATGGAGAGGCAATTACTATACCAGGTAAATTTGCTGGTAATATGGCTATTGATTCTGCTAATATTGCTCCAGATGTAGATAGGTTCTCTGGAGAAGTTCTCTTTATAAGTAATCAGTCAGCAACGGCTCGTGATCCTCAGCAAACAGAAGATATTAAAGTCGTAATAAGACTATAAGGATAAATCATGGCAACTACAGTAAACGAAAATACATTTCTCAGTGTTTACAAGGATGATTATCGCGACAGTGATCATTATCACAGAATTTTATTTAATAATGGAAGAGCACTTCAAGCTAGAGAGTTAACTCAATCTCAGACTATTATTCAAAAAGAGATTGAGCGTATGGCTAAATTTATCTTTAAGGAAGGTGGCCTCTTTAACACTTCCTATGGATCTGCAAACACAGGTGCAGATCCTATTTCCTATGTTAGAGTAGCAACTTTACCTGTAGGATATGATTTATTTGTAGGGCAAGTATTCGCTAATCAGAACGGAGTAAAAGCGCTAGTAAAAGCGGTTATTCCTTCTTCTTCTGTAAATAGCTCTGTGGGTACAGATGATTTTAACACTCTTTTAGTAAAATATACTGACGCTAATAGTACTAGTTCAACAGACACTACTAAAGCAGTTACATTTAGTAGTGGAGATGTTCTTACAGCTACTATTAATTCTACTTCTTATGAATTAGACGTTTCTGTTGATGAACAAGTTCAAGATGCTGTAGGAAATGCTTCTTTCTTAGAAGTACCAGAATTTAACACATTTGCAGCTGGTCATCTATTGTTTGTTGAAAAACAATCTGTAGTTTTAGATAAGTTTAGTTCTGAGTTTAACGGAGTAGTTGGCTTTGAAGTAAATCAAGAAATTTATAATACATCGGATAACATTGCTTTATATGATAATTCAGGCTCTACTCCTAATCTAACTTCTCCTGGAGCTGACAGGTTAAGAATTACTCTCACACTAAAGAAAGAATCTGATAAAACTGTAGGAAAAACTTTCTATAAGTTAATGAAATTTAATAAAGGATACGTTACTAATTTAAACAACCCTGATAACGTGCTTGCCTCTTTAGGAGGAATAATTTATAATAGATCATTTGATACTACTGGTAACTTTATAGTAGATGAGAAAAACGGTGCATTAGATTTAACAGTTTCTACTGATCCAGACAGCTCAGATTATTTGCTTTATAAAGTATCTGATGGCACCGCTTTTGTAGGCGGTCAACGATATAAGATTCAGGACTGGCCTGCTTTAAAGGTTGAAAAGCCAAGAAGTCTTGTAAGTGATATTAATACAATTTCTAATGAGTTTGTATCAGCTTCATATGGTAATTATTTCTTAACAGACGGAGCTAATACCAAAGGATTACTAAGCTTAATAAACGGTTTTGATTCTGTTGGTATTTACAGTGGTACAGCTACATCAGGAGATGCTATAGGTAGAGCTAGAATTAGAAATATTGATGAGTTTGATAACGATTTTAGATTACATGTATTCGATGTAGAAATGTATGGCACTAATTCACTACGTAATGCTCGTAGTGTAGGTACTGACAATTCTAACTATGGAGACTTAGTCCCTATTAACTCAAACTACGACTTAATAGAAAAAAGAAGAAATAGGCTTTTGTTTCCCTTGCCAGGTAGAGTTAATACAGTAACAGATGGTACAGTTACATTCAACATAGGTAAAGTATATACAGCAACTGCTGTGGGAGGTTCTGCAACCTTTTCTACTGGAGGCAATACCTTTGTTGATCAAGAGCAGTGGATTGTAGAAGAAGACGCTAATAGCAATAACCTTATTTCTCCTCCAACGGTATCAGGAACTCCTACAAGCTCCGCTACTATTACTGGATTAACAGACGGAACAGTTAGGTTGTTTGGTTATGAAAGAAAAACCGGAGTGAGAAAAACCAAAACTCTGGTTAGAGGACAAACTCAAACAATAGCATTTTCAGGAACTAGCTTTACACTATCCTATCATGACATCTATAAGTTTACAAGCGTTGTAGATAGTACAACTAATGAAAATATTACGCATAGATTTGTCTTTGATAACGGTCAGAGAGATAACTTCTACACTGTAGGGTCTGGTAGATTAAGAGGAGGTGCTTCTGCTCCTGCTGGTAATATAGTTGTAACATTTGATTACTTTACTCACTCTATTGGAGATTTCTTTGCAGGTGGTGCTTCCTATCCAGATCTAGAGTATGATAAAATACCATTCTACACCACAGAAATAGGTCACATACTTAGATTATCAGATGTGTTGGATTTCAGATCAGTTAAAGATAACACTGGTGATGATTTTGCTGGTACAGGGTCTGTTATACAGTATATTCCAAGAAATACAGATACAATAGATATCGGTGAATTAGGAATTTGGGAGCCAAGAATTGACATTGTTTCTATTAGCAATAATGGCATAATTGAGGTTCATAAAGGAACCACTAGTAGTATGCCTCAGAGCCCTCAAGGGGTGCCTACCTCTTCTATGAGACTTCACAAAGTTTTCTTAAATTCATACCACCTTAATGAGCGCGATTTCACGCAAGCAAGGTATAATAACCGTGGTTATAAGATGAAAGACATACGTAACTTAGAAACTAGAATAGAAAATCTAGAAGAGCTTACAACCCTATCATTATCAGAGATTGAATTAGAGCGTACGGTAATTCCAGATAGAGTAAAACAAGGTATGTCTGGAGACACCTTTACTTCTAATGTACAGTCAAATATTAAAGACCGTGATTATAGAGCTACAATATATAAAAGTCAAGGCATGGTTACTCCAATGCAATATTGGAGAGATACAGGATTAAAATACGACTCTGCTGCTTCTCAAGGAGTAAAACTATATGGTAGTACTATATGGCCTAACTTTACTGAAACAGTAATGGTAAATCAAAGTAATGCTACAGACTATCAAAGTGTAAATAGGTTTACTTTAATTAAATATATTGGTGCAGGAATAGTAGAGCCTTCTGTAGATACATATGAAATGAGACGTGAAGTAGACGCTAACTATATTAGTGAATTTAACGAGTCATTAACCACTCAAGGAGATACAGTAATACTATCTCAAGGAAATCAAGGTGAGGAAGCGTAATGCCCTGGGTAACTAAAACAAGACTAGTGGATGAAACTCGAACCAGAGCTGTAGATGCTGGGTTTTCTTTTATTCCATCTTTTAGATCACGATTCATTTATTTTAAGTATTCTGGATTACGCCCCAATGACGATCATTGGTTGTTCCTAGAAGGACGAGACGTTACCTTATTTGCAAATACCAGTTTTAATATTGATGACTTTAACTCATCTACAAGAAGCTCTGTTTACAGAAATCCTGGTGATAAGTATATCAATGAATCTCAGTTTCCCTCTGAGTTAGGAGGCCCAACCGGATCTCCTTTAGTTTCTACTGCTACTGGAGAGCTGGAAGGTATATTCTTCTTGCAGAGTAATTCTACTTATAATTGGAAATGTGGTAATGGCACTTCCGGTTATAGTTTTAACAGTGGTGGTAATAGTATAAAACTGTTAGCAATAAATGTTTCTAATGCTAGTAAGACAGCAGCATTATCATATGGCACAGCGGAATACGCTTCAATCGGTCAATTTTTAAATTTCTACATGGAAGATTACACAGTTCAAGTAGAGCAAGAGTATAGTGAATGGGAAGCTCCTCCGCCTCCTGCTGTTAATTATAGCAACAAGGATGATGGCGGAAATGTGTGGTCGGTGACGAATGAAGGACACGTGCATTATGGATCCTATCCAGGGGCAACAGAATATAGAACCGGATCTGAGGCTGCATTAGCCGGCGCAAGGATAAGAAGAGCAGAACATGGTGGCTGGCCTCCTTAGCAGCAAAGGATATTAGCTAGCCATCGACGCCAGATATTGAGAAAAGAGAGAAAACATGTCAGGTAATTTACAACTAAGCGAACAGCTTAACCCTTCTGCGCAGACTTTTATAGTCGATGAACCTGTTGGTTCAGTTCTTACAGGTGTAGGTCTTTTCTTTGCACAAGCGCCTACAGGTGCAAGTGCACAACCTATCACTATAGAGTTAAGACCGTGTGCTGAATCAGGAGCTCCAAGTGCTAAAAATTTTATTCAAGGTAGTAGAGTAACTCTTCCAGCAGCCACAATAGCCGCTGCAGCTAACACTAACTTCGCCTCCGCTACGGAAGTAAAATTTAGTTTTAGAGAGCCTATTTACATAGCAGGAAACACACTAATAGCTCTTGTTATTAGTACAGGTGCACCAGAAAATCAATATCAAATTTGGTATGGACAAAATGGTAAACATTTAACTAATTCTACTACTGAGTTTTTCTCTTCTATTATAGAGAGAGGAGCTTTTTATGAATCTTCTAATGGTACTTCCTGGAGACCAGATAATGAAAAAGATTTAGCTTTTAAAATTTATAGAGCAGAATTTAATCAAGCAAGTAGTTATGCTGTTTTGAATGCAGATGCACCCCCTGCAAAAAGATTAACAGAGCAAACTATTTTAGATGACAATACAAAGTATCCAGCTGATCCATTTATTTTTACAGCCGGCAGTCCTACAGTTAATGTTGTACATCCTGCTCATGGATTTCAAGTGGGAGATAGAGTAACGCTTTCTAAAGGCAATGATGGCTTTGATAGTGCTGACACCATTAATGGAATTGCAGGTAGTAGTCTATATGGAATTAAAACTATTACCGCAACAGATCCTTATGGATATTCTTTTAATTGTGGTACTAATGCTACTAGCTCTGTAAGAGCTGGAGGAACAGGAGTGTTAGCAACAGAGCAGTATGTAGCTGATTATATTCAAGTTTTACTACCTTCTATAACACCTCCTCTAACTAATGTGAGAGCTAAAGGAGATTTTCTTGCTCATAGATCCTTTGGAGGGTCAGAGACAGCTTATTCAAATATAGCTGGAGCTAAGATATTAGCAAATCAGCCAGTTGTTTTTAAAGATCCTGCTGTTATTACTGCTACAACATCAGAAGATGATCATAATAATGGTAACGCTTCAACTAAGATAAAAGTATCTCTAGAAACAGAAAGTTTATATACTGCTCCCTATATTAATGCGCATGCTGCTTCAATAAGAACAGCAAGCAACTTTGTTGACTATCAATCTTCTACAAGCGCAGCTAATAGAAACTTAATTTCTACTATACCTTATACTGCAGAAACAGAACCTGATGGAGGTACCACAGCAGCTAAACATCTTTCAATTGTATACTCATTGGAGCTATCTGCTACCTCAATTAGAGTGTTGTTAGATGCTATTAGACCCACATTTACAGATTTTTCTGTCTGGTATAGAACATCTCTTGATACTGGTATTGAGAATAATAACTGGGCACAGTTTAGCAAAACTAAAAATCCTCCAGATGTTTCTAATTACAATGATATTGCTAGAAGTTATGATTTAGAAACATTTGAGTTTAATAAGTATGACCTACCTCTATTTAATAAGTATCAAATAAAGATAACTATGAATAGTTATAAATCAACTAATATTCCAATGATATACAATCTAAGAACTATTGCAACTGTATAATGAGTAAATATATTCCTGTAGATGGTTATCCCGACCTAGTTAGAGACAAAAATACTAATATGATTTTAAATATAAATAAAGGCAACACTGATGCGTTTATTGAAAAGAGAGACCGTGAATTACAACAGCGACATGATATTGAAACTTTAAAATCAGACGTTCAGGATATAAAGATGATGCTTAAAAAACTAACAGAAAGTTTCGCAAATGCCTAATGTTAAAATAGGAAGAGTCAATCTATCAGATACTATTAATGCTCATCGTCTGAGATTTAACCAACTTATTGACTCAGTTGGAAGTGTAAGTCTTACCACTGTTAACCAAACAGCTGGTAGAAGTACTTTTACTGGAAGCTATCCTACTGTAGCAGAAGCTCTCAAAGAACATGAATCAAGACTTGACTCAGCAGATATTATAGAAGTAGCAACTCCTAGACTTAGAGCGTTTGACAGCACATATGAAAATATCCTGGCTGGTAATACATTTGTTCATTCTGATTTTGATGTTGGAGGTATTACCACTTTAGATAGCACCACAATTGATGGAACTTTACATGTAACTGACTCATCTCAGTTTGATAAAGAAGTAACTATACATGAAGCTCTTACCGTTACAGATAGCGCTTACATTACTGGTAATGTAGATATCGGAGGAAATCTTGATGTAGCTGGTAATGTGCAGATTGATGGTACACTTACTGTAGATGGAGTTGTAAACTTTAAAGCTGGTGCAGATGGTTCTGTTACTCTCGGTGATGCAAACACAGATAATGTTGTTTTCAATGCTGATGTTAATTCACATATTATTCCAAATACAGATAACACATATGACATAGGTAGTAATACACAAGAATGGAGACACGGTTACTTTGACGGTACAGTTAATGCTGATAATGTTGCAGCAGACTCAGCTACTTTAGGAACATTAAAAGTTACTGATCTAACCGCTGGTAGAGTTGTTCTAGCTGGAAATTCCGGTGAGATACAAGATACTACAAAACTTACTTTTGATGATACTAATGGATTAAAGATTACAGAAGCTTTAACTGTTACTGACAGCGCTTATATCACTGGAAATCTAGATGTAGGTGGAAATCTAGATGTGGGTGGAAATCTAGATGTCACTGGAACAGCTATAATAGATGGTGATTTAACTGTTACTGACAGCGCTTATATCACTGGAAACCTAGATATAGGTGGTAATTTAGATATTACCGGAGATGTTACATCTACAGGCACTGCTTTTACATTGGCGGCAGAAACAGGTACTGCAGATCCATTTACTTTAGGTGATACTCTTACTATAGCAGCTGGAGAAGGTATTAACACCGCAGTTTCTAATAATACTATAACAGTTTCAGGAGAAGATGCATCAGCTACTAATAAGGGTGTAGCTAGCTTTGATAATGGCGATTTTGTAGTATCCTCAGGTAATGTGACACTAGCTGATAATGTAAATGGAGCTGTTTTAGCAATAAACGGAACAGCAAGTGAAGTAGACGTTTCTCGTACAAACGGTACTGTTACTGTAGGTCTACCAGAAGATGTAAGCATATCTGGGAACTTAGGAGTTGGAGGTGACTTTACTGTTGGAGGTGACTTTGTTGTAACTGGTGCTCAAAAACTAGCTACTGCATTCGTAGAATTACTAGATGGGTTTACTGGCACTCCTTCTCAAACTGCAGGTATTTCTGTAGATAGAGGAACAGAAGACAGTGCAGTGCTGCAATGGAATGAAACTGGTGATTATTGGGAAGCCTCTTATAATACCTCAGCAACTCCTAGTCGATTAGTTACATTTGCAAACCTTGATACTACAGATTTTAGTGTTTCTTCTGGAACTATTACTGTTAGCGATGAAGCCATACAAGATATGGTTGGCGCTATGGTTACTGGAAACACAGAATCAAATATTACAGTAACATATCAAGATGATGATGGAACATTAGATTTTTCATTAAACAATACTACAGTTACAGCTGGTAGTTATGGATCTACTTCTTCTATTCCAACCTTTACTGTAGATGCACAGGGCCGTTTAACAAATGTTACCTCTGTGTCTGTTGCAACGCAGCTAACAATAGGTGATGATAATTTAGACACAGATACAGTTAATCTCTTAAGTGATACATTAACTTTCTCAGAAGGAGAGGGTATTAATGCTGTAGTTACAGATAACAAAGTAACTATTTCAGCAGAGCTTGCATCAGATACTAATAAGGGTGTAGCATCCTTTAGCATAGATAATTTTTTAGTATCCAATGGTGTGGTTACTATTAAAGATGATGGAGTAATTCTTGGAACTGAGACTACCGGTAACTATGTATCAGGTGTTTCTGGCACTACTAATGAAATTGAAGTTACTCACACACCAGGTGAAGGATCAACAGCAACGATTGGCTTACCTGATGACGTAACTATTACTAATAATTTAAATGTGGGTAATGATGTCAATATAGGTGGAAACTTAGATGTAACTGGAAACGCTGTTATAGATGGTAATCTCACTGTATCAGGTACCACTACAACTGTTAACACGCAAACAGTTACCCTTGCAGATAATATTATTTTACTTAATTCTGATGAAACCAGTACTCCTACTCAGAATGGTGGTATTGAGATTGAAAGAGGCACAAGTACTAATGTTCAGTTGAGATGGAATGAAACAAATGATTATTGGCAAGCAGGAGAAGGAAACGATCCTGTTTATTCACGAATTGCAACTGCTGGTTGGTTAAATGTTGGTGGGGGTCTCGACTATAATTCATCTACTGGTGAATTCAAACATACCGATACTTCTGCTCAAGGAGATGTAGCTAATACAGGAAACACATATATTCAGAGTATGTCTGTAGATACTTATGGACACGTCACAGATATTACATCTGGCACTGTGTCTATAGGTGATGGTCAAATTACTATAACTGGCGCAGATGATATAACAGTAACAAGTGGTAATTTTTCTGTTAACCAGACTAGTAACACCACTATACAAATTGACCACGACGATATTACTAGAACAAATACTACCGGTTCTAGCTCTCCTGGGTTTGGCGGAACATTTACGCTTATTGACAGTCTTACTTCAAGCGCTAGAGGACACGTAACAGGCTCTAACACCACTACTATAACACTGCCTGCTCTACCAACCTTAGATAATTACGTATCTTGGACTGCAAAGGATCATGACGGAACTGAATATCCTATAACATCTGGTGACATACTTTGGTTTAAAGAGGGTAGTGGCATTGATGTTAATTTTACAGCTGATGATGAACTAACAATTACTAACACAGATCTAGGCTCTGCACAGGCCATATTTAAAACAATAACTGTAGAAGATGCCGCAGGCTCTGTAATTGCAAACCTAGTAGCAGATAATAACAATGATACTTTATATGTTAGAGCTGGTGGGGGTATCTCTTTAGGAGGAGACGCTAACACAGATAGACTTACTATCGCTCACCTAGATACCTCTAGTCAAGCAAGTGTTAACAATTCAGGTAGAACATATATTCAAGATGTTACTCTTGATGAATTTGGTCATGTTACTTCCTTAACAAGTGCAACTGAAACTGTAGTAGATACTAATAAACTCACCACGTTTATTGTTCAAGATGATGTCGGAGCAGGTACCAATGTTACTATTAGTCATGGTAAGTACTGGAAGTTTAGAAACGGCGGCGGTCTCACAATTGATTGGACTGACACTAACAGCGGAGCAAGCTCGGACCCTTATGACTTAACTTTTACTATATCTTCTTCAATTTCCGCAGGAAACGGACTGACTGGAGGAGGACAACTTAATGCAGATAGAACTCTTGCTATGTCCGGTTCATATACTGGAAGCTTCTCAGCTACAGGAGATATTAC
>Ga0136656_1000453_pt1 | contig 14385 bp, 16 predicted proteins | sample CPBDNA_9_FD_94862 | JGI IMG/M metagenome (GOLD analysis project Ga0136656, IMG submission 94862) | Freshwater to marine salinity gradient microbial communities from Chesapeake Bay, USA - CPBay_Sum_15_0.8_DNA (version 2) | ecosystem: Environmental > Aquatic > Marine > Coastal | place: USA...
GTATTGATGGCATATTTTATTGGGACGAAAAGCAAGTAACCATAGCAGTCTCTGGGGGCACAGTTTACTCTATTGATGTATTTGGTAATGTAACCACAATAGGGTCTGGTTTATTATCTGGCACTACTGTTACTTTTGCTACTGCTAAAACAGGTGGTGCAGATGTGCTTGCTATGGCTAATGGGAATGGTGTATTTACCACAGATAACGTAACAGTATCTAATATTGCTACTGCACCTACTGACGCAACACACGTTTCATTTATGGACAGGTATTTAATTGCTAACGACAGTGGCACAGGTTTAATTTACTGGTCTAACCTAAATGACCCAACAACTTGGAATCCATTAAGTTTTGCAGAGGCAGAGTTAAAGCCAGATAACATTATTGCCCAACGAGTAGAAGGCAGAGAATTGGTTTTATTTGGGTACAGGTCTGTTGAGTTCTTTTACAATGATGGGGTTAGTCCATTCAGACGTTATGAAGGTGGAGAGGTAACAACAGGTGTTTCTGTTGCGTATTCAGTGCAATTTGTCCCAGAGGTAGCGTCTTGGTTTTACTTAGATGAAAACAGGCATTTAATTAGACTTACAAACAGACAACCTAAAAAACTCAGCGGTCCTTATGATGAGGAGATACAATCATTAGCAACAGTTACAGATGGGGTGTCTTCAGTCATTCGTGAAGGTGGCAGGGGTTGGTATGTAATTACTTTTCCAACTGAGAATGTTACCTATGTGTATGACTACCAACAAGATGCTTGGTACAAATGGGGTAATTGGAACTCTAAGACTGTTAGTTACGACAGGTTTATTGGTCAAGTAGCAACCTATGACAGTAGGAGCAACAAGTTTCTCATAGGTGATAAAAACGCAGGTATTGTTTACAGTATGAAGTCAAGTATTTATACAGACAATGGTGCAGAGATAAGGGCTAATGTTAGGACTGGTTTTATTAGTCATGGCACACAAAACAGGAAGAAAAGTAGAAAAGTCCAGTTTAGGCTGAAAAGAGGTATTGCCAAAGATGGGTTAGATACAGCAGGTGAGGTCAATGTAAGGTACAGGGACGACTACACAGGCACATTTTCAAATGAGTTAAAAATAGGCACAGGCATAGGTGGAGACACTAGGTTTAATACTGAGATTTATGTTGGTGGTATTTATAGGGCAAGGCAGTGGGATATTACCAGTAGTGATAATACACCTTTTATTATAGGTGGGTTTGAGGAAGATGTTGCAGTGCTAAGGAACTAATGTCTACGACTACTCCAATAGACCCAGTACCCAGAGACTTAATTAACGTAGGTGGACACGCACACAGGTGGTTAGAGTCTTTAAGACGTAACTTAAACTCAATTACAGGGTCTGGGTCAGGTGTTGACCACGGCAGCCTAGCAGGGTTGTCTGACGATGACCATACACATTACTCAAGAGCAGATGGTACTAGGGCTTTTACAGGAGTTGTAGGTGGTATTGACCCTATCTTATCAACACACCTAGCAACTAAAAATTATGTAGACACAACGACTATTACAGACCACACAGCACTAACTAATATAGGGGTGAACACTCACGCACAGATTGATACCCATATTGCCGATAGCACCATACATTTTACTGAGGGTAGCATCGACCATGGTAGCATAAGTGGACTGCTAGACGATGACCATACGCAGTATAGCCTTGCAGATGGCACAAGAGCATTTACAGGCACAGTAGGTGGCATAGACCCAACACTGTCAACTCATTTGACAACTAAAAACTATGTAGACACCGAGATTGCTAATAATACTTATTGGTCAAGGACTAGCACCACACTAAGCACAAAGACTGCTAATGACGACCTGCAAATTGATTCATTTGTTAGGGTAAATGGCAGTTCAGACACTCAGCAGTTAATAATTAAAGGGCATAGCACACAGACTGCAAACTTGCAAGAATGGCAAGATAATACAGGAACTACTGTTGCCTCGGTTGCAGTAAATGGTGATATAACAACTACAACAGGAAGTTTTATTGCCCCTACTGGTGGCATACAGGTCGATGGTAACGGTGGAACTTATGATTTTACGGGTTCTTTTCACGCGGGTTCTGCAAAATTTCAGTTTACGGACAATGGAGTACTTGCGTGGTGGAAATCTCAAGGTGGCTATCTTGTCAAATTTAACAACTACGCTCCTGCCGTCACCTTCCATAGTGCCATTGCTTTTAATGTCACAGGAAATCCTTATACTAGAGTACTCAACAATGAAGTTTACTTAAGAGCACCGGCAACCGACACTCTGGCTATGTACAACGGAACTACTGCTCAAGCATTTCATATTTACAACACTTACACAGATGCCTCAAATTATGAACGAGCAGTATTTGATTGGCAGACAACCGCTAACACTTTGAGGATAGGTACAGAGGCACTAGGCACAGGCACAGTAAGACCAGTTGAGTTAATAGGTGCAGGAACGACCATACTTGGGGATGCTTCAACAGATGTTCCATTAACGATAAAGGGTGCTTCAAGTCAGACTGCGAACCTGCAAGAATGGCAGGACAGTTTAGGGACAGTAATCGCCAGCGTGTCCTCTGCTGGACACATCACCACCACGCAAGGGATCACAGTCAATGGCAACGGCGGCGTGTATGACACTCTTGGATCATTCAACGGCGGTGCTTCTAAGTTCCAGTTTTTCGGCAACGGGGTCGCTGCAAGGTGGCGTTCACAGGGTGGTGACATGATCCACTTTTCAAACTACCATGCAATGACTTGTCAAACTGGCATTGCGTTCAATGTCACGGGGAACCCATATACTGGGACACTGAACAACGAGGCGTGGTTACGAGTCATTGACCATGACACCCTCGGAATGTATGATGGGGCCGAAGCTCAGGCGTGGCAAGTTTATAATACCTACACGGATGCCAGTAACTACGAGCGAGCGGTGATTGACTGGAAGACAACTCCAAACGTCCTCACCATAGGAACGGAAGGAGCTGGAACTGGAACGGTCAGGCCTATTGAAATAGTTGGAGCAGGAACAACTATTTTTGGTGATGCTTCAACAGATATTCCTTTAACAGTTAAGGGTGCTTCTGGTCAGACTGCAAATCTGTTAGAGTTAAAAAATAGCGCAGGGAAAGATAGATTTACAGTTTCAGCAGATGGAAATTTAATAACATTAGGAAGAACAGACTATCAAGCGTGGCAAGGATTGCACGACACTTGCACCATCACGACAGGAGTTGGAGGTGGGAACAGTACAACTGCTTGCGACTTGGTTATACGACCTTCAAGTGATTCTCTTCTTGCTGACACTTTTATATATGCAGGACACAGACTCAGCAACGGAGGGGGAGCAGGAAACCTAACAATAGGGCAAGAGGATTTTTCCGGTAACGCTAGTCCGGCAGGGATGGGAACAGTTCTTATCAGAACTGGAAGTATGGCTAGTCAAGCTGGTGGTAGTTTCGATGGCGGTACACTTTCTATCACAACAGGTGGTGGTGGAGGTTGGGGTTCTGTAGGAACTCCAGCGGGAGCAGGAGGTGTATTTAATGTAACTTTAGGTGATGGTAAGGCAACATCAATAACAGGAGGTGTTATCGGTGGAGCAGGTGGTTCATTCACACTTACAGGTGGTGATGGTGGCAATTCGTCTGGGACAGGTGGAATAGGTGGGGATGGTGGCTCAATCGTACTTACTGCAGGAGCAAAGGGCACAGGCACAAGCGCAGATGGAGTAAATGGTATTATCGACCTAGCCTCAACAACTAAAATAAAAGCCATGAGAGAGACAGTTGCTAATGTTTCAACATCAACGACATTAACTCACACAATAACCTATGTTAGGCAGACATCAAGTTCTATAACAACAACATTATGGGCATCCCCTGTTAATGGCGATACCATAGAAATTCGCAACAGAGGCGGTGGCAGTAATACTATTGATGGGAATGGCATAAATATAGAAGGAGCTTCAACATATACTATTAACGATGGAGATAGTATTTGTTTAGTTTATGATGGTATTGAGTGGACTATTTAGTGATGTAGACGCATGAAATATAAATTAACTTTAGGGATAAAAATATAATGGGATTACAAAAAATACTTAGCACACCTTTCGGTGGAGACGCAACTTACTGGAGAGTAAATCATTTTATTTACTTTGATGACCGAGCTATGGTATTCAGGGCAGAGTTACATGGTTTTGCAGACAAGGCTCGTAGTGACAATAATTTCCAACCTGCTCGTAAAATACAGATAAGTGTTGAGGGCGATGAGTTCCACAGTATAGTTTGTAATGGTGGAGCAGTAAATGACGCTAGGGATTGGGTTTACAATGCTATATTGGCGAGAGATAAGACTCAAGCAATTATTGACTACAACGAAGAGTTGACTGCTATTGAGGCAATACCAGAGGTTAACAGGACAGACGAACAACTTAACAGGGCTAGTGAGTTAGAGAATTTAATACACGATGCTGAGACTAACCCTGCTTATATTTTTAATGGTGCTACTTCAGTATTAGAATAATGCAGTTAGTCCCATCAAATGACAAAATATTTAATTGTTTGCTTGAATGGAGCAAAGATGATGATATTGGTGCTATGGTGGGTATGCCTTACTCAGACTATTTAAAAGAGTTACTACAAGAGAAATACGATGGGTTACTTAACTTTTTAGTTGGAGTAGAAGATACCAATGGAGACATTAGGGGAGTGTATTTTGCTGAAGGTAAACCATTTCACAAACGTATTAAAGTAGACCTTGCTTTTGACAAGGTTGGTAGAGGTAAAATATTATTGCAATCACTAAAACAATTTATCGACTATGTATTTTTGAATCTAGGTTACAAAACTATGATTTGCGAGATACCAGTGGTAAATAACAGAAGTTATCGGTGTGCAAAGAAGATTGGTTTTAAAGAGATGTGTTTAATGCCAGGGTATATAAATATAATGGGCAAGCAAGAGGACGCTTATATAATGATGTTGACGCAAGAGATGAGGTGTATTTAAAATGGGTGGTGTAGTAGATACTTTAACAGGCAGAGGGGCTAAGAAGGCAGCACAGGCACAAATACAAGGTGCAGAGATGACTGCTGAGGCACAACAAAGAGCTATTGAGGCGCAGGAACGTGCATTTGAGAGGGCTAATGCCATACAGCAAGAGGCATCAAGAGTTTCAGAGGAATACATACGCACAGGTTCAGCACTAGCAAAAGAGCAGTTAGAGGTATTAAGTCAAGAGTTAGACAGTTTAATTGAAGGCACGTCAAGGGAGATAAACGCTGGCATAAACACTGGTGCTATGCAACAATTAAAAACCCTTAGAGACAGTTTTGACCAAGCCACAGGGAACGTAACTCAAAGCACATCTCAAGCGATACAAGCTCAAAGACAAGCAGAGGGTGAGAGCCTTGCAGAGTTAAGGGGTGGACAGGCTGGTGCTATGGCAGACATAACAGGTGCTAGGAGTGGTCAACTTGAGGCACTTAGGGGTGGAGTTGAGCAAGCAATACAAGCAGGACAACCATACACAACTGCTGGTCAGGCAGGCATAGAGGCATTTAGACAGTCTGCACTAGACACTAATAACCCCTTGTTCCAAATGCGTTTACAACAAGGTATGGAGGCTATTAACAAGCAGATGGCAGCCAGAGGTCAGTTTAATACAGGTGCTGCTATTGAGGCACAACGTAGGTTTATTGAACAGGCAACTGCTGAGGAGCAACAAAACCAAATTAACAGACAATTACAATTAGCCCAGTTGGGTCAGCCAGCCATAGGTGCTGAACAACAGTTAAGAGCCACAGGTGGGGCACAACAGGCAGGTGTGCTAGGTCAGGCTGGTAGTCAGTTAGCAAGCCTAAGACAAGCAGGCTCTAGGGACGTAGCTAACGTGTTAGGTCAGACTGCTGGTGCAGTAAGTGGTGCTGAGTTGGCTAGGGGTCAAGCATTGGCTAATTTAGCAACACAAAAAGGTGGTGCATTGAGTAACTTAGAGGCTGCTCGTACAGGAGCGCAAATAGCAAGGTTGCAGGCTGCACAGGGTCAAGTGATGGCTAACAGGCAAGCGAGGGCAACAGGTATGGCTGACATAGCAAGACAAGACGCTGCTGCACTTGCAAACATTAGGTCTGGTCTAGGAGCAGCACAGTCAAGTAGTCTGCAACAATTAGGTCAATCACAAGCACAGGCTCAACAAAACATAGGGCAGGCTTTAGCAGCAGGGACAGTAGGTGCAGCACAAACAAGGCAACAAGCCGGCGCTGCTTTAACAGGTGGGTTGCTTAACTTAGGTGGCTCATTGTTAGGTGTATAAACTAAATTATTTGGTTAAGGGGTAAAAATGGTGCAACCAATAAATACAGGTTTTCTGACAGATACTACTGCTAGTAGGTTTGCAGGTCAACAACTAAGCGAGGGTCTAGGTGCATTAGGCAAAGGTATTGCTACTGGTATGCTTAGGAGAGAGGAGCAAGATAGACTACAAAAAGAGGCTAAGGCTAAGGCTGACCAACAGAAAATTGACAATGAGATTAAAAAAATGAAAAACACTATGGAGATAGTAGACAAACTCACTGGTGATAACCTTGCATTAAAAAGAGAGTATTATGCTAAAATAGACCCTAGATTTGGTGCAGGTGGGGAGTTAGACTTGTCGAACATAAAAGATGAGGATTTTAGTGGACTCCTTGTGAATTTACAGAGCGCAGTAAACAGTGGCGATTACAAGGCAATCCAAAGTAGTTTTAATGAAGTGATGGTGAAGGGGACTGCCAAGCAACAAAAGAGTGCGATAGAAATATTTAAAACTGTTCAAAAGCCAGTTACCCTACAAACACCAGTTTCAAGAAATGAAGCTGTTGTATCATTAAAGAATAAAGGAAATCCAAACCCAACAGAGCAACAAATAACAGATGAAAAAGATAGATTGGCAGACGAAATATCTGACCGACTAGCAAGGCGAGAGGCGAATATTGAAATGGCAAAACAACGAGCAGTATTAGCAGAAAATGTTTACGACACTATAACAGGCTCTCCAGTAGTAGGCAAATCGAAAGGAGATGTAATAGAAAATGAAAACTTAGTTTCGCTATCTAAAAATGATGCAGACCAATATAGGAAAATACAAAGTGGTATGGCTGACAAAATGTTACTGGTTGACGTTATGAGGGAGGGTCTTACAACTAAAGATGGACCTCAAAAATTCTTGAACACAATACAGAATACGTTTACAAATTTAGGGTTTTTAAAACAGTTTAAACCACCTGCACAAGCCAGAATGATGGACTTGATTAAAGGTAGTTTAACAACGATGATGCAAGAAATGGGTATGGGTAAAGTAGCCAGTGATAAGGATATGGACGCAGTAGAACGCAAATTTGTTGATATTGTAGACTCAGATGCAGCCAACGAGTTTAAGATTGCAATTTTTGAAAATGCCATTGATAATTTAGGTAAAAACTTTTTGATGTCAAGGAGTAGAAAATATAGCACTGAACAACTTAATAATATATATAGGGAGCAAAATAAAATTACATTGAGCGTTGCAGACTTAATGACAGACAATGACAACAGGAAGGTTATTGGTGGCAAGTCTCAAACCTTCCCAGAGTTTTTTAAAGCAGCCAGAAGTGGTAGTTTAACTGGAAAGCCTATGAAATTAAAATCTATATTAAATGCTTGGAATAGTCCTGATGGCATTGAGTTTGGCACATCACAACCAACTAACCAAATGACTGGCAGTATGCCACCACCACAAAGAGGCAATCAACAAAATAAAATAAGTTTTATAAGAGACCCCAAAACAGGCAAACTAATTAGGCAACAATAATGGCTATATTTAATATTGAAATAGACGGACAACCAACAACTATTGAAGTCCCTGATGACATAACAGAGGCAGAGTTAGACGAAATTGTAAATATGCAGTTTGGTACTCAAACTCAACAACAAGCAACTCCTGTCCAGTCTCAAACAACCCCTGTCCAAACTCAACAACCAATCACAGACCCTACAACGATAGCACCTCAAACACAGCCTTCTAGTGCCCCCACAGGCAACGAGTCGCAGTTGTTGGGTGATTTACCCCTAAGTCCTCAGCAAGCCTTAGCAGGGCAGGCTATGGACGTAGCAGGGCAGGCTATGGCACAACCTGTTGATTTCACACAAGGGGCAACACAACCAGAGCCTACGCTAACTGCACAAGAACCTGTATCTATGGACTTCCCACCTCTAACACAAGATGTTTATGGCGAGGATATTGATAGTCGAGGGCTTGTGACTGACCCAGCAGATGATTTATTTTATACTGCTGCTATGAACGCACCAGACAGTTTTAACAGGTTAGTATCAAGTTGGGGTGAGTTCTTATCAAGTCCTATTGAATCTACCAAAGAAGCAATAAGTGGTGTTAAGGAGGTAGGTCTAGCATTGGCTACTAACGCACTCGACACAGTTGGTATTGACGTGGCATCAAGAGACCCAGAGGTTAAAGCTATGAGAGAGGCACTTGCTTTAAAGATTGGCGAAGGTCTTATGAAAATAGCAGACGACCCATACGAGGCTTTAAGAATAGCAGCAAGAAACCCATTCCAAGTTGCAGAGGATTTATTATTAACAGCTGTATTAAAAATACCTGGAATTACAAAGGTTGGAAAGTTAGTTAGCACTGCACAGAAGGCAGTTAGGTCAAAATCAGTTGATAAGATTTTTGAGTTTGGCAAGCGTGTGACAGCCAACACAGCAGTTAGTAGGGCGCACAAAAGCAAGAGGGATGCATTTAAAAAATTAACAGGTGGAAATGAAACTTTAGGCTCTTGGTTAGTAGAACACTTTGGCAGTGATACAATGGATGGCTACCATAAAAAAGTAAGTGCAGCAAAAGTCAATGCAATAGCAGCAGCCAACAAAGCACTTGAGAATGTGCCAGGCAAGAAGTTGCAGATTACTGAGGACCAATTAAAACATATTATATATGAGTTAAGAGAACGTGGTGGGGTAGGCAAAAGTGTTCAGTCGGAACTAGCCCCAGAACTACAAAAGTTTATTAACTTATTGAAACGCAACCAATACTTTGAAGATAGTACTATTATGAAGTTGGAAAACAAAATAGATAGTTTAAAAACTCAAAGACAACGCACTTCTGTTGGTGGTATGGTTAGCACTGAGAAGTTAGACAATGCAATTAACGCACTAGAGAACAGAGTAGCAGAAATGCGTGCAGCGAATAAATTAACTCCCCCTAGTGCAACTGAGATGCACATGATACAAAGGGCATTTACAGAAATTGAAGATATGTACAAGGCTAGAGGAACAGATGTCAAGAAAGGCATGGAGGGGTTCGAGATTTTAAGAAACAAAATGAAAAAACAGTTAGAAGATTTGGCAGATGCTAATGGAGTACACAACTTTAAGCAGATTAACCAAGAGATACAAAAAGCTCACTTGGCTAAAACTGCTCTTGAAACTATGGACGACACCTCAATTAGTAAGTTTGACTCAGTACTTGGTTCTGTCTCATTTCAAGGGTTGGTTGCCAAGAAAGGTTTTGAATCCACTAAAATCACTTCATTTATAGCAAACTTCCTACGCAATTTATCTTCAAGAGAAAGGGCTATGCTTGCTAGTCGTGAGGTGCTTGGTTACAACACACCAGAGTCAAAAGTTATTTATGGCAGATTGTTGAAGGGTCTAGCAGGATTAGGGTACAGTGCAAAGTTGCTGTCTCCAATAGACCAAAAGATACAGCAACTAGAACATGACTTAGCGAATGAGAGAGCAAAAAGGGGAGTAGGCTTTACCCCTAGCAGATAAACTCCTCAATCTTCTCATACTCTGATTCAACACGTTTAACCTCTGCTAGTTTAAAATAGCTCCAGGGTATATTAATAAACTGGGTACTGTCAGAGGTTTTTAAATCAAAGTAGTCTAACTCGATGGTGATACGATTAGAGCCACAAGCATTACACTTGCGACACCTAAACGTAACATTTGTTAAATCATCTTTGCGAGACTCTATAACTTTACTGTCGCTAATTAAGCAATTACACTTGGGCATATTTTTTCTTAGCACTTGCTAATGACTGCCATGGTACACCAATATCTTCTGCGACTTCTTTAAGTGGCTGTCCAATATCTATCCTAGACATTATGTTAGTCCACTCCTCTTTACTAAACTCCTTTTTGCCTACTGTATAAACCTCAGCAACAGGGCTATCTTCAACTTCAGCAGGTTCATCTGATACATTAGTCGCCTCACCTTTTGACTGCTCAAATTTAGCCTTTTCTGCCTCAAATTCAGCACGTTCTTGAGCAAGTTTAAAAGACTCCTCTTTGTCCTTTAATATGTTTTTGAATTTTGCTATGGCAGTATAGATTGCATCTTGTGGTCGAGTTACTTCACCTGTACGCTCATTAAACCCAACGAATGTACGAGACTGGTGTTCTACGTCTCCCTCGTGCATTATGATAGTTACTGTCTTGTCGTCTGCCTCAATCTCTGATGAGAATGTGACCATTTTATTTACCTCTACACTGAAGGCATTTTTGAGTGTGCGTCTTACTGCACCTGGTTTTAGTATGTCTTTTAAAGCCATATATGCTCCTTAAATGAAAACAAGATTATACAACATTTTGTAAGGTTGCAAGGTAAAGCCTATGGTTACAGGGGTTGTTGAGTTTATATATTGTTACCAGTCGATAATCTTAGACTGGACTATCTCATTAACTTTAATAATCATATCAGTTATGGAGTCCTGTAATTCTCCAAGTGTTGAGTAGTCGATGTCCCCATTGTTGGCTCGTTCTAAGAAAAGCACAACGTCATTGAGTACATCTAAGTCTTGTTGGTTCAAAAGACATACTGCCATAAAAACCAATAGAAGATAGCAGATGCTACTGACAACCAGAAAGTAACTCTAAAATTAAATAAACTATCTTCTTCACTCATATTAAAAAAAGGTGGGTGTCGGAACTTTGATGCCCACCACATCGCACTATTTACTTTAACAAGGATTTGTTGTCCGACTGCAACAATTACATTTTACTTGCACTGTTTAACTAGCAAGCATTAAAAAGGTAATGAATCTGAATCATCATCTGCACTTGATGAGCCACCTTGACTATCAGACCCACCACCACCAACGAAACTAAGCTCGCTGACTTTAATCTCAGCACTAAATCCTTTACCACCATCTTTCTTGTCGAATGTGCGTATGCAAAACTCACCAGTCAAAAATACCTGCTTGCCTTTTGTTAGGTGTTGTTGCAAGGACTCACTACGTTTACCCCAAATAGTTGCCTTGTACCATGTGGAAATTTCACGTTCACCAAATCCTGTCGAGTTAACTACATTCATCTCCAAAACCTTGTGAGAACCAATTTCTTTGACCTCTGAATCTTTACCCAGACGACATACCATACTAATATTATTACTCATAATTACTCCTAATAAAAAAATACTATAACCAAGCGGGCGCATCGAGAGACTGGAACACAGGCTCTCTCATACCCAAATTAAACTTATTAAACAACTGGGTCGCTTTTTCAAACTTATTACGACCAGACTCATAAAACCTGTTATCAGGTAAATCAAATATCGTTACAAGGTGTGGCGCTTTATCTGAGATAATTAACCACCTGAACGACCTCTTAAACAACTCAGTGTAAACATAGCACTGTACGTCATAATTCATATTGACAACTTGCCTAGCAAAATCAACAGGACTTGCATTTGTAAACTTAACCTCAATGACACAGTCTGGCATAAGCAAGTCTGCATAGCCACACACAGGCACTCCACAGAGCATATCCTTAGCGTAAACTTGGTCTTGAGCGTGGTCAACCACTTTAACAACCTCCTCCCTTAAATGGTTCACCATCATCTCACAAGCATCATACTCAGTCTCAGTTACCACTAAATAAGGGTGTGCCTCATATAGCTCTATTTCGCTCTGTAATGCCTTTAAATGAGCATCAAACTCTTTGCCCTTAGTCTTGGTCTTAGTCCATAGGTTAAGACTGTCTAAGCCATGTTTAAGGACATATTCCATACGACTACCAGTGTCCATCTTAGGGGTAGGTGGTGTAGGGTTTGCCATATCATAACGTATTTGGTCAAAACTCTTATTGAGTAGTTGACTGGCAAATGAGTAGGACAGGTTTTCTTTAGTAACCATTATTTGCCATCCTTACGTTTAGCAGCATTGTCTTTAATCTTTTTGGCTAGGTCAAAATCTCTAGCGTGTTTAAGAGCATCTTTTTCTTCTTCAGTTACAAAGTCAAACAAACCATCTGAGGTCATAACTTCCATAAACTGCTTTAGGTCATCATTTGTCATACGAGCAGGTTCTGGTGCAGACTTGCCATGTGTGTTAGTAGCATCAGCATCTTTGGTGTCATCTAATAAGAATAAACCAGCTAAGGCATATTTACGAGCATAAGAGCTTGAACTGCCAAATGACTGCGCTATGTCCATGCCCTTACGATTAGCATCAATACCAGCTTGAGCTTTAACTGTTACTGCACTAGCAGTGCCATCAGTAGCAAAACCCCATTTAAGAGTAGCACTAGCCTCGACAAATACTAAGTCACCTACTTGCTTAATCTCATCGTCTAAGACTAAGTTTGCATTGTTAGCCTTGAGTAATGGTTTAAGCGCCTCAAGTATATCCTCGCAACTGCGATAGTTATACTTACCAAAATTATTGCGTTGTCCCTTGTGGACTTTTAATTGAGATTGAATCTCCATCAATACGTTAGTCATTTTTGACTCCTTGTTAAAGTAAAACAGTAATATTACATAGCAAAATATGGTGTCAAGAAGTTTTTATACTTTTTTTATGGAATTTATAAAATAATTATAAACTGCTTATTGACTTAAAATTGCACAGGCTAACATTAAAGACGTTTTTAATACTACAAGGAATAATATGGCTAAACTATACACATTCCCCCAGAGGCTCAAGCGAGCAAGGGTTAGACAGGGTTATACACAACAGGAGTTAGCATTTATGCTTGGTTGCTCTGCACAGAGTGTATGCAATTTTGAACGTGGACGTACCAGACCAGGTATGCCCTATTTAAGACGTTTTTGCGAGGCACTTAGGATACCATTAAAAAACTTTGTACACGAATGGGAAAACTGGGAGGACTGCAAATGAGTGAGAATAGACGATGCCCAAAATGTAATAATAGAAATGGAATGATGCTTCATGACTTATATCACACTGGTGAAGGAAAAGCCGAGTGTGACGTGTTTTGTACGTCATGCGATACTCGGTGGCTATTTAAGTATAAAGAAGTTGGCTATCAAGAAATAAAGGAGCAAAGCAAATGAAAGTGGTGTATGATACAAGCCCCATAGATGTAAGGTCAGTTGTAAAAAATATAATATTTAGTCTTACTGATTGCCACGATTTTACAAGTGGAGGACGTTCTCTAACTGATAGCATAGTTAATATTCTACAACCTAGAATAGATGATATGAAAAAAGAAAACGAGGAGTTGAAAGACCAAATTAAATTACTAAATGAGTTACTCGGTAAAACATTAGCTTATACGCCTAAAAGTTTTCATACTCCTATATTAGAAGTTTTAAATAAAAAGGATAAAAGTAAATATGAAAATTGAACACACATCAGGTATAAGTAATATCAGACTAACTAAACACGCCTGTGATATATACGAACTGCATTTATGGCTAAAAGATAAATGGCCTGAACCAGAATGGGGAGTGGCTTATTATAATAGAAAGCCTGCTGAAGAACTTTACTTCTGCTGGTACGAATACGACCAAGCTCAGTTAAAAGTTAACCATAATGTTTTAGAACATAAAGAAACTCTTATCTTTTACGACCATCAGTTCATGAAGAACTGTTATCACTATGAGGAAGTAGAAAAAGATACTTATCATGCTATTTGGATTCCTTGGGACTTCCTTAATGACCGGTATGCAGAAAAAATAGAATTAGATTTAAAGGAGCAAAGCAAATGAGTGAAACAGGATGTAAAGAACCTATAGATTGTGAATTAGGCACACTAATGTGTGGTCAATATGTTTTGAGAGTTAATTCAAGAGTTTACTGCCCAAATTGCGTTGATAGATTTAAACAACTCCAAAAAGAAAACGAGGAGTTGAAAAAAGCGATATGTATAAATGTTAGAGAGCATACAGACTTAGAAGATGTTTGGGAAGAAGCAAAATGGCATTGCCCAGACGATATGGCTAAGCAAGTTCTTAATGAATTTGTAAAGGAATCTAAAAGGTATGAAACTAAGGAGCAAAGCAAATGAGTACAGAGGCTAAAGTTATCATAATAGCCATATTAGCACTAGCAGTTACCATTATTTCTATTGGTTATTTTACTAAAGAGAGGGA
>Ga0136656_1000462_pt1 | contig 14200 bp, 16 predicted proteins | sample CPBDNA_9_FD_94862 | JGI IMG/M metagenome (GOLD analysis project Ga0136656, IMG submission 94862) | Freshwater to marine salinity gradient microbial communities from Chesapeake Bay, USA - CPBay_Sum_15_0.8_DNA (version 2) | ecosystem: Environmental > Aquatic > Marine > Coastal | place: USA...
AAGGAGAAGATTGGGAATTTCACCCTTGTCAAGGAATGCCTGAAATGATTCCTTGATATTTTTTGGCAAAATACAGTCCTGCAATTTATGAGGACGATACTCTTCAACCCAAAGGAATTTTTTATTCATCATTAAGTAATTCTACAGGCTCAAAAATTTCATACAGCGTACCCATTCTATTATGAGTATCTGGGTGATCTACTATACTACCACGATCATATAGGTCTTGTCCAGCGGCAGAAGGAATTGTATAAAACAACGGTTTTTTAATTGTTTTGCATAGTTTAATTGCATGAATAATTCCAGATCCACTGATAGTTTTGTTTATAAAATCCCCAGTTAGAACTACATATTTTTCATATAGAGTCATAATAAACCCTACTCTATCTGGTCTCATCCAGTCTGGTATATTTTCATCCATTAACCACATGCATTTATATGCACCACAGACTTCTGGTCTAGATTCATCTTCATAAATTCCACATCCACATTCAGTAATGTATGGACAAGGAGAACCAGGAAACACTTTGTGTTCATGGATTTTAACTGTTAAAGTTCCACGACAGCACAAAGTGCATTCTCCACATGTTCTCATGGTTCGAGAGCAATATAGTATTTCAAGTCAATACTCTGATGAATCCATTCAGTAATACCTGCTTCGGTTACACTGACTTTATAGTTTCCTGGGTGAAGACGAAGATTCTCAACTTTCATAGAAAGATCAAAATCACCAGTGCTATCACCAACTACAGTTTGACTATAAACATTACCAGTATCATTCTCTTTGTCACAAAGATCTAAATTAATTGTGCCATCAGAAGATGCTCTGAATGCAAGATCAGGGAGACCATATACAGCAGAAGCTTTCTGAAGTCCAACTAGATCCTCATACTTGAGGAGGAAACTGAAGTCAGCGCCAGGAAACTTTACATTAGTTTCTGGTGCGGAACTCAAAGTAATCTCTGGATCAGAGAAGTAATATTTTGCGGAACGACCGTTACCACGGATAGTGACATAACTTTCGTTATCAAACTGGAGTGTAGCATCATCAAACAAAGATAGTCCCGCTAGGAACTGATTCAAGTCATAGATACCGAAGGTTTGTGGAAAAGTCTCTTCACTTTTGTATTCTGCAATAGCATTCTGACCAAGACTAATAGTCTTAAGTGCAGTGCCTTCTCTAATAAGAATAGAGCTATTGATGGTACAAAAGTTCTTCAGAATATCTCTTGTTTGTTTTGAAAGGGTTACTGTACTCATTGAGGATACGTTTCACGGTTGGCATTTTTGTCGTTGAAGTGCATAAGCAGCACAGCATAGTGTAGCACCTTCATGATATCCATGCGAGCGGTGCCTTTTTTGTCGTAGCGAGATGCATACTTAAGAATGTTGCTACGGCAGAATGCTTCTCCGTCACCACATGCTTCAATCAAATCAAGAGTTTGAATCTTATCATCACCAGCAGAATAATGCTGTCCATATGTGTTGGTGATGTATTGACGCAGTTCTTCAAGAATTGCATCTTCATTATATTTAAAAGTCATTTATCCCAAATAAAGTCAAGATCAGTATGGTAGCATTCAATGATGGTTCCGTCAATCTTTCTTACGAAAAGTTTAAGGTCGTGACCACCAAGGATTTTAACGGTCTGCCCGTCTTTAAGACGGGCTAGGTGACCGATGTATCCGTGAAACTCAATAGGTTGATTCTTCATCGTTAGCGTTCTCATCGATTTTATCGTAGAGTTCAATAAAGGAAGTCTTGGTCTCATCATCAAAACGATTGACACAGACTTCGATTGCCTTCATGCGCTTACCAAAGATAGAGAAAGCACGGACAATATGGGTAAGGCGACGAGTGGAGATGACTTCATCAATACCACCATCATTGAAAGTCTTGCGAATAACTTCAGCCCATGTAGCAAGTTTATCACAGAACTCGTCATCTTGGCAACCCAATTCAGAAGAAAGTTTCTGAAGAATTTTAGTTTCAATAGCAGGAGTAGGATAATCTTGTTCGAAAGTCAAAGCAAAACGCTCAAGGAAAGCTTCGTTCAGAACGTTAGTGCCGATGAAACGACCATCATCAGAACCCTTGCCCTTGGCATTGGCAGTGGCAATAACATTAAACCCAGCAGCAGGTTTTACAAACTTGCCAATCTTTTTCAGAAACACACCACTCCCTTCAAGGATGGATTGGAGACAGAGGATTTTGTTGCTAGCAAGGTCAACTTCATCGAGTAGCAGGATTGCACCTCGTTCGAGTGCCTCAATGACAGGTCCGTTATGCCAAACAGTTGCCCCATCCACAAGGCGAAAGCCACCAATAAGATCGTCTTCATCAGTTTCAATAGTAATGTTTACACGAATCAATTCACGATCCAGTTGGGCACACGCTTGCTCCACAGAGAAAGTCTTACCGTTACCAGACAGACCAGTGATAAAAGTGGGGTAGAATAGACCAGACTTGATGATTTTTTTCAAGTCAGAAAAGTTCCCGAACGGGACAAAGTTATCATCTTTGTCTGGAATTAGATTAAATTGTTCCCGTTCGGTAACAGGAACAGCAGGAGCAGCCGAGGGTGCTTCATAGGTTTGCTCCAAACGTTCTTGCACGGTCAGGTTCCAAGTACCGCGCTTCACATAGAAATCGCGCAGACGCTTTACCGCAGTCGGATACGTAACTCCAAAGTGATCACAAGCGTGGCGCACATGATCAGCATTGATGTCGTTACCATAGGTTTCAGAAAGATAAGAAGCGAGTTGAGGAGTGGTCAGGTCGGACTTGGCAGGCATTGGTCTCTTGTGTTGATGTAGTAATTATAGGGCAAAGGGGTGGTGGTGCCACCCCCCAGTGGACGGTTAGTCAAGCGACATACTCAATAAAAGAGTTGAGCAGTTTCTTGTTGGTTGATTTACTAGCCAGCATCTTCTTGAATGCTTTTGTAATCTCACCTTTCTTTGCTCCAGTTTCTACAGAAAATTCAGAACTGGTTGAAAGAGAATTGCTAGCAATAACATAAAGCGCATTGAAAGCTTTGGGATCAGGGATGATTGCAGACTTTTCTTTCTTCCATTGTTTCTGAACTTCATTATACTTACCAAGATTTCCGTAAGTTGAAACAAAAGTAGAAAGCTGCGATGCAGTACCGATACGGAATCCAATAACATTTACGCCAGGATTGCGGTCGCGCACTTGTTTAATAAAGATGTTTGTATTCTCACCCCACCCATCAAATTTAGGATAGGTGATACCAGTCTTGCGATCACGAAGAACACAGTTGTCCATGCGACGAGGACGAACATAAGACTCATCTTTATAGTCATTATATAACTTACGACCATAAGAAGACTGGCAAGATTCTCCATCAGTAAGAATACAAAGATTAACTTTCTGGAGATCGTTTTGTTTTTTAAACTCTGGAATGATGTAATTCATCATTACAATAGCTTCGTTCAACGGTGTGCCAGAGAGACCGATACCAGAAGTAGTTGGATAATAAACATATCGGCAATAAGCATATGCTTCTCGGAAAAGATTAAGACACATACGATCATAATCTTTAGCATTGGAGCGCGATGAAATCATGTTCATTAGATGGAACAAATCTTTGCCGATAAAAACTTTGTTCTCTTTGCAACCTTTTGATTCGTAGAACTCTTCTTCTCTTTGGTATTGGTTGCCGTTATTGCATCGACGGACACAAGCATAGTCATTAGTAAAAGCATAAACTTCAAAAGGAATCTGAACTTTCTTACAGAAAGCAGTCAGGTTCAACAACTGTTTAACCGTGGCAAGAATTTCATGTTGCATAGAACCAGACCAGTCAAGCAGAAAAAGCAGACCGTGATTCTTACCATCAGGAAGAACTGTTACTTTCTTGAAGATGTCTTCAGAATACTTATAAGTATGCAGCCTTGTAGTGTCAAGAACACCAGTTTTAGATTGACCTGCACGAGCGTAAGCGTCAGCAGACTTACGGCATTCAAACTCTTTAACAAGGTAGTTAACTTCCTTTTGAGACTGCTTACGGAATTCACGATAAGCATCATCTACTTCTATATATCGATCAGATCGATCACAAGAGGATTCAGGATCATTAACAAAAGCATTGCGCTGCTCGTCAATCCAGTTATGAACTTCAGTCCAGTCTGCAACATAGTCAGGAAGATTTAAAGAATCAGGAATTTCGACATAAGTTACACTACCACTAAAACGATCTGTAAATTTCTGTGCGTTTTCATCAAACGCCTTTTGTGTTTTAGATTCCAATTCATTATCTGAATGATCTCCTCCTTCAGGTTTGGAAGATTGATTACCAACAGGAGCACCTTCATTGGCGTTATCTTCTTCGTTGGTATTGTTGTTGGCGTTCTCGGTATTTTCTTCAGACTCTTGCTCACTGTTTTTCGTCTGGATAGATTCACCTGCACCTTGAGTAGACTGTTGAGGTCTCATTTCTTCAGGAGCTTGTTCTTGTATCTTTTCTTTCTTACTGAAATTAAAGATATCTACAGCAATTTGAAGTGCCTCATCAAAAGTTTCACACACGTCAATGCGAGGGAGAAATTGTTTCTCATCTTCCTGAAAAGGAATCATTGCACTAGCACCAATCTTGTAGTGAAGATTGATACGATCGATCAGACTATACGTTGACAGATCATCATCCTTGGTCTCAAAGAAATTGTCATCATGAAGTTCTTTATAACCACCAGCAAAAGACTTACGCAGACCAGGATACTTACGCTTCATCAGCTTCTCGATGCGAGCATCTTCCACAACATTCACAAAGTCCATAGGACAGTCTGCAATGCTGCACCAGTCTTCGTTAGGTGTGAAGAGAGCGTGACCCACTTCATGACCTACCAGAAGGTCATAGACGATGCCAGAAGCGCGATCCCAGTTCGGTAGGGTGAGCACACGGGTATCCACGTTGAACTGTGCTGTAGGGCAATTACGGTGCTCTACAACGAGGTTCTCGGTAGCCAGCAGACGGGCGAGGTTACCTTTGATCTCTTGGCGGGACATGACTCTCTTGCGTTGATGCCATTAGTATATACGCAAAAAGGGAGGTCCGAAGACCCCCCTATGCCGCTTCTGCAACTGTCTCTCGGACCACGCTAAAGTTCTTTACCTTCTCACACTGTAAAGTTCTGTCAAACTTTCCATCAAGATTTTCTTTGTGAGAGATCACAAACACATTAGTGTCGTCATCAAAGTTACGAAGAATCCATCCCAACTCACCAGTGCCATTTTGATCTAGAGATCCATCAAAGATCTCATCTAGTATAAGGATGTTAGTATCGACACTATTCTTAAGTTTAGCAACAGCACGCCAAGTAAGCAGAAGAGCGATGTCAATACGAGCTTTCTCTCCTTCGCTGAAGGACTCGTAAGAGAAAGTATCTCTGTATCGTGACTTGATTGTTTCTTCAAAGTTCTCGTCCAGCGCAAAGTTAACATAGAAGTCCATGTTCTGAAGATACTGGTTGATGAGCTTGTTCATCACTGGAAGATATCTCTTGATGATTCTGGTTTTGATTCCATTATCTTTCAAGAGTTGTGATGCTGCTAGCAGCGTATCACGTTCTTCTTTGATCTCGGAGATCTGTTTCTTCAGTTTCAGGTATTCTTCCTGCAGATATTTTAACTTTTCTTCCGCTTCTGTAGAATCAGATTTATTATTTCTTAATATTTCAATTTGATTCATCAGGTCTCTAACCTGCTTCTGAATTCTAGTTATGGTTGAGTTTGCGATTGCGATATCAGAGTTGACTTTGTTAAGTAGTTTTGTCGTTTCAATGTATTTGTTCTCTCTATCTTCTTCCAATCTAATAGCGATGTCCATTTCCTCAAATCCTTTGTTGAGTTCTTTAATGGAATCCATAATGGAAGCAAGTTTAACATCCTTCAGTTCCTCTGTGATTGATTGGCTGCATGTAGGACAAGTTGCATTGTTTGCAAAGAACTCATGTTCTTTTTTATGAGTTGCAAATTTTTGCTGAATCTTTCCTTTTAAAGTGTTTAACTTCTTTAGTTTAGTTGGTGCGTAGGAGTTCTCTTCTAAATCTTTAGAATAAATTTCGGATTGATTGTTAAGCTCTGCTACAGACTCAACAGTTTTTTCTTCTTCCGCTAACAAAGATTCTATGGCAGATTGTTTTTCCACAATCGATTCTTGATTTCTTTTGTTTATCTCATCAATAAACTGCTGCTGCATACTGATTTTTTCTTCAGCAAGATTTGCCTTGTAGTCAATGTCTTTCATCTCTTCTGTAGAGGACTTGACTTTATCTTTGAGGACCGTATTCATTACAGAGAAAATCTGAATATCCAGAATGTCCTCAATGATATCCCGTCGTTGTGCAATAGGCAAACGCATAAATGGTACAAACGTACTACTCCCAAGAACCACAATCTGTGTAAAAGATTTGTAATTCATCTTGAGAATGTTTGTCTCTAATTGCTTTTGATAATCAACAGCAGTAGATGACTGATCCAACATCTGACCATTTTGATACACCTCAAACTTTGCTGGTTTGATTCCTCTAACAACACTAAATTGATTTTTACCTACACGAAAATCAATCTGCACCTCACAATCTTTTTGATTGATGCTATTGACCAGCATGGGTTTATTAATTTTACGGAATGGTTTTCCAAATAAAGAAAAGGTAAGCGCGTCCAGAATGGTGCTCTTACCCGCTCCGTTGGTTCCAATAATAAGATTGGTTTTGGCAGCTTCTAAATCAATCTCTGTAAATACATTCCCTGTAGACAGGAAATTTTTCCAACGGAGTTTCTGAAAGACAATCATTCTAGGTCAGGTCAATTGGTGGAATAATAAAATCATCAACGGTTATTATAGCATACCTTTGATCTCTTTCGTCACAGGCTGCAATAATTATATCTTTTTCTACTTCAATGATTTGAAGTTCTGGAGCACGAGAATCGCATTCTATTAGTTGAATTGCATATCGTTCAGCATCATCTTCCTGCTCAAAAATTGGAATGACATTTTCTCCTGTAATTGTATCCACTACGGAGAATACGCCTTCTGGTTTATTTGCGAGTGAAAGAATGTACGCTGGCATTATACCATCTCACAACTTTCAATATATAGGGATCTCATAAGTTTTTTGAGAGATGTCTTATCTACAGATATCTCTACCTCATCGATGTATTCATTGAGAAGTGTGAGAGTATCTTTGACTTCGATATCTACATCTTCGATAGCATCATCGCCCACCAAAGTCTCGACAACTTTAATATCATGAGCACCAGCTGCGTAGAGACTATCAATCATAGTTTCAAACTGATAATAATCTCTCTTCTCTTCTACAACAACTTTTATAAATGTATTCTTATACTCACTATAGTTGATATTGATTTCTCCATCAACGTCATTGTAATAAACTTTTTTAAAAATCTCATATGGATTTTTAATTCTTGTCAATCTATTCGTTGATGGGTTGTATAAATGAAATCCACGCTCATCTTTATAATCGTTCCAGAACATCTGATAAGGATTACCTAGATATGTGATGTTACCTTTTGTAGATTTGTGATGATAATGTCCAGAGAATACTTGTTTGAAATCTTTGAAGACCGATGGATCCATACCATGCTCCATCTTGAGACCAGGAGTTACTTCAAAACCATCTAGCTCAAGGTGTCCCATGACGATTTGGGCATCTGTATTTTTGAGATGTTCCATCGTTTCTTCTTCGTTCTCCCTATTGATCCAAGGGACAAGACAAATTGACGTACCTTCAATATCAACAGTAGTAATTCTAGAGTATACCTGTATATTCTCATAGTCTGTCAACAACAGTTCTGGGGAATTAATTTCATTAGTGTTCTTGTAGTAGACACAATGGTTACCAAGAATCATATGAACTTTGATTCCCATATCTCGAAGACGATCGAAGTATGCTTTACGAACTCGATTCCATACATTAAAGTCAATACCTTTACGATTATCAAAAGTATCTCCAAGATCAATGATTTCTTTAATACCTTTTTTCTCTAGCGTTGGGAAAAACACATCATCATAGAAACGTTGAAAGTATTCCCAGAAAGCCAGAGACCCTTTACGACCATCAAGATGTTGATCTGTAATAAGTGCAACTGTCATCGGTTCATCCTAGTCTCAATGTTTTCTTTGATGCTGCCCATATCAGAATAGGAAGCATTCATACCTGCCATATCACCCTCATAGGTTTCTGTGTACATCACTTCTTGGTGACCAGATCTCTCAAGGATTTTAGTTTTGATTTCTAGTTGGCGCTTCTCTTTCTGAATCCTACGCAAGAAAGCATAGTAAATAATTTGTGTGAAGTAAGCAAATGGATTAGAAGACTTTTCTGGATTAAAGTTGTCAATATACTGGAGGCAGTTTTCAATGCCGTCGCAGATCATGTCCTCACGGAACATGTAGTTGACAAAGTTTGGTTTGTAAGACAGGTGCGTGGCGATCTTTAGGAAACATTCCCCGATGTAATTAGGTACTAGGGGTTTGTCCTTACCCTTTTTCTTGGCAAGCTCAACCTTACGTTTATATTCCACGATTGCTTCGAGGAACTCTTTGTTATTAACGTAGTTTTCGGTTTTTGTCTTTGCCATCTAGTTATCATTTGCTGATGACAGTATAACTGAATTCTATCGTTCTGTCAAGTAGCTTGACAAAGAACCTAAAACCTATTAGACTCACTCTGTTCGGGGTGAAAGATACATAGTATCTAGCTTTTATTAAATAGAGCTTCTAATTTCTTTTTAGTCTCCTCAACAGATCCTAGATACCCCATCTCTCTGGAGATGTTGTTCTTTGTAGAATCAGAGTCTTCGTCTTTACCGTTTACATTCATAATGTAATATTGAGCAATGCGTTCATCCAGTTCAGAGATAGTAAGAACTTGATTCATCTGAATGATGAACATATCATCATAAGAAGAGGCTATCCATTCCTTTAAAGAAAATCCTTCAATAATTTTTCCAGATTTTTTTTGAGTTACTTTTTCAACAAGTAAAGGATTCTCTAACAATAAAGAATCCTCATCTGTCATGTAACAAACTTTAGAAATGAGTTCCTCTCCTGATGATAATTTTATCGTTGCATAAAATTCTTCTTCCATTATTACCTTAAATCGACTTTAATAGTTTCATACTTAAAGTTTTCTTCCTGGTAAATTGCAATTCGTTCATATAGATGTTTTAATGTATAGTTCTCTTTACTACCCGAAATGTCATCTGCAATGTCATAAAGAGTTGCTATATCTTTTCCTTCTCCTTTTCTTAAAACCCTTCCAATACTTTGGAGGTTACGGACTCTAGATTTAGAGGGAGATGCAAAGATAATATTATGCAGTCTCTTGATGTTAATACCAGTACTAAATGTTCCATAAGAAGCAATGATCACTGCATTGTCTTCTTTTTCTGTAATGACTCTGACAGCTTCACGATCTTCAATATCAGTGCCGCCGTGTACGAAAAATACTCTACGTTCATTACCAACACTGTTATTTATTAGTTCATAAAGTGGTTCGCCATGCTTCTCCACATAGTTAAATAGCACCAGTGTATTACCACTAATGTCACTAACAAGATTTTTTATTAGATTATTTCTTTTGTTGTGAGTAACAATGTATTCCATTTCAGAATGAAAGTCTTGAAAATACTGATACTCATGTTTACATACAAGAACTTTAATTCTGAAATTTGATAGATAACCTTTTTTGATGAGGTCGTCAGTCTTTGTAACTTTTTCGCAGGCACCAAAGAGACCCTCTAGGACCCACTTGTGAGTCTTGCTACCATCTAGTGTACCCGTGAATCCAAAACGATACTTGGCATTATGTAGCTTGGTCATGATTCCTGTAAGAGACTTTGACTTGAATAAATGAGCCTCGTCTCCAATCACACAATCAATATCATCGAAGTATCTCTTGGGGAACTTGTAGATAGACTGCCAGGTAGAAATGATAACTTGTTTATCTGTGTTCTTATCCTTGCCAGAATAAATGGTGTGACAGTATTCATCTGCGCCCCACCCATAGTCTTTAAAATCTTTAATCATCTGCTCTACTAGAGATGTGGTAGGAACTACTAGCAGAATTTTTTTACCTGTTGCAACATAGTATCTTACAATACTGTAGATCATCAGTGACTTGCCTGATCCAGTGGGAGACAGAAACAAACCTCTGTTGTTCTTCAGTGCTTTGTACACTGTCATGTATTGATAGTCTCTGGGAGGATGTCTGGAAATTTTATCCATAAACACCTTGACACCACCAGGAGAAACCATATCATTGGTCTCTTCTACTTGACCATACCAATCATTGTTCTCGTATGAAAGACGATACTTTCTTTCAGTACACCATTGCTTTAGATGTGGTAAAAGACCATTGTATAGTTCTCCTGTAGCAGGAGAATACAAATGAATCATCCCATCCCAATATCTAAATCTTGGTTGTCTTTTTAAGAACTTTGCCTCTGGTAATTCAAATGAAAAGTAATCCGCTAATTCTCTGTGAACGTGTGGCTCGGAATTGACAGTCAGGTAGACTTCGTTCTTTTTCTTGACAACGATGTTAGACATCATGTACTCCCATTAATAAATTTTTCCCATTCAATAGCACTCTTAACTTGGAATCCTCTGTTTGAAATTTGACGCATCACCTGATCTAGGTAATACAACATCTGGTCAATAAACTTGACCTTTGCCTCCAGGTTAATGATCTCGTCATCTGATTCCAGATAGACTTTCATTTTTTCTGCAGTCTTGATGCTAGCTCCAAATGGTTTTTCGGCGTATACTTTTGCTTCTGCTTCACCGCCGTAGTATTCTCTTTTATCTTTTACAAGTTTGCGAATTTCAAACTCTAAAGAGGTTTTAATTTGAGAGAGGTCTGTGTAATGGTTTAAGTATTTATTGTGTTGGAAAGGGATCTCCAATGCTAGTCTTGCGAGATCTTCTGTATATTCCTTGTTCTTAAACTGAAAGTCAATCTGTGTATCTTTATCCCACTCTTCTCTAATTTTCGCGAAGCGTTGATGTAGTTGTTCAAATTTCATATAATCTGGAAGTCTTTATCACGAATAGTATATCGAGTATACTTGAAGGTTACATTAGCAGTGAAAAAATCGATGTCGTTGACAGTGGCATCGAATGTTAATTCTGTCAAAGAAACTGGAAATAGTCTTTCAAAATCAATGTAAAAATTAGCGTTGTGATTTGAAGTATGAATTTCTAAAAATCCATTGGAGTATCCCAGTCCTTCAACTTCGCCGCCTGTTTCTGCATTACCATTGTCTCTAATCCAGTTCCAAATAGAAGAGTAATTTTTAAGATCTTCATCTACTATAAAACGTACTTGTAGATCTCCGTAAGTTACTCCTCCACCAGGAATAATAGGAACTCCTCTGAATCTAGTCTGCACTTCCGTGACAGGCATTTGTACATCAGGGAGATTTACTGCTTGGCATAAAAAATCAACAGCAGAAAATCTTTCAAGCTTTAACTTGAAACCAACTGGAGTTAGGTAATTACGATTTACAAGTTGTTCTTTATACCAATCAGCAGGCATGTCAACTTCCCAAGCTACTACTATTTAGCAGTCGTCCAAAAGTCCTCCAACTTGAGAACCAGCTTCTGATCCTATCTTCTGACCTAATAGTAAAGCCCAACCACCTGCCAACCATCCAATGTAAGGAATGTTGACTACTGCAGGTACAATAGCACCAGCAGCAATAGCACTACCTGCCATAGCACCTTGTGACCGAGCTCCAGCGTCCGCGATTAAACATTCTACTTGTTTCGCAGACTTTCCCTCGCCATTGGCGGCACCTCCCAAGTTTCTAGCGCCGTCCATTGTATACTGATCACGACGATACTCACGACGTTGTTCAGTTCCACCAAACAATCCTTGTTTGTTTTTATTTAAATTTAAAGATTTTTCTGATTCTAAAATTGCTGGATCATTCGCCTTATATTCAATCTCATATCCATCTTTTCCTGCTTTGATTTTGTATGACGAATATGGACCACGAGGGATATTAATCACAGGAACATCTGGAACATTAGATCTGGTGTCTCTCAATACATATCCCAAAAGACCTACATGTGATAGCGCAAAAAGAGATCCAGCAACAATGGCAACAGTTTTCAAATGAGATCTGGAGACTTTATTTGGCACTGTAGTAGTATCAGCATTCTTTTGTTGTTCTTGCATCTTTGCTGCTTTTGCAGCTTTAGCTTCATCTAAAGTTGCCATTTCTCTATGACGTAGAGCAATAATTATTTAGACAAAAAAAGAGGTCCCTTTCGGGACCCCTGTAAAAACCTGAAGTGATGAATCACATGAGGTTGATAACTTGTACTCTTCTATAGTACATGTTTGAACCAGCGGTGAGAGTCTCGCCATCGGGGGTGCCGTTGTACTGACCGTTGGTGGTGACGAATGGGTTCGATACCATGCCGTAACGAGTCTTGAAGCCAATCTTGGGCTGGAAGGTGTTAGGATCGATAGAACGAACCATCTGGAGGGGAACATATGGGCAGTAGAATAGACCTGCGTCATATGGTGAAGTACCCTTATAACCGATAACATAGTAGTGCTTATCGGAAAGGTTAGCAGCATAAGGATCAACATAGACCTTGATGCGACCGTTGATGGTGCCAACTGCGAGGTTGCCAGTGTCATCAACGCCACCGATGGAAGGACCACCAGCACCGTTAAGACCTGAAGAGTAGTCGAGTACACCAGCCATTGCGAGTGCAGAAGCAACGTCAGCTGAACAGATCAGGAAGTTGCCCTTTCCTCTACGAGTCTCTTGTGCGATTGCGTTAGCGTCGCGCTCGATTTGGAAGAGAAGACCTTTGAACTTCTCAACTGACCAACGACCGTTGGAGTCAACGTCGAGGTCGAAGATGCCTTGGTTAGCAACGTTGTTGAGAGCACCTTTCTTTGCAACGGTGTAGACGGTACGAACGACTTCACGGTTGATTTCTGCGAGAACTTCGCTGGACAGAATGTTAGCGAGTTCTTGCTCTGCATCAAGACCATGGATCGCCTTGAGGTCTTGTGCGAGTTCTAGGGTGTACTCTGCTTTGAGTGCTCTGGACTTCGCGGTTACCGAGGTCTTCTCGATGCTGAATGACATCTCGCGGAAGAGTCTGTTCGACTCACCCATGCGCTCTAGATCTTCGCGGCTCATACCACGACCTACTTCATATGCGTTAGCAGCAGGGTTTGCGTCGTTGAGGAGAGCAGGGTTGTTGCCTTCAGAATCGCCACCAACACCAGCACCAGTTCTAGGTGTGTAAGCGCCAGCAGTTGCATCGTAACCAGCGGTGAATCCAGTGTCAGGCTCATTGAAGAGTGCCTCTTCGCCTTGTAGACCTTCGTAGCGTGAACGCATTGCGAAGATTAGTCCAGTAGGACCTGACATTGGTTGAACGCCACAAACGTCATATGCCATTAGGTTAGGCATTGCACGACGGACGAGGCTGATTAGAACGGGATCGAAACCAGCAAGTCCAGTTGCGTTATTTGCGCTGTTGCCGAGAGGTGCGCCAGAACCTAGTCCACCAGAGGTAGATAGTGAGTTGACTGCAACTTCGTTTAGCATTCCACGCTCTTCGCGTAGGAATCTTTCTTGGTTTTCCAGGAGAACAGAGGTAACGGCCTTCTTATAACGGTCAGTGATAGGTGTAGCACCTTCGTGACCTAGAACAGGCGACCACTTTTCCTGGAGTCTTTCTGCGTTAAACATTTGTAACTCCGAGTGTTTTTAGAAAAGGGATTAATATTATCAGGAATTCCAGCGGTTGATTGCGTTGAGATATGCCGCCATTGCAGGTGACAGTTCCTCGCTTTCTACTGGGGTTTCATCGGTAACTTCTGCTTTGGGAGCAGAACCCGAGGGGAAGTATGATTCGCGGAGAGTTTTTAGTTTCTCTGCGAACTTTTCTTCTGTCTCAAACTCTACGCCTTCAGCGAGAGAAGCTAATTTGTCTTTTTGAGTATCTGCGAGACCTTCTGAAACAACGTTCAGAATAACTTTTTTGGCAGACTCGTCTAGACGATTCTGTAGTTTCACATTTGCCTTAACCTGTTCGTCGAGGCGTTCCTCCATCTTACGAAGATCGTCAGTCAGACCCTCAACAACATCAACTTTGTCGTCGGGGATATTAATGTAA
>Ga0136656_1000470_pt1 | contig 14095 bp, 14 predicted proteins | sample CPBDNA_9_FD_94862 | JGI IMG/M metagenome (GOLD analysis project Ga0136656, IMG submission 94862) | Freshwater to marine salinity gradient microbial communities from Chesapeake Bay, USA - CPBay_Sum_15_0.8_DNA (version 2) | ecosystem: Environmental > Aquatic > Marine > Coastal | place: USA...
AAAAAAACTAAACGACGATCCATTCAGGATGAATGTCGTTACATTGGCTGAAAAACTTGGCAAGACGATAGCTGAAGTTGATATGATGACGATGGACGAGTACAATGAATGGGTCGCGTATTATAGGATACTAAAGGAACGCTCAGATGACTGATTTAAATATTATCGTGGGGGTTCGGTCAGGTGACGCGATTAGGCAATTGTCTAACGTGCAAAAGGGCGTTGATAATGTTGGAGCTGCGACGAAGAGAACTACCCAGCAATTAAAGCAACACGCAACACAGTACAACAAAACAGCAGTTGCAGCTAATAAATTTGGTAAGGGCTTAGCTCAGCAAGCTGGTTATCAGGTCGCTGACTTTGCTGTGCAACTTCAAAATGGAACAAGTTTTCTACAAGCGTTTGGTCAGCAAGGTTCACAGATGCTGGCGGTTTTTGGGCCTTTGGGTTCTGTGCTTGGAGCGGTTGTCGCGGTTGGCGCGGCTCTTGGCACAGTTTTTGTGAAATCTACTGGTGCTACCAAGGACTTCAAAGATCAAATACAGTCATTAAAAGACGAAACAGCCCAAGCCGCAATGGAATTTGAAATGCTCGCTAAGGGCGTCAAAAGCTATGGTCAAGTGGCTATATTAAATGAACTTTCGCGCATAGATAAAGAATTAAGTGCATTATTTACTAAACAAGGTGAAATTGTAGAGAAAAGAAATAGTAAATATAAACAGCAGCTTAGAAATAATAGAGCTAGTATACAATTATTACAGGCTGAGCGCGAAAATCTTCAATATATTTTAGATCGTTATGATGAGCAAATTGTCGCCAAAGATAAGGCGCTTCGTATATCTGAAAAAATGAACGCAGTTGAGCTTGCACATGCAAGTATCATTGGTGATCAATTGCAAGCTGTTGAAAATATACGAGATGGGTATAACCAATATTACAATTCTCGCATTGCTGCTGCTACTGTTGCTGCGCGTGAAGAAACTAAAGCCCTTCAGCAATCACATGCAGATCAGTTGCGAATTATGGGCGAAACCACACAACAAGCCATAGCAAATGCGGCAAAGGCTCGCCAAGCATACGCAGAATATTATGCAAGCAGAATACAAGGTGAAATAGATGCTCAAGCTGCACAAAATGAAGTGCGCGGTGGCAGGGGTGGCCCGACATTCCAAGAGCTATACGATAATGATCCGCGAGTTCAATTGTCGCATAATTTGATGATGCTTAGAATGAAGGAGCAAAGAGAAAAGGAGGCGGCAGATGCCAAGGCTTTAGCGTCAGCTAAAAAGTTTACAAGCTCACTGAGGCAAGAGATTAGCCCAGAAATGCAAAGAATAATTGACTTGAGTAACAGCATTGGATCATCATTCGAGAATGCCATGATGTCTGCTGTGCGTGGTACAATGTCAGTCAAAGATGCGTTTAGGACAATGGCGGCGGATATTATTGCAGAGCTTTATCGTGTATTTGTTGTTAAGCAGATCACTGGATTTATAAGCAATGCGATTATGGGCGGCATGGGTTATACTCCTGTAGAGGGCGGTGGCTACACCATGAGACCACGGGCGAGGCCAAGGGCTGCTGGTGGTCCTGTTTCTGCTGGCTCCCCTTATCTTGTTGGCGAACGTGGCCCAGAGCTTATAGTGCCAAATCGCAGTGGCACTGTTATTCCCAACAATAAGTTAGGCGGTGGCGGTGTTGTGGTTAATCAGGTTATTAACATCTCTACAGGCGTACAACAAACCGTAAGAGCCGAAATAAGGCAGCTTATGCCTCAGATAGCGGATAGCGCAAAGGCTGCTGTATCGGACGCTAAGAGGCGCGGTGGATCATATGGAAGGGCGTTTGCATAATGGCTATCAGTTATCCCTTATCTCACCCGACCACGGGAATAGCTCAGATTGAGCTTAGAGCGTTAAATGCTGTAGCTTATTCTCGCAGTCCCTTTACTTTCGCTGGCGTATCTTATGAGTATGCGGGGAAAATGTGGCAAGCTGATGTTACCCTGCCAGCAATGGCAAGATCAGACGCAGAACAATGGATTTCTTGGCTTATTTCGCTGAAGGGGCAAAAAGGTACGTTTTATCTAGGTGATCCCGCTGCTGTAACACCTCTAGGATCGGGGCGCGATAGTGATACCGTAACCACAGATGGTTCAACGGCTGCTGGAAGCAATACAATTGACATCACTAGCGCACCAGTTAGTCAGACAGATTATCTCAAGGCTGGTGATTACTTACAAATTGGCACAGGCTCAACACGCCAGTTATTCAAGGTGCTGGCTGACGTAGATACAGATAGCAATGGTGATGCAACAGTTGATGTCTGGCCTGATGTGCGGTCAACGATTGCCACGGGATCAGCCGTAACGATGGAAAGCACAAAAGGCATATTTAGATTGGCCTCTAATGAAACTGCATTTAGTATCAATGAAGCATCAATTTACGGAATTACCTTTGGAGCGATGGAAGCGGTATGAGTAGATCAGGCATAACAGCACTTCTTTCGGCTCTTGAGGGTACAGATGTTCAACCCTTCTATGCTGTAGAGTTTGAGCTAGATACAGCACCAATTCGACTATGGACAGGATACGGCGATAAGGTCATTGACAGTGATACTTACACAGGGTCAGGCAATTTGCTTACCATAGATGGCTTTGAGGAAATTGCAGATTTATCGGCTAAGAGTATCACTATATCTGTTTCTGGCATACCATCTGACTTGCTTGAAGATGCACTTACAGAGCCATATCAAAGACGACCTTGCAGAGTTTACTTTGGTACAAGAGATCAATCTACAGTCGTGGAAATATTCTCTGGCTTTCTGAATACCATGACCATTGAGGATAGTGGTGAGACAAGCACAATCTCTGTATTGGTGGACAGTAAGCTGGTTAGATTGGAACGCTCTAGCAATCGGAGATATACAGAAGAAAGCCACAGGGCGAGGTATCCTAGCGATAACTTCTTTAGCTATGTCCAAGATTTGCAGCAAAAGGACATCGTATGGGGCCGCGCGAAAGCCTAAACCAGTATATTGATGCTGTAAGGAATAAGCCATTTGAGTGGGGTAGGAATGATTGTCTTACATTCACTAATGATGCTTTTCGTGCTATGTATGGTAAGGGTTGGGCTGATGATTGGCTTAACAGGTATGTGGAAAACGAAATGCCTATGGGTCGTAAGCAATTAGAGCAAGAGTTTGGATTTAGGATTAGGGAACTATCCGCTAAAATCAGCAAGCGGTTGAATAAGATAAATTATATCCCGCCTTTAGGTGCCTTAGTAACCACAAAGCAATCGCAAAGATGGCTAATCGGATTTGCAATGGGTATTTCTACTGGTTCAAAGGCAGTGTTTTTATCGAAAGATGGTGTTATACATTTACCAATGGAAGCTGTGCATGAGGCTTGGGTATTATGAGTAGATATAAGCTGGGTGATCTTACTCTTAAAAGCTATAATAGCTGGTCAAATGTCCCGCGTATGCCGCAAGTTTTTGTCGCGGCTGCTGGTGCTTTAATGGGTACGGCTGGGACTGCAACACTTTTTACAATTGGAGGTACGGCTGTAAGTGCAGCAAGTATAGTCGGCTATCTTGCATATACTGCCGTGACATCATGGGCATTATCTGCACTCACTCCTAAACAAGATTTCGGTTCTGTTGGTTCATCTGGCATAATGGTCAATGCGCGTGATCCAGCAGCGCCACAGGATTTTGTATATGGTAAGGTTCGCAAAGGTGGTGTTGTCACTTTCTATGAAACAACAGGCACAGATAACGTATTTCTGCACCAAATTATTGTTTTAGCTGGTCACGAAGTAAATGCTATCGGTGATATTTATATCAATGACCAACTCGCAACGCTGGACGGCGAATATGTAACCACGGCTGGAAGCGGCGCTGGGCAAACTAATTGGCACAGAAAAATAAGGATTAGGAAACATAAGGGCGACCAAACTACTGCTGATAGCACTCTGACATCAGAAACCTCATTAGGAAGCAGCTTTATCGGCAACGATATGGCTTATCTCTATGTGCGGTATGAGTACGATCAAACCGTCTTTGCTAATGGCTTGCCTTTAGTTACTGCTGTTGTCGAAGGTAAAAAGGTTTATGATCCGCGCACAAGCACAACAGCATATAGTGCAAACGCTGCTTTGTGTATTCGTGACTTCCTTGTGTCTGAATATGGACTAGATGATAGTGCGATTGACGACACGTCATTTCAAGCGGCTGCAAACGAGTGTGATGAGAATGTAACTCTAGTTGATACAAGCACAGAGAAGCGATACGAAATAAATGGTATCGTGCAAGCCAACAGACCTATCGGAAATGTTCTGCAAGATATGGTTACTGCCTGTGCAGGGACGCTGTATTGGGGCATGGGCAAGTGGAAACTAAAGGCTGGCGCATATTCAACCTATGTTAAAACCCTCACCCTAGACGACCTTAGAAGCCCTCTGAGCATAGAAACGCGCATCAATATGCGTGACAACTTCAATAGGGTCACAGGCACATTCAATGATGCTGCGAATAAGTGGATCACGGCTGATTATCCAGAGCTTTCCACAACTACTCCTGCTGGCAGCTTTGTCACGGGTCAAACCTATGCGATTACGTTGGTAGGTACTACCGACTTTACAGCTATTGGTGCTTCATCAAATACTGTTGGTGTTGTATTTAAGGCAACTGGTGCTGGGTCAGGTACAGGTGCAGCAAGTCTGTTCTTAGGTGAGGACAATGGTGAAAAGGCATCTTTAGACTTAAACCTACCATTTACGACAAGTGCAGCGATGGCACAGAGGCTTGCGAAGCTAACTTTGCTTCGTGGTCGTGAACAAATGACCATGACTGCTGAATTTGGCATGGAAGCATTTGAGCTTGAGGTTGGCGATATTGTACGCTTCTCAGAGGAGAACCCGACTACGGGCGCTGTTCAATACCGTTATGGATTTGGCAGCCAGAATAGCGGAACAGGCAAAGAGTTTGAGGTTGTCGCTTGGAAGCTATCAGCTAATCAGGATGCGGGTGATTTACGCATTGCAATGACTTTGCGTGAAATATCTTCTGATGCCTTTTCTTGGAGTGCAGAAGAGCAAGCCATTGTTGCGAACAATGCGGATGTATCAAAGTTATCTCAAGTAAACCAAAATAAGAAGTCAGCAATCGTATTTCAAAACGGGCTAGACTTACTTGTCAATGCGGTAAATCCGCAAGTGTCTTTAGTTAGTGCGGGTAGCTTTGTAACAAGCAACTCATACACTATTGTTTCTGTAGGTAACACAGATTTTACAGCTATTGGTGCCGCTAATAACGAGGTTGGAACTACCTTCACTGCTACTGGCGCTGGTAGTGGCACAGGTACAGCCTATGACAATACAAACTATGGCTCTGTTCAAGACGAAATAACAATTAGCTTTAAATCAGCAAATCCACAACTCAGTCACATGAGCGAGATACCAGAAAATCAGGTGGTCTTTGCTAAATTCACCAATAACGCTGATAGCACCCAATCAGCACTAAAGATTTGGGATTATGATAAGCAACTGTGGCTAGAAGAAACAGATGACAATTATATTGTCGAAGGCTTATCAAACGAGATTGTCACAAATGAGGCTGTTCTTGGGTATATTCAAAGCGCAGAAATCACAGCGCAACAGCTTAACGTAAACGATAAGATTGATTTCGCTGATGGTGGCTCAATCCGAATTAATCGTGAGACTTATGATTTTACGCCTTCTAGTACGTCTGATCGTGAAAAGGGTGGTTTGTTCTTAGGAAACCCAGCGGGAACTGGCGCTGATGGTACAAGCACTAACGCATTTTTTGCTTTAAGTACATTCGGTATAAAAAATTCTACAGAATTGCATGGTATTGAGTTCACGCCAACTGATACCAAAATAACCAATCCAACTATTATGAAAACGGCGCAGGGTACTGTTCAAAGTAGTAATCTGCAAACAACTCAAACAATCACGATTAAGGATGGCTCAACTAATCCAAATGCTGTTTCTCTTACAGTAAACGCTGTTGGTGGTGGTGGCGGCGGTGCAGCAGCAGTAGATCAAAGCACGGCTGGTGCAAATGGCACAAGCACAATATACTATCTTATTTTAAATGGTAGCCCTCAAAGCAATGTGACTGCCAATGGTGGAGCAGGTGCTGGATATAATACTGGTGCTGATAAATGGCGTGGCGACAACGGTGCCGCAAGTGCCTATGCTGCTGGTGGCGTATTTACAGACAGTGAAAATGGAAACGGTGGTGCAGGTTCATTAGGATCAGGCGGTGCGGGTGGCTCTGGTAGACCGCCAGATTATAACCAATCGTCACGCAGAGGCGGCGCTGGCGGTGGACATGGCGCACTAAGTACAACAACATATGACATTAGCAGCTATTCAACTGTAAGTCTTGTTATTAGTCAGATTGGTTCTGGTGGATCAGGTGGTACGGGAAACCGAGGGAATGGTGGTGCTGGTGGCACTGGCGTTGTAAAATATAATATTTCCACATCTGGACCAGAGGAAGTTCTTCTGCAAAACTTTGGTGTTCGTTCTTATGTAAAATTTCAAGGTACAGGAACCGCTTCTGTTTTGGGAAGCGAAAATGTATCGACCCTTACAGATTACGGAACAGGACATTATGGAATAGCATTCACAAATTCTCTAAGTTCAGCAAACTATTCAACAACAGCTTGCGGAAATAGACAAAACGGTAGTTCATCGGAAACCGCACCAAATATAGGATTTTACTATAGTAGTCTTTATACCTCAAGCGGGTATAGAATACTTACTTATGATAATAACTCCGATTTGTTGCAAGATTGTGCTTTTGTCACTCTTACAAGTACAGAATAACAAATATTGATCTTAGGGATGATACATTTACACACAAGTCAAAATCGGATACAATTCACCAGCGCGCTAAAATGGAGTTAAAATATGGCATCGTTTAACAAAATCAACGATTTCGTTGAAAATGCAGTAGAGGGCATGAACTTGGGCAGCGATACGTTAATTGTAGCCTTGTCAAATACTGCTCCAGCAAGTGAAAGTACCCCGCCGACAGGTGACGGAGCGGGTGTCTTGGCAAACGTAACGCAGATTTCATATACGAACTTGTCATCCCGCACATTGGCAAACGTAACATCAGCACAAACATCTGGCACATATAAGTTAAGCGCAGATGATCTTACGCTGACTGCTTCTGGTGGTTCTGTCGCTGCATTTAGGTATGTTTATATCTACAATGACACTCCAACATCTCCAGCCGATCCTTTGATTGGATATTATGACTATGGCTCAAGCCTTACACTGAATGATGGTGATACGTTTACGATTGACATTGGGACGAATGGTATCCTTACTCTTACATAAGAGGTAAAACATGACGCTCACTGTCGCTGATCGTATTCAGGAGACTACTTCGACCACTGGAACAGGAACCTACACACTCGCGGGTGCGAAGTCTGGGTTCCAAAGTTTCGCGGTCGTTGGTGATGGTAATACCACCTATTATGCTTGTACCGATGGTACAGATTACGAGGTTGGCATTGGTACGTACACTCTGTCAGGGACTACTCTGGCACGTACTACGATCATTGAAAGTTCTAACAGTAACGCGGCAGTCAATTGGGGCGCTGGTAGCAAGGATATTTTTGTTACTCTACCATCGTCGAAAGCAATTATTGAGGATGCTAGTAACAACGTCACGATTGGGAATAATATTTCCGTTGGTGGCACTGTCGACGGAGTGGATATTGCCCAAAATATTCCATCTTCGCTAGGTTCTGCTGGTCAGGTTTTGACAGTAAATGCTAGTGCAACTTATGCTGAATGGGCAACTTCTGCTGGCGGTGGGTATGGTGTCACAATTCATGCCAATCAAGCAGCGATGCTTACTGATGCGGCTTCCGCTTCTGAAGGGACGCTTCATTACGAAACAGATAATAATAAGCTGTATGTGAAGCAAACCTCTGGGTTTTATCTGCTTGCCAGTATTACAAACTCCAGCCCCACGATTAATAGTTTCTCTGAAAACACAGGTGGTGCAGGGGATAACAATCTCACGTCTGGCGGTACTTTCACGCTCACCTCTGGCAGCAATACTGTAGTAACGATAAATGCTACTGATCCTGATTTAGAGACAATTGTTTACTCCGCAACAGTCACAAGCGGCACGGCAACTGACGTATTTAGCTCTCCTAGCTTTCCTGTAACAAACCAAAGCAGCAATGTCTTTACCCTGACGCCTGTGACATCTGGGAATGGCGGGACTGTGACAATCAGGTTCGATGCAAGTGATGGAACCAATGTTGCGAATGTAAGTCACAGCTTTGAGCTTGTGTTTCAAATCACTGATAGCCACTATACCAGCTTACTCGTGGCAACTGACGCCGCCGCTGGCGATAATAATGACATTACCGATAGCTCTTCAAATTCCTATACAATAACCGCAAGCGGTGATGCACATGCGGGTACGTTTAGTCCGTATAGACATGGCGGGTATAGTACCTATTTTGATGGGTCTGGTGATTATCTTAGTCTGTCCGCTTCAGATGATTGGGGCTTTGGAAATGGTGCGTGGACTGTCGAATTTTGGATAAACACCACGGACACCGATTTCGATCCAGTTTCTGCTTTTAATCCAAGCTCTCCATTTACAGGTTGGGGCATTAGAATAGAAAGTGGTTTAGTTAAATTTTTTGTATCTGATGGCAGCAGCTCTGATGGATTTGATACTGTATCTGGAACCACAACAGTTAATGATGGCTCATGGCATCACGTAGCACTAACTTCTGCATCTGGATCAAATGCTGTTTCCTGTTATGTTGACGGAACTTTAGCTGGAAGCCATACATTTACTGTTTCAATAAGCACATCAGGTCAGGCATTAAGAGTTGGGGCTGACACTAATACCTCAATCCTACGGCCTTTGAATGGCTATATGTCAGATGTTCGTATTGTCAAGGGCACCGCTATTACTCCACCATCAGGCGGCCCAATTGAACGCCTTACTGCTATAACAAACACTTCTTTACTTACCTGCCACCTCCCGTACATATCTGATGGATCTTCTAATAATCACACGATCACGGTGAATGGGAATGTCTCAACAAATGCAATTGGCCCATACGATCACGTTGAATACTCAGAAAGCAATAACGGTGGTTCGTTGTACTTTGATGGGACTGGTGATTACGTAAGAATTTCTTCGATTGCTGATCTTAGTGGTGGCTCTTATACAATCGAAGGTTGGTATTACTTTGAAGCTGATCCAAATTCCAGTAACACAGCATTTTGGGCGCTGAACACTGCATCTCAAAATGGGTATGCTTGGCTGTTCACGTCTGGAACAACTTTATATATTCAACAGCGTGGCACAGGAACATACTCAAGCAGCGGGACTTACGATTTTGATGTCAACAGGTGGTATCACATTGCGACTGTTTGGAATAACAGCGCTAACACAATGCGAGTGTATGTAAACGGAGAGCAAGTAATATCTAGTAGCCTCAACGCAATTCAAAACGCTGGTAACGGCTTCACTTTGGGTGCGGATGGTTATGGCTCTAACCTAATCACAGGCTTTGTATCCGATTTTAGAATAAAACAAACAGCGGAATATACGGCTGAATTTACCCCCCCATCAGCGCCTTTATCTAGCTCAAGTACAGTGCTTCACATCAAAGGAACGGATGCTCATGTGTTAGATAAGTCGCAGGGGGATAATCTGAAGCTGGTTGGCAATGCGGCTGCTGTTACCAACGCAACAAATAACAGTAACATATCAAGTACGAATGCTGTGTACTTTAACGGTGGAGATTATTTAATATCAGATACCTGCGGAGATATTGGCGTCTCTGGCCTAGATTACACTATAGAGGCATGGATATATATTACGGCTTGGCCCACCGCTGGGGGTGGGATTTTTAGCAAAGGAACGGCGGGGACTACTTCGTCTGGGGATATAATCGCATTAGATGTGAGAACTAATGAAATTAGATTTCACGGAGATGGTAATTATGTGAGCGCTTCGCTGACAACATCAACCAGTTTATCATTAAATACTTGGTATCATGTTGCAGTATCCAGAGAAGGGAATGTCCATCGTTTATTTTTAAACGGAACGCTAGAAGGCAGCAAAACACAATCTTATAACGTATCAAGTACAAGCGCGTCTTATGTCGGCACAAATCAGTATGACTTAGGCGCTTCTACCAGAAGTTTTTACGGCTACATGCAAGACGTTAGAATTACAAAAGGCTTGGCTCGTTACACAAGTAACTTCACTGTCCCATCTGGACGCCTGGAAGGCTAAGACAATGTTTCAAAACAAACACTTACTTAATTTTTCATCGGACTATGACTAAATATTGTGTCATATTTGATGATCCTGATTGTCTTGACGAACCTACAAAAGTTCTAGTGCCAAGTCAAAACTGGCTGGATATGGCGATGTCTGGTGGACTGCCTCCAATCTGGGTGTATTGGCAACTTCAAGATGATGAGCGAAAAGCCATAAAGGAAGGTCGTCATAGCACGTTTAAGCACGATCCATATAAATATTCACTACAATTCACTGCGCCTCGAATTGGCCCTTTGACTGAAAAAGAAGCAATGATATATTTGTGCATGAAAGATTTGCCACGAAGCTGCTGGGCAGAACAGCACAACCGCGCAATGTTTAAGATTGTTCTGACAAAACAGGTGCCAAGTGATAGACAGTTTAGAAATGCTTGGGAGATGGTCGCGTGAGCGTTTTTGTTAAGATAGGTGCCTCAGAGTATAATGCTGCTGACTATTCAATTCCAGCGGAGCGTACATTTCGTGAGGCTTGGCAGGCTGATGGGGATCAAAGTGTTATCAGCGTAAACATAGATAAAGCCAGAGATATTTGGCGGGATAAAATCCGCGAAGCTAGAAAAGCACCCTTAGAGGCTCTTGATACAGACTATATGAGGGCATTAGAAACAGGTTCAAGCACAGCACAGATCGTTGACGATAAACAAGCATTGCGCGATGCCCCCGCACTGGCTTCTATTGATGCTGCGACAACACCAGAACAATTAACAGAAATACAACCTATCCCAAATATAATATTGGAGTAATTAAATGTTCGGCTTTCACCCCCTAGCTGCTGCACCGTTTGCGGACACGGGTGTTGTTGAGGCTGGCGCTGTTAATACTATGACTGCTGATAGTGGCAGTTTTGCTCTGACAGGCCAAGATGTCACTCTAAAAAAAGCAATTAGTATAACGGCTGATGCTGGGTCATTTGCTCTTTCAGGACAAACAATAGGTCTGAATAAGGGCAATAGTTTTTCTGTTGATGCTGGTTCGTTTGCCACTACAGGACAAGACGTAACATTAAGCAAAGCATTAAATCTTCCTATTATATCAGCAACCTTCACATTAAGTCTGCAAGGCGCAGCGAAACTTATTACTGAAGTAACGCCAAGCGGCAGCTTTGCGCTCTCTGGGCAAGATGTAAATCTTAGCAAGAGTAAGAGCCTTTCAATCAATAACGGTGGATTTACACTTAGCGGTCAGGATATTAATCTTAAAAAGGCTGTTGTTCTTGCTGCTGAAAGCGGATCGTTTGTTTTAACAGGACAAGATACAAACCTCAAAAAAGCAGTTACTTTATCAATTGATGCTGGCAGCTTCACTCTTACTGGTAATGAAGTTTCTTTCTCATCTGCTGATATATTAGGTGTTGATGCTGGGTCGTTTGCACTTTCAGGTCAAGATGTAGGTCTTACAAAAGCAATTAGTCTTTCTGCTGATGCTGGTTCTTTCAGTCTTGCAGGTCAAGATGTAACACTCAAAAAGGCTGTAAATCTATCGGTAGACGCTGGCAGCTTTGCTCTGACGGGCAATGAGATTGACTTTGGAATTAGTGAGAGCTTTGAGGCTGGCTCATTTACTCTAACTGGTCAAGCTGCAAATCTAAATAAAGCGATAAGTCTAACAGCAGAGGCGGGTAGCTTCACGCTCTCTGGGCAAGATGTTGATCTTGTTAAAGGACTGAATATCACGGCTGATGCGGGTTCGTTTACTCTAACCGGAAATGAAATTGACTTTGGAATAGGCGAGAGTTTTGATGCTGGTTCTTTCACTCTTACGGGTCAAGCGGTTAATTTGGCCAGGGCGGTTAATCTCTCTGTTGACGCAGGGACATTTACTGTCACTGGTTCTGAAATAACCTTCATTGCAGATGTTCCAAGACTGCGCTTTGAAAACGATAATTATATCCAGCAAATCATCACAACAGAGGCAAATAGTGCTGTGGTCTATTCAAACGATTACAATAATGCTATTGTGGAGCCAGTTTATAACGAGGCCGCATAATGACCTTTTATGTAAAGCAAAATGACACTGCACCCTCTCTTAGAGCAACGCTGAAAGACGGCAGTAATACGGTTATAGATTTGACAGGAGCCTCTGTGCGGTTTCATATGCGAACCGTAGGCGGGACAAGTACAAAGGTTGACGCTTCTGCATTGGTCATCAGCCCAGCGACAAGCGGTATTGTCCAATATAATTGGGTTGCTGCTGATACTGATACGATTGGCAGTTATCAGGGCGAATTTGAAGTCACATACTCCGACAGTGCCATTGAGACTTTTCCGAATAACGGGTATATTCGGATTGAGATTATTGATGACATAACATGAGTAATATGACAGACGCCATAATTTCGCCAGTTGTAGCATTCACATTAGCGGCTTTGGCTGGTCTTTATGGCGTTTTAAAGATGATATTCACCAATCAAACCAAGATCAAGGTTTTGGAAACTCAATTAGAAAACATGGATGCTGTGCTTAGAGAAGTACGCTCAGATCAAAAAGAGATATTCAAAGAAATACGCAGCTTAAAAAAGTAGTGTGCACTCTGGTTGCTATTCTGTGGGGCCAATCTTTTACCTTGGGATTATATCAAGTCTGCATTTATGACTGCGGATATGACAGACCGTCTTATATGTGGTATGATAAGGCATACAATGTTTTGCCTGATCGCGTGTGTCCACTAAGGTTTTATGAGAAATGATTGATCCTGTTACTGCAATTGCTGGGGCAACAGCCGCATTCAACTTTCTCAAGAAGGGCGTTCAAGTTGGGCGCGATCTTCAAGACATGGGCAAGCAGCTTCAAGATTGGGCTGGGTGCATGGCTGATTTGGATCAAGCGGAAAAGATGACAGAAAAGCCACCTTGGTATAAGTCCCTTGGTGGCGGCGCACAGGCTCAGGCTATGGAGGTTTTTCTTGCGCGTAAAAAGGCGCAGCAGATGCGCGATGAATTGCGGCAGATTATATCCCACCCTGCAATACTTGGCCCTTCCCACTGGCAAGAGTTTTTGAAGATAGAGGCCGAAATCAGGAAGCAAAAGCGGGAACACCAGTTTAGGATGCTAGAAATCAAGCAAGCAATCCTTGAATGGCTTGCTGGCATTGCTTTGTTTATTGTCCTGATGGGCGGTCTTACTGGCTTTCTTTGGTTGTTCTATGCTTGATCCAGTAGGCAATCTTCCCTTCGCTATAACGCCTGAGAGGGCGCGTGAGAGCATAGAAAACCATCAGGCACAACAACAGGTGCAGAAAGAGCATAGCCACGCTCACAAGCTCGCTAGGGCGCTGGAGCGCGCACAGCTTGATTTAATGCTGAGTTATGATAGGCTAGGAGCGCATAATACGGGTCTGCAACCACAAGGTCAGATCGTAGATATGGAGGTTTGAATGCAGCCTAACAAAATCATACTTCACTGCACCGCGACGAGGCCAGAATGGTGGGCCGATAAAACGGCTGAGGAGAAGATGCAAGAATGCGAGCGGTGGCATTTGGACAGAGGCTTCCGCATGATCGGCTATCATTTTCTGGTGGATCGTGATGGGACAATCACAGAGGGTCGCCCATTAGATATGCAAGGGGCGCACTGTAAAGGGCAGAACAAGGATAGTATTGGCATTGCTATGTGGGGCGGCTTTGGCGGTGATAGTGATGATTTGCCTTCAGATCACTTTACAGCCGTGCAACTTGCAGCAACTTATGATCTCATCCGCAAGCTGCAAAAGCAGTTTAATATTAAGAGA
>Ga0136656_1000472_pt1 | contig 14076 bp, 8 predicted proteins | sample CPBDNA_9_FD_94862 | JGI IMG/M metagenome (GOLD analysis project Ga0136656, IMG submission 94862) | Freshwater to marine salinity gradient microbial communities from Chesapeake Bay, USA - CPBay_Sum_15_0.8_DNA (version 2) | ecosystem: Environmental > Aquatic > Marine > Coastal | place: USA...
AAAAAAAATTTTTTTCGCACATAGTGCGAGAGCAGCACTATACTACAAACACTCTTAGAAAGTCTAGGAGTATCGTGTAGAGGTACACGATTAGATATGAAAAGAAAAGGCTTTTCATCAGATAAAGTAATGACAGTTGTGTGTTAGAAAACTGATGGCTAGTTGATTTGATATTTCATATTCTTTCATAAAACAGTAAATGGACAGACTGTATGTGCAGAACCCCACTTCGGTGGGGTTTTGTGGTATAGTAATGAGTATGGTTATAGATAAAAAAGGTAAGAAAAAATCTTACGCTAAAAAAACTAAAAAATATAAAAAGATGTAATTATGCCTTTTACTAAACGAGGTAAGTATTATTATTCACCTAGTGGTAAAAAAATGACCCTCAAACAAGTACAAGCATATTATGCAAAAACAAAGAAAAAGAAAAAATAATTTTTGAGTATTTACCAAATACCTTGTCCTGTTTGTGGTGAAGTATTATCTATTGTAGATGGTAAAATAGTTTGTAAAAATAAAGAATGTGTAAATTATGGTAAATAAAAAAATATGTTACGCAGCAGGGTGCATGAGACCCTTACCTCCAAACTCTAGTAAATTTTGTAGTACTAGATGTAGAAACAGAATTTCTCAACAAAAAAAACGAGCTAAAGCAAAAGGTATAGAATGGAAACAAGTTGATGATGTTATTAATATACCTAGTCAAAATAATGTACAAAAACGCAGAGGTAAAACTTATACAGATTTAAAAGAATCAGGATATGGACAACAGATACTAGAAAAAAAAGTAACTATGTCTGAAGTAGCTAAGATACTTAATACATCTGTAGCAGCAGTATCAATGGCATACAATGCTTGGGTAGAAGATACAGAAACAGAGATACAACAAAAAACTTGGGCAATACCACAAGTAGCAGAAAAATCATTAAAAGATTTTAAAGATTTTAGAGATAGATATTTTCAAACAGAACAAGGAATACCATATCAAACACCTGATTTTCATGTGAGATGGATTGAATCTATTTTAGAAGCAATAGAAAATGGAGAACAACAAATGATATTATCTCCACCACGACATGGCAAAACAGATTTGCTTATACATTTTGTTATATGGTTAATTTGTAAAAATCCAAACATAAGAATACTTTGGGTAGGTGGTAATGAAGATATATCTAAAAACTCTGTTAGCTCTGTTATAGACCAATTAGAAAACAATGAATTATTAATAGAAGAAATATGTGGACCAGGACCTAAATTTAAACCACAAAACAGAAGTGGTAAAGCGTGGTCATCTACAGAGTTTACTGTAGGTACACGAACAGTAACAGGTATTAAATCTCCTACTATGGTAGGTATTGGTAGAGGTGGTAAAATACTATCCAGAGACTGCGATATTATTATTGCAGATGACATTGAGGACCATAGCTCTACTATGCAACCAGCATCAAGAGAAAATACTAGAAACTGGTGGACAACAACTTTGTCATCAAGAAAAGAGGAACATACAGCTATGGTAGTAATAGGTTCAAGACAGCATTATGATGACTTGTATTCTCATTTGTTAGAAAACGAATCATGGAAAACTATTGTAGAAGAAGCACACGATACTGCTTGTACTTTACCTGACTGGAATGAAAATGACCATGTTGATTGTATGTTATGGTCTGGTAAAAGAACTTATAAATGGTTAATGGATAGAAAACGAGCAGCAGAAACTACAGGTGGTAGAGCAATATACGAAATGGTTTATTTGAATGTAGCTATGCCAGATGGTCTTGCATTATTTGATAGAGTTGAAATAGAGGAATGTAGAGACCAAAGAAGAGATATAGGACATATACCACATGGCGTAAGATTAATTGCAGGATTAGACCCAGCATCTACAGGTTATCAAGCTGCATTTTTATGGGCATATGATATGGAAGCAAATAAATTATACATGGTAGATATGAACAACAGTTTAGGTGGTGGTATTCCACAGGCATTAGAAATTATAAAACAATGGTGGACAAAATATAATTGTTCGCATTGGGTCATAGAAGAAAATGGTTTCCAAAAAGCTATTAGGCAGGATGCAAGTATAAGAGAGTTTGCATCACAGCATGGTATCTTTTTAGAAGGACATGAAACTTATAAAAATAAATTTGACCCTATTTATGGTGTAACAGCTATGCGACCTATGTTTCAAGATAAAATAATTTCTTTACCTTATCTTAGCTTTGAAGCACAAGAGAAGGTAAACTTATATACAAGTCAGTTAGTTTATTTCAGTTCTGCAAAGAATAAAAGTAAAACTGTAGGAACAAAAACTGACATAGTTATGGCTAGTTGGTTTCCAATGAGAGCCATAAGAAGAATGCAAAAAGAACGCTTTGCAGAATTAGGATATGAATACAATCCTAGTTTTACAGGGTATAATTCTAGTAATATGGATTTAGATAATTGGAGATAAATGCCTTTAGATAACGAAGCACTTTATAAAAAAATAGATTACCTAAGAATTATTAATCAAGAACAAATGATTGATAGAGCTAGGATAAGAGACATAATGAATGGTGGTGAATCAGCAGTCAAAGCACTGCTTGGTAATACTATTAATGTAGAGTATCACGAACTTCCTGCACCTAATTTATTTTTAACAGCATTAGAAAGATTTTCACAAAAGTTAGGTAGAAGTCCAGATTTAAAAGTAGATATTATTAATGAAAAGGATAGCGAGAGAGCTAGAAAAAAATCAGAGAAACTAGAACGAATTGTTTTAGCATATGATAAGTTTCAAAAATTACATATGCAGTTACCACAAGCAGCTAGATGGTTGCCTGGTTATGGGTTTGTAGCTTGGACTATTGGACATAGAAGAGATAGGGATGATAACCCATATCCATATGCAGAGTTACAAGATTCATTTACTTGTTATCCAGGTGTGTTTGGTAATGACCAACAACCAAGCGAATTAGCAATTATTCGTAGAGTTCCTCATGCAGTGTTAGCTGAACAATACCCTGAAGCTAAAGGATATATATATGCAAGAGAAGATAACCAAGGATTTCAAAATCCATATTCAGCTTTGATAGACACTAGAAACAATGCAGGTACATGGGCTAACTCAACAGGTCATGGAAAAGTATTAGTACAATATTATGACAATGAAGGTACATATGTTTATTTACCTGAAAATAAAAAGACAATAGATTTTATTCCTAATGTTTTAAAATCTGGACCAGCATTTGTATTAGCTAAACGATATAGTTTTGACCAAATGCAATCACAGTTTCAACATATAACTGGTCTTATGGCAAATATGGCAAAGATTAATATTCTTGGAACTATTGCTATGGAAGATGCAGTATTTACAGAGACAAACATTGTTGGTGAAATTGAATCAGGAAAATATAGAAAAGGCAGATTTGCTGTTAACTATTTGACACCTGGTTCGCAAGTGTCTAAGCCAGTCAACAATCTACCATACCAATTATTTCAACAAGTAGATAGACTTGAACGACACTTGCGACTTGGTGCAGCTTATCCTGTATCTGATGATGGACAATCTCCTAACGCATTTGTTACTGGTAGAGGACTAGAAGAACTAGGACAATCTGCATCATTACATGTTAGAGAATATCAAACAATACTAAAAGAAGCATTACAAGAAATGGATGCTAAACGACTTGAATATGATGAGTTAATGTTTGGTAATGTGCGTAAACCTATTGCAGGTAGGCATAAAGGAACTGCATTTAAAGAAACTTATTCTCCAGACACTGATATATCAGAAGTATATGAAACTAGAAGAGTCTATGGAGTTATGGCAGGATTTGATGAGCCACAAAAAATTATTACAGGTTTGCAATTAAAACAACAGGGTATTATAGATACACAAACTCTACAAGAGAATATGGATGGATTAGATAACATCACTAAAATACAACAAAGAATATCTGCTGAAAAAGCCGAAACAGTTTTGTTTGAATCGCTGATGGCACAAGCTGCACAGGGAGACCCTAAAGCAACTATGGCAGCAGTAGAGATTAGAAAAAATCCACAAAATATAACTGATATACTAGACAAGTTCTATACCCCTGAAGAACCAGAAATGACACCAGAAGAAATGATGTTAGCACAACAACAAATGGGTGGTATGCCAGGTATGCCAGGTATGCCACAAGGTCCAGGACCTGAACCAGACATAGCTAGTGTATTAGCTGGTTTAACAGGTGGTGGTCCAGTTGTCTGATATTAATAAATTATTTTACGACATAATTAATCAAGAAGATTGGGATGATGTAGTTCCTAATAATGACCCAGTAATATATAGAGATTTTATTTCACAACAAGATGTTCCATTGGGGAATATGATATTACCAACACCTATACCTGGTGTATGGATTAGTATAAGTTTAGGGTTTGAAATAGAAAATCCAGGAGATTATGAAAAATGGTAAGAAAACCTAGTGTATTAAAAAAAAGTACAGACATGAAAGTTGATGGTGCGTATGCAGATATAGTTGCACCACCAAGAGCTGAAGGAGACCCTTTTAGACAAACAGCAAATATACAAAGTCAAATAGATGCAGTTGGTGGACCACTTGCACAAGAAGTAGTTGCTACAGGTGGTATGCCTAATGTAGCTAACTTACCAGTACAAATGGGTGATGATTTATTTAATTCTCCTACACAAATACCAGGTGAACCAGGTAATCAAATATCAGATATGCCACAATTATTTAATGCTTCAGCAAATAAAGTTGATACATTAAGAAATATTATTTTAGAAAAATATCCACATAGAGCAATTAAAAATAGGTTGTTATGAGTTTTTTCACTAACTGGAGTGAAGATTGGTTTAAATCTAAAGCAGAAGCTGAAGCTAAAAAACAATTTGAAAATAATGAAAAACTTAGTATGGACACTGATGCTCTTTCAAAAAGATATTATGAATTAGAACAATTTAATCCTAGAGAAGAAGAAACATTAATTGCTGCATTAGCAAATGAAGGTGCATCTAATAGAGATTATTACGAAATATGGAAAACAACAAACAATAATAATTTTAGAAAATATGAAAGATTTAATACTGTAGAACAGAACGAACATACATCTTTTGTAAAATCAGTATTGTCAAAAGCAAAAGATTACAATGCTTTAAGAGCAGCTTCAACAATAAGTAAATCCTTAAATGAAAAATATCCTGGAACTAATTTTGGTAGTACAGTTTGGAATGGTTTAATAACAGTTTTAGAAGCTCCATTTTATGCTTTTCAAGGAATATTTGGTCCACAGTTTGGAATAGAATACGAAGCAGCAGCAGATAGATTATTAAAAGAAAGAGGAGACACTTCAGGATTTAGAAGTTATAGATATTATCCAGGTCAAACAGAACCACAAAAAAAATTACCATGGACTATAAAAGTAAGAGCAGGTTTAGAATCATTTGTTAAAGGTGGTGGGTTATCAGGAACTGTTGGTGCAGTTGGTGGAGGTATAATTGGTGGACCATTAGGTGCATTTGCTGGAGCTATAGTTGGTGCATCAGCACAAGAAATAATTGAAGGTAACTATGTTAATAATCCAGGAATTAAAAATGATTTTATAAGATTTACTCCTAGTCAAGGAGCTTTAGAATATCTTGGAGAAATTGGCGTAGATTATAATAAGTTATTAGAAGATAATAAAACTAACTTAGCAGCGTTAATAGAAGCAGCACCTGATGTATATGATAAAAATTTAAAAATAATAACTAATGGAGTTAAAAGACCATTAACAGCAAATGAAAAAGCAGAGTTATATTACAGAACAGTTAATGATTTAGTTGCTGCACCATTACAAGAACAAGGCATACCTATTACAGAAGTATTTGGGAAACAAGTAAATATGCCACAATTTTTTAATAGAAATCAAATATTAGAAGATGCAGTACAAAGTAGAGAAGGATTATATGAACAAGGAGTTACTGCAAATGTAGGTGATTACTATAGAATGTTGTTTTTAGGAAGTATGGAAAATAAATATTCTCCTAAATACGCATTAGCAGATGACATTAATCAACAGTACGAAGATTTAATTTTTACTATTAGAACAGCAGCAGCAGAAGGTTTAATTGATGAAGATGAAACAAAAGATTTGTTAGAAGAAGTAGAAACAAAAGCTAACGAATTGTTTTCAGATTTAGCATTTAACCCAAACAAAAAAGGTGCTGGTAGAGTTTTATCAGGCATTGTAAATTTTTTAACTATGTATAAATTAGACCCATTTGTTATGGCAAGTAAAGGTGTAGGTATTGCTGGTAAAAGTCAAAATTTAGATGATGTTTTAGCTGGTCTAGGAAAAAAATATCAAGAAGAAGTTATTGATGGTGGTATGGAAGTTGCAGAATGGTGGAGCAAAAATGATGATGCTTTAGTAGGTTGGTCTAGTAAATTTAAAACATTAATGGAAGAATCTCCTGATGCACCAGCATTATTAACCATGATTGAAAATGGTATGCACCCAGAGTTTGCATTAAGACTTGTAGAAAATCCTACAAACGCATACGAAATATTAAAACAAGGTATTACATCAGGGTTTGTTGCAGATGTTAGAGCAGGTGCAAGAACTATACCAGGAAGTAAAATACCTGTTGGTGGTCAAACTGTAGGTAATGCAATACAATATGCACTACAACCTAAAGTATTAGATGATGCTTGGATAGATAATATTGCAGAGCTAATGAAAGGTAAACCTGATGAAATTTTTAATAAATCAGTTGCATCAAGGACAGGTAGTTTTTTAGATATATTTGCAGGTAGAGATAGAAGATTACCTTCTATGCCATGGGGAGATTTATCTAACCCTACACAAGCAGCAGATACATTTTACAAAGTAGGTAATATGTTTTCTATACCTGACACAATTATAGAAAAATATTTAAGACAATTTGTTAAAGCAGTACAAAACAACGACCAAGCACTTGCACAAAAAATATATTATGATGATTTACTTCAAGTTGAAGCTGCTATACAGCTTAAATCTATATTTGGTTTAGCAGATGATGAAATAGCAAGTTTTTTTCAAAAGAACATAGATGAAGTTAGAGGGTTCGGTGTAGAAGCTGGTATGTATAATGCTAGTATTTTAAATAAATTTAGAGACCCAGATTTTGTAAATGTATTAGTAAAAAAAACATTTGGTAGTTTGTTTGCTAATGAAGAAGATTTAATAAAATTTTCAGATAAGTTTATATCTTTAATTAGCCAAACAAGAGATATGTCAATAGCTGTTCCTAATCTAAGACAAACTCTTAGATATACAGGGTTGAAAAGAAAGTTAAGAAATGTATGGGCAGGTTCAAAAACTGTAGATGATAGTATAGATATAATTAGAAAAGCACATGATGATGGTATTAAAGGAACATTTTTTGACCCTGATACACCATTAGGACAAGTAACTGCAAATGCTTTTAAAGATTTTAAAGACCCATCAAGTTTTTATAAAGGATTAGAAACTGGTATAGGATTAGCTGAATCAGGTTTGTTTACATTAGTGTCAAGAGGATGGATGCCATTACAATTATTATTTAGGTTATCCTTCCCATTAAAAGTTATGCTTGATGGTCAGTTAAGAATGTCAACATTAGGGTTAGATTCTGTGTTTAGAAATCCAGTTGGTTTATTAAAATTATTGGCAAATGACCCAGAAGGTTATTTAGCAAAAGGATTAGGTATTGATGTATATACAGGACTAAAAGGACCATTTAGAACAATATCAGAAAAAGGTCCACAGTGGTTACCAAAGTCTATGCGTAGAGTAATGAACATAGTTAAAGAAGGAAAACAAGAATATTCTATACCTGAAGTTATGGCTATGTTTGCTAGAGACCCTAAGTTTACTTCTCAATTTACAAGACCTACAGATTTATGGGAAGAAGTTTTAAAACAAGGAACAAAAAATGTAAAACTAAAAGATGGTAGTGTATTACCATTTGTGCCTACAGACAGATATATAGAATCATATGTAGATTTTATGATTACCCAAGTAGTTAATGACCCATTAATGCCTTCAATAGCTAAGTGGCTTCGTGAAGGATTAACTGATGAAGAGATGGTTGCAAAAATATTAGACAGTCAAACCTTGACAGAAGAGTTACTTGTTCTTAATAAAAGAATTATTGCAAGAAACCAAAAAGATGGTGGTATTAAAATTGTAAAAGTTATAGAAGATGAATCAGATGTAGCAAACATAGTTGCACAGTATAGACAAACAATTAATGGTTTTACTGGTGGTAGTGATGCTTTAATAGAAGTTATAGGAAATCAAAGCGTTGCAGGTTTAGATTTAACACATTTTAATATATTAAGAAGCACACAAGCAAATAAAGCTAAGAATGAAATACAAAAACTTATGCAACCAGTATATGAAGAATTGCCAACATCTGTGCCAGGTTTATCTAAGAATGTAAATAAAGAAGCAGCTAATTTTGTTACAGCATTTTTTGACAGTATGTTCTTTGCAGTAGGGCAAATAGAAGCTGTGTGGTCAAGAATACCTACATTTAAACAAGCATACTTTTATTTTTTAGAAAACAATATTCCATTTGCAACTAAAGAAGGTTTAGCTGAATTATTAGCAAAACATTATGATAAAGGTAGTCCAATAAATTTACCAGAGAATATTGTACAACTTGCAAAACAAAACATAGAACAAGCAAGATTAACCCCAGATGAATTAGATAAATTATTAAAAGCTAATGTTCCAGTGTCATTAAAGTTTAATAATAAATCTATAGATACAGTTCTTTATAACTCTGAAGGATTATTTGATGCAAGATTGTTTAGAGGTGCTAAATCTACAGATGATATAGTGTTTGATTTAGATTTACAGAATGCAGAAAGAGCAGCATATATTACACCTAAAGAAATAGCTAATGTAAGAAGTGGTGCTAACAATACAAAAATATCTGCATATGCAGCATCTTTGCATGATGAATCAATAATAGTAAATGGTGGATTATCAGAATCACAAATATCTAAATTAAAATATAATTTGTTTGTTAAATTAGAAAACGATACATTAGTTAATAAAATTGTAGATGATTTTGTAGAAGCACTAGCAGATAATCCAAACATGTCATACAATGAAATACTTGAACGCCTTGGTATTAACAATAAAAAATTTAATATTAATAAAATATCTGACAATCTTATAAAAGGTAAGCATAAAGAATACGAAGTAAACCCATCAATTATTAAAAAAGTTTTAGACTTAGATACAACAAGACCATTTCCTAAAAAAGAAATTAAATCTGGAACAATTTACGCAGATGAAATATGGGAAGAAGCAGTCAAAGGTGAGATAGGTGGAAGTTTTGATTTAAGTAAATCTGTTACAGATGGACAAGATTTAGATTTTCTTGAAGGAATATATGTTAGTCCATATAAAGGTTTAGAAGATAAAATGGTTTTTGCTAATGGAGAATTTACAGCAGATAAAATAAAATTATTTATAGAAAAAAACAAAAATAAACTATCACAAGAAGGACATGTACTAGGCATTTGGAGAAGTAAAGGTATTGTATATTTAGATGTATCTATCAAAATACCATTAAAAGCAGAAGAAAAATTAATAGACCAACAAATAGCAAAAGCTATGTATGTGGGAATAGCAGGAAAACAAGAAGCAATTGGTGTAGTAAGAAAATCACAATTAGTAAGTATAGATGATGCTGGTGATTTGATACCAGAAAACTATACTTCATCTACACAATTTTTAAATACAACTAAAAAATCAACAGGAACTGCTACACATACAGCATTAAATTATTTAAAACAATATGGAGAAGAGTTCTTAAAAGATATTAAAAAGTGGAATCAACTTATAAAAGAAACAGGCATAGCACCTATTGTTAAAAACAAAAGAGGAGTTATTAATAGTAATGATGTGTTATTTAGAAGTGGTATGCAAGGAAACTTAAATACAGTTAATGGTACAAATAAATTTACTTTGTTTGGTGGCAAAGACAATCCACAGTTAAATAAACTTACACAAATAGATTATTTCTCTATGTTAGATTTGCATGGTGTTCGTTCAAACCTTAAAAGAATAATGACATATGATGATTTAGATAGAAGAGCTGCTGAATATGGATATGAATTACACAATAGATTGCTATATAACTTACTAGAAAGAGGATATTTAGCTGAAGCATATCGTGTAGCATTACCATTCTTTGAAGCATACCGAGAAGTTTTAGGCAGATATGCAACATTAGGTGCAGTAAATACTAGAGCAGCAGCACAAGTTGCAAATATATACAGAAGAGGATTAGAAACAAATATTATTTATGAAGATAAGTATGGAGAAAAGTATTTAATTTTACCTGTTGGTGGTACACCTTTAGAAGATTATGTTAAGTCTGAAGGTAGAGGAACTTGGACTGATGATATGGATATAGATGATTCAAGAGTTATTCTTAAAAGAGGTATTCCAATATCAGCACTCGGTGTAGCAGGTGGAGGTTTATTCCCACCATTAGGACCAGTAGTAGCTTTACCTGTAGGTTACCTAACAAGAAACAAACCAGAATTAAGAAGAGCTTTAGAGCGAAGTATATTTCAGTTTGGTTTACCATTTGACAATAAAGGTGCAACTGTTCTAGGAGAAGCGTTAGATGAATCAATGCCTTCAGTTGGAAGAAATTTATTAGGTGCAATTTTTGGAGAGAATGCAAAGAGTTTTGGTTTTGATGAGGATTTATGGTTAAGGTCTGTTAATGAAGGAACACAAATAGCAGCAGTTCTTTACCCAGAGATAGCACAAGACTTTGAAAAATTAGAACCATATGCACAACAAATAGCTAAAAACATATATCAACTTAAAGCATGGGATAGATTTGTCAATCCATATGCACCAAACCTTCGTGTTCTATACAATGTAGATGTTGATGATGTAATGTTTCAACAATGGTATGGAGTAGAGCAAGAGAAGTCAGGTTTGATTTGGAACTCATTTGTTGAGTTATCAGTCATTATGGGATTTTATAGAGATTTAAGAAGTTACTATTCACACTACATGGGGTCAGCAGCAGGAGATTTTGAAGCTACAAAACAATTAGTAATGTTTTTAGGATTAGGTGAGTATGATTTAGAAGATTCATTTACATCAGCAGCAATAGTTAAGCAAGGTAAGAAAATAAGTGAAGAAGGTAAACTACCTGTAACTAAACCAGAATATGATTTTGTTTTAGATAATCCAGAAGAATACAAAAAATATGGTGGAGTTATATTATATTATTTTGAAGGTCTTGGTACAGGAGATATAGACTATTCTTCATACAATACTTTAGATTATCTTAATGTTACTACTCCACTTACAGGAGATGAGTTTTTCTATTCAGCAGCTATGTACGCATCTTCAGTTGTAGAAAGAGCATTAAAACAAGCAGAAAACAAAAGATTAAAAACACTTGGTTATACAAACACTGATGATATGTGGAAATTAAGTATGGCAAAAATAGATTTAAAACTAAGAGAAATGTTCCCACTTGCATATGGTAGAGATTTAGGAGAGTTGTCTAAGTTAGAAGGATATAACACAGTTTCATCACAAGAATGGGATATTGAAATTAGATTACTAGAAGAGATTTCAAAAGAAAATGATTTTGCTAATAGTCCAGTAGCTCCATATATAAATCAATATTTTACAATAAGAGAAAGTGCTATTGTAGGTGTACAAAAAGCAAAGAATATGCCACTGCGACAAGATGCTTTAGATTATATCATTACAGGAAATACAGAAGATGCACAAAAAATTAGAGATTTCTTGTATTATAAAGGTGTAGAGTTAGCTCAACAAAATGTTATGTTTGCTGTAGTATGGGATGAGGTGTTCTACGAAGAAATATCATATTATGGAATAGGTACAAGTTAATGGGATTAATTAAGAATTTTATAGTAGCGTATGATGAAGAAGTTACAGAAGGTGTTGACCAAAGCACTGACCCAATAGATTTAATTACAGGTGATACTGGTGTAAGTATTGACCCAGGTATAACTCAAATTATTATAGATGAAATATCAGATGCTTTAGGTTTAGATAGTAATAAACCATTAGGTATAGGTTTTAAAGGTAAATACAAAACTATGGTATTTGATGATGTATTGGGAGTATCTGCACCAAAAGATGTAGATGCAGAAGATTATTTAATCTCGCAAGGTTTTAAATATATTTATTTTCCAGAAGATATTACACAAGAAGGTTCAACATTTGGACCAAAGATAGTAGCTCAATTAAAGAACATGATGGCTAGTATTAATCTTATAGATATTAATAAAACTATAGGTGTACAAAAAGATGCAGAGTACTACAAAGGCATACAAAAACTTATGGAGTTTTCTATGAACAATGGTGGACAATTTACATTTATGCAAGGTTTAAAAATGTTATATAATGCTTCACTTGCACAAAATGCACCAGTGCAAAATTACACTATGAGTACAGAAGAAATGGATGATTTAGTAGATACATATTTAAGTAGTGCAGAAAAGAAAAAAGGTTCTCCATTAACAAAGAATGAAAAAGATTATATTTCTAGACAACTTAATGCTAAATTAACAGACTTCCAAAGTTCGTTATCAGGGTTACAACCAGCATCTACAGCAAGAATAGAGTATGATATTGCCACAGGACAAGCAACTACTATACCAGGACAAGCAGCAGAGCAACCTGATGTTGAAGGATTAGAAGAAGAACTATCAGGTGTAGTAGAAGAGTTTATAGCACCTAGAGAAGAACTGGCTAGACAAGCAGAAATAGAGGAAGATTCTGCGACAAGATTTGCTAGAACTATGAATAGTTTGTCAACAGCAGAGAGTGAAGGAGTAATGAGGTAATGGCAACTACACAAGAAGTAATAGAAGCGTTACAAGCAGAAGGTTTATCAGAAGAAACAATTAAGTTTATTGTTCCAATACTTGCATATGAATCTCGTGTTGGTAACACACCATATGTGTTAGATGCTAAAGATGCACTGTCAGAGTCTTATGGATTAGGACAAGTAAATATAGAAACTATGGAATCAGCTATATGGATGGCATTAAATGAATCAGATATAGAAATTCCTGGTGCAACAGAACAACAAATTAGACAGTGGAATACAGCTATGTATCAAGAAGGTGAAGAAGATGTTAGAAACTTTACAGAGGAACAAACAAAATTTGTTATTGATTACTTATTAAATAAAGCAGATTTGCAATTTAATGCAAAAGTAGTGAAGCATATGATACATCAAAAACAATTAGAAAATAAAGGTATGTCAGAAATGGATGCTATTTTAAATTTGTATGTACTGACACCAAGAAAATTTGATATCAACAATACTAACTTTGAAGATTTTACAGAAAAGGATGCAGAGGAAGCACAAAGATTTAAAGACCAAATAGATGCAGAAGTAGAAAGTTTTTATACAACTACTCCACCTACTACACCTCCACCACCTCCAACTGGTGGTAGGAAAGAAAGAGTTTTAGAAGCTACTAAATCAGAAAGAAATTTATATAACAGTCAAGTAGGTCCTGCTGTAAGTGCAGACCAAGGGTTTGAAGAAGCAAAGTTAAAAACAGATATTGCTAGAGGTAATTCTCCAGATTATGTAAAATACAAATCATTAAGTGATTATCAAATGAAAAACTTTTTACTAAAAAATATAAATAACAAAAGAAAAAAATTAAATAAACCTTTGTTATCAGAATTAGAACCTATGCAAGATATGCCACAGGCAGCACCTGTTGCAGACATTAGCATACAATTTCCTTATGGGAGACCAGTTAATATACAAGAAGTCTTAGATTTATTAGGAGAATAAATGGAAGAGGATAACATACCTATTCCTGAAGATAACACACCTACAAATGCAGTAGATGAAAGACTTAGACTGGAAAGAATTATTAAAAATGATATTTCTAATCCTAGACTTAAAGAAGGTTTACTTAAAAGATATTTAGATTATGATGAATTTGTTAAAGGACTTCCTGCTGATAGAGCAGAACAATTATTAGACTATACCAATCAAGATGTTGCATTTAATCTTGATTTATTTAAAGA
>Ga0136656_1000473_pt1 | contig 14063 bp, 17 predicted proteins | sample CPBDNA_9_FD_94862 | JGI IMG/M metagenome (GOLD analysis project Ga0136656, IMG submission 94862) | Freshwater to marine salinity gradient microbial communities from Chesapeake Bay, USA - CPBay_Sum_15_0.8_DNA (version 2) | ecosystem: Environmental > Aquatic > Marine > Coastal | place: USA...
ACAATATTAATTTATCACTAAATAAAAACATAGAACCACCTGTAAATAACAATATTAATTTATCACTAAATAAAAACATAGAACCACCTGTAAATAACAACATTAATTTATCACTAAATAAAAACATAGAACCACCTGTAAATAACAATATTAATTTATCACTAAATAAAAACATAGAACCACCCGTAAATAACAACATTAATTTATCACTAAATAAAAATACAGAACCACCTGTAGATAGTAAAATACAATTACCTTTAGATTCTAACTTAAAGAGCATAAACCCATCTTTTGGCAAAGATAATAACCCAATAAATGACCAAGCAGACGATTTGTCAGATTCAAAAAAAGATATTAGTAATCCAAATAATCAATTTGATATCAATAGCCTAGATTTGCAGGATGATATGAAAGATGTTAAGCATAAATCATCAGGTAAAGGACTGCTGTCAATTGGAATAGTAATTATTTTGTTAGGTCTGATAGGTGGAGGAGTGTATTTGTACTTTAATATCGATAGTAGTAATAACAGCGTTAATCCTAATAATGCTTCTGTTAACCCAGAATCAACACCTACAGCTACACCACCATCAAATTCTAAATCTAACCCTTTATTATCAGCAAGTTCAAAAGTAGATATATCCTTTAGTGATTCTGAGCCAATTCGTAAAACTATCTCAACCAACTTAACAGATAAAAAAGATACCTTAATTGAGTTAAATTTAATTAAAGATAATAATCCTGTTAGCTTAATTGATACTGCATCTGCATTGGGGATAACTATCCCTTCTATTGACACGATTAAAAATTATAATTTTTATGCATATAATCAGCAAGGAGTATATAAATTAATATGTGTGTTAGGTCTGTCATCAGATCAAGATGCTAATCAATTTGTAGATAGCTGGTCTAGTGCTATTCCTCGTGATTTAGCTGCATTTTCAATTTCATTACCATCCAGAATAGTTAATACTCCTCAGGTTAAAGAGTCAATTATCACAAACAGCAATACTGGTAAAGAGTTTAAAAATTATTATTATAATTACACCTCTTCAGCAGACTCAGTAGATGTGTCAAGTTATGAAAATTATATTTTGATAGCATCCTCTCAAGAGTCTATGCTATATACTTTAGACCAAATTAAATAATTGTGGATAACTGCTATAGCTTACATCTCCTTACTCTGTTAAAATATAAGAGTAAGGATAGAGAGTAGGGATACAATCACAAGTATAAAATTTTAAATGCGTACATTAAAATACTTGTGATTGAATTTTTGTTCTAATCTTTACAATATTAAATATAAACTCAAACTAATAATCGTCTAATAAAATATAAATAAAATAATACTTATAAATATTGTACATTTGGTAAAAATAAAAAGGTGTTAACCAAAGATTAGACAAAAATATCTATTTTCTGACAAGCTCAAAATATATAAAGAGTTTGTCAGGAATAGAGATAAATAAAATACTTTTACCTCCCTTTGCACTAACAGAGTCAAGAAGGAGAAGGAAAAGTATTTTATTTTTTATATAAGTATAGGATGATAGTAGATAATATTCTGCATCTAGCTATCAATATTGCCCCTATTTACTTTACTTATGATCAATCAACACGAGTCCGTTAATGTTTAATCAATATTGTGTAATATATTCTTGTATAGTCTATTGACAAGAGTATAATAATGTAATATAATTAGATTTATATTATGTATATAGATTTGTATAATTTATGCTCGAAGGTCAAGATTTAAACTCCAAAAACCTCCTAATTCAAGAAGGTGTAGTTAGTGAAGTCTTGCCAAACACAACCTTTCGTGTTATATTAGAAAATAATTCAGAGGTTCTAGCTCATCTTTCTGGTAAAATGCGAATGCATTATATCAAAGTCTTGCCAGGAGATAAGGTAACAGTTGAGTTAAGCCCTTATAATTTAACACAAGGTAGAATTACTAGGAGAAATTAAGATACTATATGAAAGTTCAAGCCTCAGTTAAGAAAAGATGTAATAAGTGTAAAGTTATTAAGCGAAAGCGGGTAATTCGAGTTATTTGTGAAGCTAATCCTCGTCATAAGCAAAGACAAGGATAATATAAGATATATTAAATTATGGTAAGAATTGCAGGAGTTGTCATCCCAGATTATAAAAACATTGAAATAGCTTTGACTTATATTTATGGTGTAGGTCTTACTCGTTCTAAAAAAGTCTTATTTATGACAGGAATTAATCCTTATAAAAAAGCTAAAGAGTTAGACGAAAAAGAAATATCTCTGTTAAAGGAATGTATTGAAAAAAATTATAAAATAGAAGGAGATTTAAGAAGAGAAGTTGCTAATAATATAAAGAGATTAAAAGATATTAATTCATATCGAGGTAGTCGTCATACAAAAAAATTACCCATAAAAGGTAGAACTAAAACCAACTCTAGAACTATTAGAGGTAATGTAGTTCGTACTATGGGTAGTGGGCGAAGAAAAGTTGAGAAGACTTAATTATTAAGAAAATTTTACTATGGGAAAGAAGCGTGTAGCACAGAAAGGAGATACAGTATCTTCATTAAAAATGGGAGTAAAAGAAACTTCTTCAAAAAAGAAGATATCCCGAGGTACTGCTTATATTGTATCAACCTATAATAATACTATGGTTTCTTTAGCTGACTTGTCCGGGAATATTTTAGCATGGTCATCCTCTGGAGCTCTTGGATTTAAAGGAGCTAAAAAAGCTACTCCATATGCAGCTACGATAGTAGCTAAAACTGTAGTAGAGAAAGTTAAAAAGACAGGTTTGCAAGATATAAAAGTTATTGTCAAGGGTGTTGGTCCAGGAAGAGAAGCTTCAATTAGGGGGTTGGCTGTATCAGGTCTTAACATTATGTCTATTAAAGATTTGACTCCTGTCCCACATAATGGAACTCGTCCTCGTAAGCCAAGAAGAGTATAATAGATTTTATAAGAGTATATGTATAGTCGTAAGAAAGTTAAAATTTGTAGAAAATTTGGAGAGCGTATTTTTCCAGAAGTTAAGATTACTGATGAGAAATTAGCAAAAGCTCCTGGGGTTCATGGAGCTAAGCGCCGTCGGGCAGCATCTGAGTTTGGAAAGCAACTACAAGAGAAGCAAAAAGTAAAATATGTATATGGACTGCGTGAAAAACAATTCAGAAGATTTTATGAGAAAGCTTTATCTGATGTTGAGCCTACCCCTACTGCTTTATTAAGAATTTTAGAGACTAGACTAGATAATGTTGTATATAGAGCTAGTATGGCATATACTAGAGAGCAAGCTAGGCAAATGATTTCTCATGGACATATTTTGGTTAACGGTAAAAAAGTTACTATACCAAGTTTTCTAGTAAAAATAGGAGATATTATTACATATTCAGCTACTAAATCTAAACTAGTGGCTGAATACAAAGATAAGTTAAAAGACTCAGATCTACCATCCTGGTTGCTCTTAGACAAGAAACATCAAAATGTCGAAGTTGCTCACACTCCTGGAGTTGAGGAATTGAGTCAAAACTTCAACATTGCCCTAGTGATTCAGTATTATTCCCGATAATAATAATCAAATACTTTTATGTCTAACTATATCATCCTTCCAAAAGCACCTGTACTATTACAAGAAATTAGTCCATCTCAATCTACCTATGCAATTGAGCCACTTAATCCAGGGTATGGAGTTACTATTGCTAATTCTTTAAGACGAGTTATGCTATCTTCCTTAGAAGGAGTAGCAGTGACTAGATATAGTATTAAAGGAGTAAGTCATGAATTTACTACTATTCCTAATGTTCTAGAAGATATTTTAGATATTACCCTTAACATTAAATCACTAAGATTTGATGCGGTTATAGATTCTCCTACTTTATTAACTCTTAAAGCACAAGGTACTAAAGTTGTTACAGGTGCAGATTTAAAATTACCTGGAGGAGTAAGTGTAGTAAATCCTGAAGCACCTATTCTAACCTTGACTAGTAAAGATGCTAAAATTGAAATGGAATTAGTAATTGAAAAAGGATTTGGGTTTAGAAAAGATATAGATCAAAATATACAAGGAGAAGTGGGAATTATTGCTGTAGATTCAATATTTACCCCAGTAACAAGAGTCTCTTATGACGTAGAAGATACTAGAGTAGGTGATAAAACCAACTATAACCGAGTAGTGTTTAATATTAAAACTGATGGGACTATTACTCCACTAGAGGCAATTCAAAAATCTGCTGGTATTTTAGTAGATCAGTTCAATGCTTTAACTGTTGAAGGTGCTAAAGTAGAAGAGGTGAAAGAAGAAAAAATTAGTCCAGATATTGAGACCTCAAGTATTAAAATCTCAACCCTAGATTTATCTCAAAGAACTATTAAAGCTCTAGAGACTTCTGGTATCAAAAATATTGCACAATTGGCTCAGTTTACCCAAGAAGATCTACTATCTATCAAGGGAGTCTCCACTAGTGCTCTAAAAAAGTTAGAAGACCAAATAGCTAAATATGATATTACACTTGCATAAATACTAAAAATAAGGTACAATGCAAAACATTAACAGGATCATACGATTATGAATAAGGGAAATAAGTTACATAAGATTGGAAGGAATAGAGAGCAAAGAAAAGCACTTTTGCGAAGTCTTTCTAATGATTTAATTACTCGTGGTTCTATCACCACCACAGAAGCTAAAGCTAAAGCTTTGAAACCTTTTGTAGAAAGAATGGTTACTCATGCTAAGAAAGGTTCTTTAGCTTCTAGACGATATGTACTTAGATTTTTGACTCAAGGAGCTACTCATAAGCTATTTGATGAAATTATACCTAATTATACAGATAGAGTAGGTGGATACACTAGAATTATTAAGGCTCCTATTAGACGGAGTGATGTTAGTAAAATGGCTATAATTGAATTAGTTAAGTAATATAATATGCAGAGAGAAATTGTTACCATTGATGCAGATAATAAAAGATTAGGGAATCTTGCTACTGAGATAGCTACTATTTTGATGGGAAAAAACACAGCTAATTTTGAATATCATGTAGATGGAGGAGCTAAAGTTATTGTATATAATACTAATAAACTATCTATCCATCCTAATAAATTATCTTCTAAGGTATATTATAGACATACAGGTTATCCAGGAGGGATTAAATCAATCACTGCGGATAAGCAAATGGCAAAAGATTCAACTGAGGTTTTAAGAAAGGCTATATATGGTATGCTTCCAAAAAATAGATTAAGAGCTAAAATGTTAGCTAGATTGGTATTACATAAGAATGATATAACTAAATAATTTATGGCTACAACTACTACAACCAAAGCAAGTCATTATTATGAAGGAGTGGGAAGACGAAAATCTGCTACTGCTAGAGTAAGAGTTACCTTATCTCGTAAAAAAGATCACAGTATAATAATAAATGATAAATCTCTTCAAGAATACTTTGATTTAATGGATCATCAAAATAATGTAGTTAAACCTTTATCTGTATTAGGGGTAGAACACTTTGATATTACTGTGAAAGCAACTGGTGGAGGAGTCACTGGTCAGGCTGATGCTATACAATTAGGTTTAGCTAGAGCATTAGTTAAGTATGATGATAATTTAAAAAAACAACTTAAAGATAATAATTATTTAACCCGTGATCCTAGAGGTAAGGAAAGAAAGAAACCAGGACTCAAGAAAGCAAGAAAGTCTCCACAGTGGGCAAAAAGATAATTATATCTATAGTAATCTTTACAAAAAGAGGGGAAACCCTCTTTTTGGTTTAAGTAGGATATATAGAAAATAATACCTACTTAACTTTAAGAAGGTATTATAAATCAGAGAGTATAGATTTGATTTGACACAACTCGATATCAGATAGATCGTATGGAGTTGTGTTGAGTTCTTGTAAGATGTCGGTTAGTGTTGGTTTTTTTGGAGGTCTTTGTCTGTAGGTTCTGTTTTGATTACGAGATATCATAATACTCCACTGTAACAAGTCTTTTCTATAAGTAGTAACTATAGATATAACTATTCTTAACCTAGTTGAGTCTACAAATGAAGACATGATTATTCACCATTTGTGTATAAAAAGTATTATATCATATTTAAATATAATTTTTTAATTATTATTGAAATTAATCAAAGGGATTCGGATGGGGAATTGGAAATATTGCAATTCATCCTTAGGATTACTAATTAAAGTTCTAGCATCATTGTTAATTCTAATGGAAATAAAGTTCTTTGTATTCTTTAATAAAGTATAGCTGTTGATACTACCACGGGTATCTGACTCTACTATCTTAAGAGTATTATTCTCGATAAATATTATGTACTCAGAATTTGGTTCCCAAAACTCAGCTTTTGTAATAATTTCTTCAGAAGTATATAAAGTATCTAAATCTCCTTCGAATCTAGCTTTGTACCCTTCTAATGTATCCAGATATAGTTTAGAAAGAGCATATTCTCCCTTTAGGAGTGCTTTTTTTGAATCTACGCTAAATTGTACATCTTTGTACTTTAACTCTGAAATTTTATTAAATTCTGGGGTTTTATCACCAAGAGATTTTAACCAAGCTTGTTGGTTGTCATCTAAGAGTATAATATGACCTTGACTTGGACTTACAAAGACTTTACTTACAACAATATCAGGGATATCAATAGCAGTGTTCTGTTTGGTATCAATATTATATATACGAATTAGATTTTTAGACATATTTTTATTAGAAGTATAATATAAATTATTATTTATAAAACTATATTGTTTAATATCTCCTACAAGTGGTTCAGAAATAGTACTGAATTGCTGTCTGATTTCATATACTGATCCAGCTTGGGTGAAAAACAATCTATCTGTATCTAAACTTATAACTTTAACAGGATTGGCTATAACATCAGCAACTGGGATAAGATTAGTTATATTAAAGATAATAGGATTAGTATCTACATTGATAACTACAAAATATTGGAAAATATTATTAATAGAGGTTTTGAAAGCTAATGTAGTTCCAGTCCCGTCCCAGACAAAGTCTGAATAATCTTGATTATCTAGTCCCCCTAAAGCTACACTATCGGTAATTCTTTTACGAAGTTTGGTATCTAGATTTAACAACCAAAGTCCAGATTCTTGAGGGGTATAAGAAGTATAAAGAAGAGATGAGGCATCAGGTACACGACTGATATCACGAGCTAGAGATAAATCTGTAAATTTCTCCAACTTAGGTTTCTCTGGGAAGAGAGTCACCTCACTAATTAATTGGACTAAGGAGGGTTTGATTGATATTTTTTTAGCCCATGACTGATAGCCAGATAAAGACAAAACTACATCCAAATCTTGTGGACCCAAACCTACCTTGAGAAGGGGGCTTTTAGACTCGAATTTATCATTAATTGTAATTTCATAGGGTATTCTAGTGTTTATTCTGATACCTCCTGTACTAGTTAGAATAGCCCCATCATTACTATCTTTACTTAGACGATAACCCATACTATATAGGACAATAGCTGGAGCTATAATAAAGAATAAGAATATAAGTGTCCAAGCGAAGATTTTTTGTATGGTTCTATTCATATATTTATGTTAATTTTTCATCTAGAGCTTTATTAGCTAGGGCATCAGCTTTTTTATTAAGTTCACGGCGAATATGGATAAAGTCTACTGAGGCAAATTTGATTCTCAAATTCCAAATTTTAATAAAAGCTTTTTGGATAGCTTCATCTTTTAGTTCATAAATCCCAGTCAACTGCTTTTGAGCGAGTTCTGAATCAAGATATAGTTCTATAGAATATTTTTTAGTATTAGTCTTTCCTACTAAAGATTTAGCTTTTTCTAAAGCAACTACAATAGCCTGATACTCAGCATAATTATTAGTAGCAATACCAAGAGCTTGATGATAGGTTTTGATTACCCCATCTGGTAATTCTATTACTACTCCTATTGAAGCTGGTCCTGGATTACCTCTAGAGGCTCCATCTGTATGTATTTTGATTGTCATATAAAATATAGGTTAAAATAAGTATAACATATATTTTAGGTTTTTGTATAGTAGATTGACTTGAAGTATTGTTGTTGAAATAAAAATGTGGGTGCAGGTGGGCTCGAACCACCGACCAAAGGCTTAAAAGGCCTCTGCTCTACCAACTGAGCTATGCACCCTTATTATAAGATAAATACCAACATAGTATACACAAAATAAAATATTTTGCAACTATATTAGTGTTTTTTGGTGGGCAGAGTAGGACTCGCACCTACGTAGCCTGAAAAGGCGTCGGTTTTACAGACCGATGCGTTTGACTGCTCCGCCATCTGCCCCAATGTGCATACATTATACCATAGAAATATCTATGGAGCCGAAAAGAGGACTTGAACCCCCGACCTACCGCTTACAAGGCGGTTGCTCTACCAGCTGAGCTATTTCGGCAATAAATATATATTATATAATGAACTTTGTTAAATATATCACAATTTTAAATTTTTGTCTATTGTTTGGGCGGGTTAGTTGGGGAAGTTTGTTGAGGTTGAGGAGGGGGCTGGGTCGAGGGTTTGGGAGTCTAGGGTGTAATTGGGTTTTACTTCTTCCCAAATGTTTTGTACAAAAGATAAATCTGGGGTTCTTAGCTTACTCAAATCTAATAACCCAAAATGAATCATTTCTTTTGCTGTGTCGAGGTTAATTCCAGATACTAAGATAAGATTTTGAAGCTCAGGATGCTTTAAAATTTCTTCTACTACGGCTTTTTGCTCCAGATAAACAGTGTCTTTGGTAGAAGGAATAGACTTGTCAGTATTATTGAAGTTTATAGAATTTCGAAATAATCTTCTAGCACTACTAAGAGCAGTCTTTAGAGCTGATGACTTTGATTTCTTGGGATTGTTAGATATAGTGCTTTCATAATAAGCTTTGATACAAGATAAATAATTTCCCCCAGCTTGTTTGACAGCCATAGCTCGTAGATAATGTGGTCCTGGAGGGCTAGCAAATCCAAATAATTCTTGAGAAGCCTGATCTTGATAATGCATAGCTCCTCCTTCTTGAAATAAATCAGATCTATCTCCACCCATTTGTTGGGGGTTAGTGTATAAAGGGAGCCCAATTTCAGCAGTATTTTCTCTTTGCAGGATATGGATTATTTCATGAGTAGCTCCTTTAGTTAATACATCTATAATAGATCGATTTTTGGGGGGAATAAATAAAGTTTTACTTTTGCTATCAATTTCAAATACGGACTGATTAGGTTTTATATAGCATCTCCATTTATTATCAGCGGGTTTAATATTATTATCTACTTGCTCTTGATTAGCAGTAGACTCGCTTAATAATCCATATTCTGATAAAATCCTATCTAAATATATTTTTATTTGCTCAGGCTCAACACTTTTGGCGTCCATTTTTTTTACATCTAATCCTTGTTCTGCCAGGATAGATGGTTTTTCTTGATTTAACCTAATATGCTCTTCAGCTATTTCATCAGCTTTTTGTAATAATCTACTATCTATTTGGTCATAGTTTCCTTCAGCATTCATTTTCCCAACTCCATATCTAAATTTATCTAACTTATACTTTGGTTGATGAGATGTCAAATCTTCTTCAGCATCTAGAATAGCTTTATCTTCTAGAGTTTTAGCTAATAATACATTTACCTTTTTAATTAAATGTTTAAGACTATATAATTTTGCATGGATTAGATCAATACTTTCTGATATAGACTCAGGTTGCCTATTTGTAATAGAGACTTCTTCTTGAAATAGCGTGGATCTTTCTTGTTCTAGCTCTGATTTTAGAGCTCTTAGAGATTCAATTTTACGAGTTAATTCTTCAGGTTTTTTGATAAACATTAGTTTCTCTGGATTGTCCAAGCCTTCTATATCTAAACTCCCATCTTCAGTAATACGATGAGATAAGTTATCTAACATTGTTTCAGTGTGATGTTTTAGACTTTTTTCACCTAATTTAGCTAAGGACTCAGGGTCTAATGTTCTTAAAATATCAATACTTGTTCGGATATCAATAGTATTATTGTTATCAGGATATAATTTTGAAATTATATCTAATTCTTTCAAGGTATCTTGCCCTTCAGTAGTATCAAAATATTCAGGATATAATGTTTTTGTATTATATTCTATTGAATATGCTTCTGCTAACTTGTCTACAAAAGGATCTTCAAAAGCTATCAGCTCTAACTTTTCTTCCTCTGCTAATAATTCTTTTTCCCTGTCTCCGGATAAATACTCTAGAATTTCTTTTAAGTTTTTCTCAGCAGAATAGGAAGGTCTTTCTGGAAATAAGTATTTTGCTTCAGAGTTATTTTCAAAAGTTTGAGTTCTGTATTCAATAGCCATGATTTTTATAAGTTTAGCATTACTTTTTAGATTCAATTTCTTTTACTATATATTTCGTGATAACTTCAAACAAATTGATTCCTGTTGTTGCCATAAACCCATTAAATTGAGGAGCAGCATTTACCTCCATAATATAGTATTTTTTAGTTTCTATATCCTGAATTATATCCACTCCTGCCATATCTAAATCTAGAATTGCCACTGATTTTATAGCCATATTTAACACTTCATCAGGGAGCGTGGCTATTTCTGAAGTCCCACCAAGGGATATATTAGATCTAAACTCACCTTCTTCATTAGGACTTCTCTTGATTACCCCAATTACTTTGTTTTTTAATATCCAAACTCTATAGTCTCCATTATTTGGAACCATAGGTTGAATTATAAGAGGAATTTCAGATTTTTGGATGGTATTTATGATAGATTCTATAGATGAGTGTTGTATTATATCTCTCCCTTTTTTACCATTTATAGGCTTAGTTATGAATGATTGTTTATATTGAGATGTGAAATATCTTATTGTATCCACACTTTTTGATATGAGTGATGGTATGATAGATATGTTATTATTGCTTAAGTTGTATATTTCAAATATTTTAGAGTCAATATAACTTGGTTTATGCCCATAAAATATAAATGGAATATTTTTATTAATAAGAGATTGCTTTAAAATAGGGCTAATATACTTGTGTTTTTCTGTTAAGCCTACAAGTACAAAGTTAAAATCTTCAAGTAGTTTATCATCTATAAGTATCTTATTATTCAATAAAGCTACTTCAGTAAACTTAATATGGTGAAATTTATATCCATTATACTCAACAAGCTTTTTAAATTCTATCTGAAACGACTCTGGTAAGTTAATAAATAAAATACTTCTCATACACCTATTCTTTAGTTGATATTAAATATTCTAGTAATAAATCTTCAACTTTAATACTAAAGGTTTTATTGAAACCGTAGAACTGAGGGTTCGCATTTATTTCAATAACATAAGGTTTATTATCAGAATCAAATAAGATATCTATTCCTGCATATTCTAAAGATAGTATATGGGCTACATCCAAAGCAATTTTCTCTACTTCAGGTGACAATGCAAACTTTTCACCAATATATCTCAAGGAGGTATTGGTGACAATAGATTCTTTGTTTGGTTTATTTCTTTTCATTGCTCCAAGTACTTGTTTTCCTATTATTAAAACTCTAATATCCCATTCAATAGGGATATACTTTTGGAATAATATATTGTATGGTTTGTAAGTTTTATAATATTCATCTAATTTTAATTGAGAGTCTATAATTTGAATCCCATTACCAAAGGAACCAGAGTTAGGCTTGACTAAAAATCTATTATCTTGAAAGTAGTTACAAATATCTTTATAGTTTAAAATATCAAATGACCATACAGTAGGGATTAAAGGTATATTCGGATTGTTTTGAGATAAATATGAGTACTGTATAGTTTTATCATACTTATGAAATTTTAATAAAAACTCTTTATTTAATTGTCTAGTTGAAGGTGGCAGTTGATTTACATAAAAACTTTGTACTGGAGAACAATCAAAGTCTCTATGAATTGCAAAATCTATATGATTTAACTCTTTAATCTTATGAAGTTCATTTATATTTTCTTTAGTGTGAATTATTTTTATATTAAGACCTAATTTTTGAGCAGCTTCTATGAGTTTGCTAATTGTGTTTTTATCAGAGTTATGACGGGTAGTAAATAATATTGTTTTCATATTAAGATAAAAGTATATAGACAGGGTTATTACTATCAAGTATAATAAAAAAATTATATCATATAATATATTAATTATGAAATCATGTATTTTTTTAGCACCAATTGTAGAAGAAGCAGAGAAAAGGGGAATAAGTGTAAAATTATTTCCAGATATTAGTAAAATTTTTGCTGTTTTACAATATAATAAACATGAGGAGTATATTCATAATACTTTAACAAATCATATAGGAGCTTCTAAAGGTAGAATATTAAAAAATAAGTACTTTCAATCAGTCCTATTAACTGAAAAAGGATATACAACTCCCAAAACTCAAATAATATATTTAGAGAAGTCTAAGAGAGATCAGTTTATACAAAATTTTAATCAATTTCCTTGTGTAGTTAAGCCTTTAGATAATTATGGCGGTAAGGGTATTACTGTAAATATTAAAAATCATAGTGATTTAGAAAAAGCAATTGAACTTGCTTGTGATATGAGCATCAAACATAAAGATAGATGTATAGTCCAAGAAATGTTTAATGGTAAAGAGGAGTATAGATTATTAGTGATTGGGAATAAAGAAGTTTTTTTGTAAAAAGAACACCATTTAGAGTTATTGGAGATGGTAAGCATTCAATTCAAGAATTGATTCAAATATATAATTATAATGCAATTAATAGTACAAGAGTAGTAGAGATTGGAGATAGTATATTAAATACACTCAAAGAACATTCTTTAACCCTAGATTATGTCCCAACAGATAAAGAAATTATACAATTAAGCTATAAAGCTATAAAGCTAATTCTCATGATGGTGGTTCATCAGAGGAAATGACTGATTTTTTACCGGATGTATTAAAGCAATTTGCTATTAAATTATCTTTAGATTTTAATTTGCCAGTTGTGGGGATTGACATCATAACTAATGATATTAATAATCCCAATCAATGTATTCTAGAATTAAATCTAGTTCCAGGACTTACTATACATAATAATCCTACATTTGGAACACCAACTAAGCCACAAAAAGCTATTATTGATTTATTATTTCCAGAAACTATTTCACAATAGTGTTACTTCCTTGGATCTATAATAAATTTTTTGAGATCTTTCTTACCTATTAAGAATTTATAGGTTAAGTGATTCCTATTGGCTACTGAACATGTAGTGGTTATTTCTGTACCATCCACAGTCATTGTAAGATTAACATAAGCCCTTATGCTTACACCATTACCAGCTGAAATAAAATCTACTTTTGTAAGAAGTCTATTTTTATTTTTATCTAAATTATTATTTATAGATTCTACCATAGACTCCACAATAGACAACTTCTCTTTTAGGGACTTGGCAGGGATCTCCTCTGGTATATCTAAATCCTTAAATTCTTTTAAGACATCTCCATAACCAAGTTTAATCAAAAGATCCTCATCAATACTAGAGGAGTCTGCCCCTGTATCTACTTTAGCCAGTATTGTTTCTTTTTGATTATCTTTACCAAAGAGGGTAATCTCTTCAATTAAGCCTATAACTTGTCGTCCGGTGATTTCCTCAATTTCTTCTTCAATTTCTCCTCCGAAGAGGTCTTTTGCTAGTCTGATGGCTCTTTTGATTGTCTTAACTTTAAGCCCTTTGACTTTTTGTAATCTTTCTTTTAGTGGGGCTAGATTGGCAATTTGAATAGCAAGTCCCGGTCGGGCATTAGCCTCCAAGACTACTGGTCCAGCATCGCGGTCTATTGCAATATCTACTCCTGTAAATCCTAAATTAGTCACATCAGCAGTGCGAATGGCGATGTCTAAGATTGTATTCCAATATGGTATTCTAATTCCAGCTAAATTGATTTTTGTGCCTGGAATGGTGTCGATAAACTGTTCTCGCATAATGGCATTGGTTGTGACTCCAGTTGCCATATCTATTCCTACTCCAATTCCTCCTTGATGTAGATTAGCCTTTCCATCTGACTCTTTGGTAGGAATGCGTATCATAGCCATTACGGGAATACGATTGAATACTATAACTCTAATATCAGGAATC
>Ga0136656_1000477_pt1 | contig 14025 bp, 14 predicted proteins | sample CPBDNA_9_FD_94862 | JGI IMG/M metagenome (GOLD analysis project Ga0136656, IMG submission 94862) | Freshwater to marine salinity gradient microbial communities from Chesapeake Bay, USA - CPBay_Sum_15_0.8_DNA (version 2) | ecosystem: Environmental > Aquatic > Marine > Coastal | place: USA...
ATATCGCTTTGTTCTAATAGGCTTTTTTGCAGAGCCATCATAATGGCCCCTAATGCTTGATCTGACAGTTTCATTTTATACTCCTTTTTTCTAATTCTAGGTCCGACTCGTACATTTCTAATGCTAACTTTTTCATATCATATTTTGGTTTCCAATCCAATCTTTCTTTTGCCTTTGTGCAATCACCAAGTAAATAAGGCACTTCATGTGGCCTGAAAAGCCTCTCGTTGATTGTTAGGAACTCATAAGGGTCTAGACCGGCATGTTCAAAAACAAGCTCCATAAATTCTTTTACGGAAGTTATTTGTCCAGTTGATATAACATAATCACTTGCCACATCTTGCTGCAACATCAGCCACATTGCTTCAACATAATCTTTGGCATGCCCCCAGTCACGCTTGGCATCAAGATTGCCAAGCTCAAAGCCAGTATCCAATCCAAGCTTTATTCTTGCAGCTGCTCTTGTGATTTTTCTTGTAACAAATGTTTCTCCACGTCTTGGGGATTCATGATTAAATAAGATACCACTTGATGCGTGCAATTTATATGATTCTCTGTAATTTCTTGTTAAGTTATGAGAGAACAATTTTGCACAAGCATATGGAGAAGCTGGCGTCATTATGCTGTTTTCTGTATATCCTGTTTGTGGGCATGGAGCATCTCCATACATTTCTGACGATGACGCTTGATAGAATTTAATATAACGAGTACTATTTCTTAGTGCTTCTAAGATCCTTAATGTTCCCATTGCTACAGCATCGACAGTACTCTCAGGGATATCAAAAGATACTCTAACATGAGATTGCGCAGCTAAATTATAGAACTCTTCTGGCGAATGTCTATCAAGAATTCTGTACAGGCTTCCTACGTCATTTAGTTCCCAATATTCCATTGAAAAGTTTTTATTTTGATACAAATGATCAACCCTGTCTGTATTTAAGAGCGAAGATCTTCGCTTAAGTCCAACTACCCTATATCCTTTTGACAAAAGTAATTCACACAAATAAGAACCATCTTGACCAGTAATGCCTGTGATTATAGCTGTCTTCATTTATTTTAACCTTTACAATTTTTTAAAATTTGTTCAAGAACTTTTATCTCTTTTTCACCAACGAAATGATTATTACCAATATAAATTCCATTTTGCTGTATTATTTCAACATTATTTATTTGTTTATTGGAACAAATTTTATACTCACTCAAGAAAGGATGAGATAAAAGATTTCCAGAAACAATTGGCCTACTTTCTATTTTATTTTTTTCAAGTTGCTGTTTAAGACTTGAGAATGTATCATTATTTTTACAAACAATCGGAAAACAAAAACTACTATTTGTATTATTTTCTACAACAGGGAAAAATTTTTGTTGCATACTGTTTATCAAGCTAGCAAATAAAGAATAATTTTTCTTTCTCTTATCTATCATAGAATTTAATCGCTTTAGTTGCGAACTTCCTAATACAGCGCAAATTTCGTGATTTCTAAAATTATATCCATCCGTTATGAACAAAAATTGTTTATTTAGATCGGGATATTTAGACGCATATTCTTCAAATTTAGTAGACTCTCTTGCCAATCCATGACTTCTTTTCATCTTCATAAGATCATATAATTCATCATCATTTGTAGAAATCATACCACCTTCTACTGTAGACATGTGATGACCATAATAAAAACTGAAAGTTGCTCCTAAGCTATTTGCACCACGTTTAATTCCATTATTATCAGTGCAACCATGAGACTCGCAAATATCATCTATTATCAATGCTTCTGGAAAAATTTCTTTGTATTTTTCATTATCAGCCGAAAATCCCAAAAGATGTGTAACAAATATTAATTTTATGTCTGGGTGTTCTTTTTTTATGTGTAGGAGATTTTCTTCACAAAAAGAAAAGTTTTCCAGGTTTATATCACAAAAAATTGGACGTAACCCAAGTTGAAATATCGGAGCTACATTAGTCATCCATGTGCAGGCTGGAACCAAGACTTTATCGCCATCTTTAAGATTAAATTTTTCTTTAACCGCTGCGACCAGTAAGAAGTTTGCCGTACTACCGGAAGACACATACAAAGAATTTTTGCTACCTAACCAAGTATTCCATTCTCGTTCAAATTTTTTTACTTTTTCTCCGTTGGTCAGTCTACTACTTGTAGCAATAAACTTGATCATTCTAAATTTATCTATTGGCGTTACAGTTTCTTTCATTAATGGCCATGCGTTATTGTTCATTGATTTTCCTCCAAATATTGAATAACATCTTTTATCCCTTCTTTTAAGGAAATTTTTGGTTGCCATCCCATTTTTTTAATTTTTGAAACATCCAACAGTTTTCTTTTTATTCCATTTGGTTTAGTTTTATCCCATATTACTTTACCTTTATATCCAACTAAATCACATATAGTATCGGCTATTTCTTTAATTTCATAATCTATTCCAGATCCAATATTTATCAAGCCATCGTTATGCTCTTGTTCTGACAAGAAAATAACAGCATCGGCCAGATCTTCTGAGTGAAGAAATTCTCTTCTTGGAGAGCCATCACCATAACATATTACTTCATCTAAATTATTCTTTTTTGCATTCCAAAATTTATATATTAGGCTGGACATCACATGTCCTTTTAGCGGATCAAATTTATCTCTTGGGCCGTATATGTTACACGGATTTACAGAGATGAAATTATCTCCATATTGTTTTCTGTACGAGTCACATAATTTTATCCCTGCTATCTTTGCTACAGAATATGCTTCGTTGGTTTGTTCTAGTGGACCAGACAATAAATATTCTTCTTTTATTGGATTTTGCACTTCTTTAGGAAAGATACAGGAAGAAGCAAAAAATACTAATTTTTTTACTTTATAGTCGTGTGCGCAACTTATTATGTTGTTTTGAATATTCATGTTGTCAAGAAGATAATCAACAGGATAATTGATATTATCAAATATACCACCACATCTTGCTGCGGCCAAAAAAACATATTCAGGATTTTCTCTATCAAAAAATGATTTTACCTGTTCAAGTTTAGTTAGATCACAATCTTTTCTATTTGATACTGCGATATTTGTGTACCCAAATTCTTTTAATTTTAAAAATATAGAAGAACCAACAAGACCATTATGTCCAGCTACATAAATTTTGCACTCTTTTTTCACTTGTAATCCTATAAATTATAAATATTTACTAATCTCTGGAAGTCTTGATTTCCATCTTTGTGTTTCTATTGACCATTAGCGCCTGTTATCAAGATTTTTTTATTCATGTTCATTTTGTTTATTATTTATTTAAATTCTTTTTTTACTGATTTTAAGGCACTAGCAATTATTTGATGCATATCATAATATTTATATTCTGCTAGTCTTCCACCCAATATATACTTATTTTCAGATTTTGTCAAAGTTTTGTATTTTTCATATATTTCCACATTCTTGCTATCGCCAATTGGATAATATGGAACTTTTGTCGAATCGTAACTATCTGGAAACTCTTTTGTTATTATTGTCTTTTCTTGATTTCCAAATTCGAAATGCTTATGTTCACAGATTCTGGTAAAAGGAACTTCTTGCTCAGTGTAGTTTACGACGGCATTTCCTTGAAAATCTCCTTCATGCATCTCGTGCTCAAAGCGCAGACTTCTATATTCTAAGTGCCCATAAGTATGATCAAATAATTGATCTATTTTACCAGTAAAAATTATCTTTTTTGCAATTGATTCAAAATAAGTTCTGTTTTCAAAAAAATCTACATTTAATTCTATCGGTATTCCTCCTAGCATCTTTTCGAAAATCTTGGTGTATCCGCCAATCGGTATCCCCTGATATCTATCGTTAAAATAGTTATCATCAAAATTCATTCTTATTGGCAATCTTTTTATAATGGATGCTGGAAGTTCTCTTGGTTCTCTCCCCCATTGTTTAGTCGTATATCCTTTTATAAACACTTCATAGATTTCTTCTCCAACTTGAGACAAAATCCATTCTTCTAAATTTTGGGGGTTATTGTTTGCTATTTTTACACTTTCTATTTTTTGCCTTGCTTCTTTTGGAGTTTTTACATTCCAAAGCTGCTGGAGCGTCATCAGGTTAATGGGAAAAGAAAAAATTTTTTCTTTATATAGAACTTTTGGACGGTTAACATAATGATTAAACTCGGCAAATTGATTTACGTATTTCCATATTCTCTGATCGTTTGTATGGAAAATATGTGGACCATACTTATGGACGTTTATACCTTCAGACTTTTCTGTATAACAGTTCCCACCTATATGTTCTCTTTTTTCTATTATTAGTACTTTTTTATCATTTTTATTTGCTTCATGTGAAAACACCGAACCAAACATTCCGCTTCCAACTATCAAATAATCATACATATAAAAACACCTTTTAAGCAAATTCTGTAATCTTACTTATACCTTATAATATTTGTTATTATATGAACTTATGAGCAAAAAGTATAGTGGTGTCATTAATAATAAATTTTTCATCTCTTGTAGTTACGATACTTGGTACCCCCATTTTATGAAAATTATCATACGCACAACCTTCTTTTGTTCTTATAGAATGATGAGTGTGAGTGTGAAATTCATAAGGTAAATCTTTGTAAGAAAAAAATTTATTAACAATAATATTTATAAGAAATTGTTGATTCCAAAAACCTGTTATTATTTTAGATAAATTTGAATAGTGCTCCGAGTACAGCTCCGATAGCCTTATGAAATCTTTTTTAGAGCCGATCAAAACCCCAGTATTCATTTCTTTATATTTTTCTAGCTCTTGAAGAGATAAAGAAAATGTTTTTTTCAAATATTCTAATAATATATCCACGTCTGCTCCGACATACTGTAGTACTCTAGCCATATTCGATCCTAAATGCATGTTGTAATTTGCCAGGAATGTTCCACTTTCTAAAGAAAAAATTCTATCTTTTTCTTCATCATGTAAGTCTCTCTGTAGGACGATGTCTCCATCGGTAAAAATAATTTTATCATCCTCTTCTAAGGACTCTAGATATCTAGCAAATTCTCCATGTTGTATGCATTTATTAGTATTTTTACTTTTTATGTCATTCCATGGAATATGGATCTTTTTTATTCCGAAAGTGTCTACATTATCATCTTCTTCATCTACTAAAAATACATATTTTTCAATTTCAGTATTTTCACTATAACTTTTTAAACATTTTTTAAATATTTCTACATTAAAATATTTTTTATCACCTGCTGTACATAAAACTATTTTTTTCATAAAATTTTTCCTTATTCTAATTTTAGTAATAAATTTTTTCTTTTTTGTTTTATTTTTTTTGATCTTTCAGATTTCCTATGCCACCCAGAAAAACTTCTATAATGAAAAAAAACATTTTTTATATGAACTTCAGACCAGTGAGGATCTCCAAATGCCTTTTGTTCTTCACGTTGAATATGTAAATTTTCTAACAATAAAATTTTATTATTATCTAAAATATCTAAAGAATTTATTATTTTTTCGTCACTTAATTGAATCCCACGTTCTTGGTAGAAGATTTTTTCTTTTTCAGAAAGATTATTTAATGTAAAGTGCGATTCTCCTCCACAATCAAGAGAGTGATTATTTATTCTACAAGGCTTAAAATTCATATTTCTTATTAATTCATTATTAGAATCAACATATAAACAATTATCCCACAAATATTCTATTTCTGTTCTAGTTTGTCTAATGCCGCCAACTTTTTTGTCCTTAAACAGATCATTTAAAGAATAATCTTTTATTGGTACATTGTCTAGATGAGTATAAAAGTATCTTCCTTTTGGTAGAGAACTAAAACATTCTTCTAGCGCTTTACCTGTAAACTCTGAACACCCCGTTATGTTCTCATCTATGGATAGGGCTTGCGGGATATAACATTTTATAGCGAATTCTTTTTGTATTTTTTCCACAAGTTTAATATAACTTTTATTGCTTGGATTATACTGTTCTCTACCAGGAATAACATAAAAGTTTATATTTTCTGCCGTATGTTTTTCGAATAGATACTTTTGCTTTAATAACAAATCAATATCTTCTTCTTCCATTATACCAAAACTTACTATACTATATTTTTCACCGTTGCTTTCTTTCATGCATCTCTCATTTCTTTGTGATTTTTATCAAGAGCCAATAATTTTTTCTTAAATGGCAAGTTCCAACTCTCTGGATAACAGTAGGATGAAGTCAAAGCCTTTGTCGGTGGATTATCTATAAAATATCTATTCATATGAGATTCATCGTGCCACAAGGCTATAATGCCATTTTGCAAATCTTTATTAATGTTTTCAGACAAGGTTTTTGCCATATCTAGAAACAATCCTGTTTTTCCTCCATTAAAACCGCCTGCAAAGTAGGTCATCTCCTCTTCTGGTCCTATATAAGCTAAACTTTCTTTTCTTGTTTCGGGAGTTCCTCGCCCTCCAAGAAAACCAGGGTGTATTGTTGCAACTCTATCAGAAAGTATCTCGTCTCCCACTTCGTCGACGAAGAGCATATCTACATCACAATAAAACAAGTAATCCACATGTTCAAGTTTATCTCTATTTTTATGAAAAGTCTCATATCTTTTCAAAGTTGGGTTTGGCCAGGCTTCATGTTCTTTGTGAATACTTATAACATCTTGTTCGTTTTCAAATTTATCGCAGTCCGTAAAAAGAAAATAAGTGACTTCGTGATTTTTTAAAAAAAATTTTCTTGCTGATGTTATCAGCGGCTCTAGAAATACACTATATTTGCCTGTGCTTATTAATAATAATCCAATTTTCATACTTATATCGTTCTCCAATTGTTTTTCTTTCTTAATATTTTTTTATCTAAACAATTCATTTTAACTCCTGAGATATTCATAAGTTCCAAACTTATTTTTATCAACTTGAACTATTTTTCTAGGAATACCAGGTAAATTTCTAGACTCTGGATAAGAATACGCTGGAGATAGCTTTTTTGGTGGTGTGTGCGCATAGTATTTATTCGTATGTGATTCATCATGCCATATTGCCATGTAATTAATCGACATATCATAATCTATATTTTGTTCCAACTCTTTAGACATTTTTAGGAACTCTTTTGCTCTTCCTCCTATAAAACATCCTTGAAAATATGTTTTTCCATGATTGAATTCTATACAAGCAGAAGATTTTATATTTCTTTCGTAAGGAAAAGAATTTGGGTCCATAGATAAATAATGATCTGGGTGGTTCACTGAGACAAGATGGTTATCTTGTTCGTTAGGTAACACTTCTTCTTCTGCCACTCTTTGCTCAAAGATAATATTTGCATTAGTAAAATATATATAATCAAAATTATTTAGTTCACTCTCTATTGAATTGAACATGTGAAATCTTTTTAAAGTAGCCATAGGAAATGGTCTTTTTTTCTCAAATTTATATAAATAGTCTACATCTATATCTTTCATTATATCCTCTACTGAAGAATCACAGAAAATAAAATATTTCTTTTTATTTTCTGGCATGAAGTTTTTTTCACAGGATTCTATGTAGTCTTTTAAGAACATCTTATATTTTCCAATACATATATATAACATCGCAATATTTTTATGCATTTACCCATCTCCCATTTATATATCTACTATATTCAGTCAAACTATGTGTCGGCCATTCTATATCCCACCAGCTATCTAACTCATGAAATCTGTAGTCACATACTTGCGGAATAGTTAGCTCATCGTTCATTGCTTTTTGGATTAATGTGTCCAAGAAATTAGTTTTATTCATGTGATAGTCTAGACTCTTATTATTCCAATTACTTCCAGCTCTATAGTGAAAGAATGTTTGTTCAAAAAATTCACATAAATACGAATCATCATACATTGCTAACATCTCTTTCGGCAAAAAAGAAGTATTTTCGTTTTTAGTACATATATACCCTACATTTTCTATATGTTTAACTAAAGGATTAAACTCATTTAAGTAATGGTATAAATTACCGCCAACATCCGTTATCACACCATCAACAACTCCTTCAGAAAAATTTAATTTTTTTCTTTCCTTTAGGTTTTCTGTAAAAATCATCAAACCATTCCACAAATAATTTACGTGTGCTCTTTTATCGTAATCAGCGCAAATATCATACTTTTTTGAATATTCATGAACATTAAATTTGTTTATAATAAACATGTCAGAATCTATAATCATATTTAAATTAGATTTATCGTCCGCGATAAAATTGTCCCAACACCATTGTATTGGCATACTACAAGCTGGTTGTGGAGGATAGGTATTGATCTCTGGATAATCTAGGCATTTTAAGTGTAACTTTTCACATTCTAAAAATATCTGCTTTTTTAAGCTTAGATTTGACGCTGAATTGACAATTATGAACTCATATTCGTCTTCAACAAATTTTTCAAAAAGCATTTTCTGCTTTTGTATAAAGTCTGGTCTTTTATCTGCAAAGGTGTAAATTTTTAGCATCTTATATCCACTCCTCCGCCAAGATACCATTATCTTTAAAAAATTTTAAGAACTCATTTTTCTTATCACACATTTCTTCCATTTTAGAAAAGAAAAATCTTTCATGAAATTCGATATAAATTTCTTTTATATTTTTATAAGATTGTTTTAAAATTATTTTTTCCAAGACGTCAAATTCTTCTCCTTCTATATCCATCTTAATGTAGATTTCATCATTATTGCTTGTATTTTTTTCTAAAAAATCACAAAAATCTATTGATTCAACTTCCTTTTGTATATATTCATGTCTAGAGCCATAAACTATGTCTACATTAGGAGGATTGACTAATATATTTGAAGCTTGACTGGTTGGTGAACTCTGGTAAATTGCACAATTTACTAATATGTTTTGGTTTTTTGTACTAACTGCTTTGTTAAGGTGCTTTATATCCAAATGACTTAGCCCTTCCATATATTGTTTTGATTCTATAAATGTATATGGGTTAGCCTCAAAAGAATAAATTTCCCAAGTTTGATCAATTTTTAATTTTTCAACAAATTTTCTTAATCCCTGGAAATTATGTGTTCCGCAATCAATAAATTTTTTCATATTTTTTCCTTTTATTTATAAAACAGTCCAATTTTCACAGTATAAATCTTTAGTTTGATGGTAATAATAGCTTGGCCCAAACCACACTTTTGGAGCAATTACTTTTTTATCATCATTTCTATTTAACCACGCCCCCCACCAACTAAAACTACTATTAGCTATAATATTATGATCACACATGGTCATAGCGCACAAATCTTCAAAGTTATTGGATAAAGAAGAAAATTTTATATCATAACCATCAATTGAAGAAAAATTTTGCTTACACCATTTTAAATCGTCTGAAAATATTACAAATGTTGAATTATCGTTTTTAAATTCTGCAAAAGCCTGTTTATACCATTCTACAGAACATGTAGGGTGAGCATTAGGATGATTTAAATAGTCTCCTCTTCTAACGTGTACAGAAATTATTTGCTTATTTTTAGATTCTTCTTTTATTGAATTTATAAAAAATTCAGATTTTTCCTTTATATGTTTTTTAAAACTAAATTGCTCTAATATTAGTTCTTTGCAATGAACAAAATATTTTTCACTTTGATAATTTCCTGCATATACTATATTGTCTTTTAGATCAAAGACATTTTCATTATAGTGGAAATACTTCTCCCTATAAAAATTTAAGTTCCTAGATATTTTTGCATAGTTTTGATCGAAGTCATACACTTTACACTTGATATCGAAACAATCTTTTAGGGAGGTATAATTTTTTGGTATGGAAAAAGAATAATTATTTTTTTTACTTATACCGACCAACAAGGCGTATTGAAACATTTGATTTCCCAAATATCCATGTTTTCCTAACATTAAATAAGTTATCATTTTAGGTTTTCCTTTATAAACAATTCATATTGTTTGAGAGAATTTTCTACAGTAAAATTGTTTTTCCATATTTCTCTATTGTGAGAAACTTTATTATTATTAAGAGATTTTGTAATACAAGAATATATTTCATTTTCTGTAAAGTTGTTTTTATTTACTATTGTTCCTGTATCTGTGCCTCCAAGAACCCCCCTAACTCCACCTACATCGGAAGAAACCCACGGTAAATCTGCTGACAATGCTTCTAATAAAACCAACGGCATTCCTTCTGCTATCGACAGTAAACAAACTAAATCTACAGATTGATATAATTTATCAATCAATTCTGTATTATTAGTTCCTTTTATGAATTTCGCATTTATATTATTTTCTTTCGAAAAAGTCATACAAGATTTTAAGTAATTTTCGTTATTTACGGCTCCAATAAATATCCAATTATATTCACGCAAAGGAGAACTTCCGTTCATCATCCTTAAAACATTTAATTGATTTTTTCTTTCTTCAAAAGCAGCGGGATACAGAATTATCTTGCAATCATTTTCAAAAAGTTTTTTAACTTTTCTTTTACCATCTTCATCTACTATTGCAGTTCTAATATCTCTAGAAAAATTAGGGACATATTGTTGATCTATGTTATTTTCTTCCAAGAATTTATTACAAACTCCATTTTTTGTAAATGAAAAAACTTTATTAAATTTTTTCAGATTATTGGTCGCTGCTTGGAACATCTCTTTTGCTTCATAAATTCTTTCATCTAAATTTAAGACACAAAAATTATTTTTACACTCAAGAGAATATTCAGCAAGAAAATAAGATTGTAGATCAGCTACAAAAAAACAGGCATCGTAATTATTTTCTGCAATAATGTTATTAAACAAATGAATATTTGTAGGTTCTAGTTCCCACACCTGATACGGGAATTGACTTAGAATTCTTGGTTCCTTAGATTTAGTCGTGATCAGCTCTACTTCATAATTATTTTTATGAAAGTGATTTATTATTTCCCTGGCTAATACTTCTGATCCTCCGAGATCTGGCTCAAATCTGGTAGAGATGACGCATAATTTTTTCATTTATAAATCTTCTAATTCAATTAAATCTTCGAAAGCAAATTTTTGATTTGCTAGTTTATAGAAACTTTCTTTTTGTTTTTCTTCTGCAAAGTTTTCTAAAACAAATTTGCTAAGTTTTTTGGAGTCACTTAACTTTGGACCATAGTTTTTAATTACTTCTCTCATAGAAGTCCTAACGCTATGATCTTTAACCCAACACCATTGAGAATCAGCTTGAATTACTCCATCCCACACAGCTTCCTTTTGAACCTGCTTCAAATCAAAATCGATTTTTGTAAAGTGCGCTCGATTCTTTGTTTTGCCAGTTTTCTTGTCCCGCTTTGGAGCATAGAGAAAGTCAACATATGAAGACCAAGCAGGAGCCGCAATCGGTAATCCAGCTATAGCTGCTTCAAACATTGGCAGACCAAAACCTTCTCCATGAGTTGTTGTAACAAATGCTTTTATTTTGGGGTGCCTGTATAGACCTCTCATCTCAGCGTCTGTTAGAGAACCGTGTAGGAGGTATATGCGACACTTTGTTTCGCCTACCTTCTCTTGAACAGACTTAACCAAAGCTCTGAGTCTGTTTCTGGTAGCTATTTTATCACCAGCACTATTCTTGGCAACATTCAATTTTAAAACAAGACCAACATCTGGATCGTTCTTGAATTCTTGCAGGAAATTAGTAATAGTCGCTTCTACATTCTTTCTTGGTCCCCACTGAGCGACAGAAAGAAAATTCCATTCAGTTTCTAGCTGTAAATCTGGTACTACGAATTCTGCTTCGCTGGCAGGAAATGCACAAACTTCTACTGGTGTAGTTAGTTTGTAATCAAATTCTTCTTCGCTGCCTTGTTGTTTGGCTCTATATACTGTCTGCTCCATGACATTCTTGGAATGATTTGATGGAACAATAATTTTATTCATCATATTGCCCTTCTCAATCCATTTTGGGGCAATCTTTGTAGTTTCAATGCCGGCAGTATATCCAATATTTACATCAGCCATTTTCTCGAATTCATTTGGAATGGTAATTTGAAGAGATACATCAAATTGGAGATTGCCGCCGTTTTGTTGAGCAGCCATTTGAGTTTTTCTCTGAAGATTATTCAGCCAATTCTTTTCTTCCTCATCTAATGGAGCCTGACCGGTTCTTCCCCATGGAATATTGATCAAATACAGATCTAAATTATCTTCTTGCTGACGTAATGCTCTCAGAGCAAAACGAGCTTGCTCACCATATCCACTAGCAGAAAGGGCAGGTGCTTTTACTACAAGTTTTTTCTTCATTATGCTACAATCCTCTCGAATGTCCAACGTGGGTGTTTGCGAGTATTCCATGAACCAGCTTCTTTGTTAAGTCTTACAAACAATTCATCCCATTTTTTCAACAAAACATCTGGATTGAAATTCTTTTCTGTCTGTTCGCGACAACGTTTCCCCAATTCTTCTGCTTCCTGGCTTGTTAAATTATACATCTTTTCAAGTGCTGCCAAGAAGTCTTCCTTAGAAATTCTATCTTCATAGATATAAGGTACTTGTTGTGAGCCGATTACAGCTTTAGATGCTGGTGTAATACCTACACCCAAATGCGTTCCGTCGTCTGCAATTACTTGGTCCTGCAAACCGCCCGTCAGAGTCGCTATAACCGGTGTTTCGCACGCCAATGACTCTAGACATGACAAACCGAATCCTTCTGCATCAGAAGCACATATGGTTGCGTCAGCGGCGTTATAAAACAGGGCCATCTGTGGTGATTGGACTCTGCCATTAGAAAATTTGACTTCTCCGTTTGTCAAGCCTAGTTCTACGATAATAGCTTCCAAGTCTTGACCGTTTTGATCTTTTGGATCTGTATGCATTAGGAGGCAAGCTTTGTCCCTACCTACTTTTTCTAGGAATTCTGCAAACCACCAGATAACAGAACCAGACATTTTACGTCTAGCGTTTCTACTATTCCAGAAAAATACCTTTTTGTCTCCAAAGTTGGCCTTCTTAAATTGAGCCACTTGCTGTTCTGGTAATTTCTTGAATACATCCATATCTACGCTATGTGGTAGGTAAATACATTCAGTATCTGGTGCTAGAGTGCGAACAATATCGTCCGTTAGCTTTGATATAGTGGCTACCACATCGTTTGATACATAGAAAGGAGTATTGAACTTCGGATAAGGATAGTTGTCCCATACATGATAGTAAACAAGCGGTACTTTTTGCCTGATTTCGTCTTCAATATCCCATAACCATTCATAGAAACGAGGGTCAGTCATGAACCAAAGAATATCGGGCCTATGAGCATCCAATAAATGTCTTATGAGATCTGGTGTTCCATATCCATCTACTGGATAGATTGTTAAATCGTCTCCGTATATATCTACCTTTTGTGGACGATAATCTTGATGTTTAACAGCTCCACCTAAACAAACAAATTCATACCTGCCTGTTTTGTGTAAGTAATCGATCATGTATTTTGTTTGAGTTCCAACACCACTCGGACTCATTGGATGATCCGAAATGGTCATTATCTTTATCTTTTTTTCCATTGCTTTCCTTTCTAGGGACAATATATTGTTCTATTAAATTCACAGCTTCCGCAATTAAGCTTGTTTTTAATAAAATTGCCTTTTTCGACATTTGTAACACATTTATCCAATATGTTAAGAGCATTGGAAACTTTTTTTGTCCCACTTGTTACTCGAAATAACTCTACTTTATCTTTTTTAGCAGTTCGTTTAAACAAGCCAAAATGTGTCTCTATTTTATCAGAACTTATGTTTAGTTGTTTAGAAAGAAAGTGCTTATAGTAAGTCAGCTGATATGTATATTCTTTGCTTGTTCGCTTTTGAATATCCCATCCCCATGAACACGTTTTCCAATCAATAATGTGATATTTGCCGTCTGGTGTTTTAATAATTAAATCAACAAAACCCATGAAATCATAATTAACTTTGTTGTCAATTGGTTGTCTTAGCTCATATTCTGCGTGGAATAATTCATAATCACCAAAATATTCTTTCAAGGCCGGCATGATTAATGGCACAATTTGTTTGCCTTGTTCTTTCATTTGTGTTATGTCTTTTTGGGAAATCGATTCCAGTTTTGTTTGAGATAGTTTATCAAGCTCC
>Ga0136656_1000478_pt1 | contig 14002 bp, 20 predicted proteins | sample CPBDNA_9_FD_94862 | JGI IMG/M metagenome (GOLD analysis project Ga0136656, IMG submission 94862) | Freshwater to marine salinity gradient microbial communities from Chesapeake Bay, USA - CPBay_Sum_15_0.8_DNA (version 2) | ecosystem: Environmental > Aquatic > Marine > Coastal | place: USA...
CTGAATCAATTACTGTTGGTCCACTAGCGTCATAATCTAAACCATCGTAAGTGTTAATCGTTGTGCCTGCACTGTCCTTTACAATGATTTTAAGGTCAACTAAACCATCAACAAATATTAACTTAGCACCTCTTGAGTCTAAGGTAATTGTGCTACCTAATGACGAGCCAAGTGCTGCGTCTGCGTAACCAGTTACAGGTGTGCTAGTGCCTGCCTCGTATAACTCTACTGTCCCAGACTGTAAAGGGTTTCCACTTGAATCAACAAGACCTGCTGCAATAAAATCAATTTGCTTTGATGCCATTAAATAAATGCTCCCTGTACAAAATCAACCGATGTAACTTCTCTATCCTCGTTTTTAGCTTTTCTCAGAGATTCCCTGTATCTATTCTCTAATATCTGTAAACTGTTTAAATCTAATGAGTAAACGTGTCCTAATCTCTCTGCTAACCCATAAATAATTGTTTCAATCCACCTTTGTGGGAAATCTGACGTATCCCCTGGGTTTACATAATCATGCAAAGGTCTAATGCGTAAATAATGTATTACGTCTGTCGTGTCGTCTGGTATTGGGTACATAAATACTCGACTTGTTGAAATATCTTCGTTAATTGCCAACATTCTGACATCACCCCTCAAGGTTTTGTCTGATACCTCTAAATAATCAGTCAGTTTAGCTAATTCAATCTCAATGTCATTGTCTTGTGTAGACCTTACAAATGCTTTACTTATGCCTATTGTCCTAGCAGGCAAGTCAAAAGAGTTTATTGAAGTGTAACTTGTTGCAGTAACCCAAGTACCCCCACTCGTGCCTCTTTGTGTCCAATAAGTAGTGTAATCAGCACCAGTAACAGGCTTATTGGTTGCATCACTTGTGTGAGGTCTTATGCACTCATAGTTTAACCCATCACTACCAATCACCTCACTTGATGCAGTAAGTGTTTGTGTCTCCCACTCCTCAGTCCATAGTCTAACACCATCATTTTGCATCGACTTGACCAATAGGTTGAGCCAAAAACTGCCCTGTGTTAATTGGTCTGAACTAGCACTTTGACCTGCACCTAACACACCTATGCGTTGTAAGGCAGCCTCAATAATCTGTGTCCTTGTAGGGTCAAATGAAAAAACTCCTGATGTACTCATACTTTAACCCCTCTTTTCCTTGCTTCTTCAACACCTTGCTTTGCGTCCATACCAGCAACGTCTTTAATTATATTTGTCAATGTCATTATCCTTTTAACTGCACCAACCCCACCAAGCCCTGTAAGACCTAGCAAGCCTAGCAATACGTTCATCATTTGACTGCCACCTGTTGGTTGGGTAAACTCAACACTCTCTCTAGCCCACTCAGCAGTCTTTTGTGCGTGTTTTTGAGCAATAACTTGACCAACTTCTTTTTCAGTTGTTAGTCCTGTGTATATCATCTCTGAGTTTTCACTAACCTTTTCTTTAACGTCCATAAACTGGTTTTGTATTTCGTTTAAATTACGCTTGTAATCACCCTCTAAAACAGGCGCAAGTGAGCAACCTGAGCAAAGTATCATAAAGACCAACAGACGCATCATTTAGCCCTGTTTCCAAGTCAAATACGCTGAAACTATCGCTACAATCAAGAGTATAAAATTTTGCATCCTGTTTTGGTTTTTAATTTTCAGTTCTTCTGCTAACCTAAGTGCAAAGTCTTGTTTAGTGTTATCTGATAATTCGTCCATTGTCCTGTGCAATTCATCGTGCATTGTGATTTTGGCAGCCTGCAAATTGGCTAAGTTATTCCTGTTTTGGGAAATTTCCTCTTTCATTTTGGCAATATCGCCATTGTAAAACCCAAACAGTTGTTCTTTTTCTTTTTGTAATTGTGCTATCTCAGTTGAATGTTTCTGTAATGTGCCAGTAATAGATGACTCCATCGCAGACACTTTGTCATTTAACTTGTCAAGTTTTACCATTATCTGTTGTAGTAATGTTGTTTCTTCGCTCATCTTGCTATATCGTCACACCAACCATTTGCAGGGTCATTATAGTACGCTTGTGCCTCTGCGTGAGTTCTGTGGACACAATCTAATTCGTTAATACATTGATGTGCGTCTCCGTCCCATTTGATAACACACCTGTCTCCTGCTAAGTTTACTCGAACACCTGACTTCTGACGTATCTCATCACGCACGCTCTCAAGGTCAGTTAATAAAATATCTGCGTATGTTGTAGCCATTATGGACACTCCGATGTAACTGGGTCACCATATTTAGTAAAGGTCAAGCTCTGAGCATTGTCTGTGCCTGTACCATTTTGTGTCCTTAGCACTAAATTGCCAGCAGTTAAACCTAATGATGTGGGGTCACCAAAAACCCAACCAGTCGGAGTTGTCGCTGCTGCATTATAAAACTCTATGTTTTTAATGCTCCCATTACCAAACGAAGTGCCATCTGGTCTACTACCAATAGCAAAGTCAGTAGTCGATGCCAATACGCTTGAATCACCTTGAGCAACTGTTGGACATTTAGTGCCATTTATCCAAAATGCAGTCTCAGCAGCAGAGCAAATACCTACAAATTTAATCCATGAACCTGTCGCATAGCCACCTGTAATTTGCGATGCCTGCCTTGAGCCTGCTGAACAGTATGCAACCCAGTATAGTATGCCTGTTGCTCCAGTCTCAATTCTAATACCATTGTAGGGACTATAGTTCACGTTTCCTAAAAAATACGAGAATTGAGCTGTGGTAAACTTGTATTCGCAACATAGAGTCAAATATCCACTCAATTTCAATGCTGCATCACTTGACCTGTATGCGTCATCAATTCCATCGTACTCAGTATAGTAGCAAGTTTCTACTGCTGCTCCTACCTCAACACCATCAATAGGCAAAGCAAAAGTCCTAGCTAATGATACCCCTATTGTCATAGGTTATTGTTCCTGTGTAAAGCTACTGCAACAGAACCTGCTGTCGCACTTTTTGATGCTTTGTATATGCCAGGACTAACAATAGCCTTCGTGTTAGTTGTAGCGTCTAATTGTACACCTGTGTTTGCAAAAGTGCTACCACCATCTTGACTAATCTGTATATCAACTGTCTCGGTTGTAGCCAAACCAGTTGCACTTAATGTAATAGGGCAGTCAGTTAATTTTACCTCAAACGCTGCTGAAGTACCTGAACCTGTCGCTGCTGCTAATAATGTATATGCCATTTTTCTATTCCTTTTAAATATAGGGGCAGAGCATAAACCCTACCCCTAAATTAGTTAATCAGCGTCCGTTGTTAAAGACGGAGTTGTTGCTGTTACATCCCAAGTAGCTGCATAGTCAGTGTCTGTAACACCAGCGTCTGCATCTAACTTTGCGTTAATCCCTGCAATATTAGTTTTCACTTCTGCACAGATTGTTACAAGCTCGTTAAGTAGCTCGTATAATTGCCCCTGGCTAATGCCTGTGTTTGTTACTGTCGCCATCTAATTAAGCCTCAGTAGATTTGAAACCAACTGCGATTAAATGAATTTTAGCAGCGTCAGCAGCATTATCCAAAGTAATGTCGATAGTATCGTCAGCACTGTAATACTTACCAGCACCAGCACCAAGACTATCAGCCAAAGCGTCAGTACCTTCAGTAGTAGCGTTCATACCTGTACTGTTGCCATTAACAGCATCGTCCCAACCATTTGGGTCAGTACCATCGCCAACGTCAAAAGTTAGAGTGCCGCCTTCAGCAGTAACAACGTGAGTATAAACTTTAAGTACAACAGTCCCAGCAGGAATGTTCATTACTTGGATTACGTCAGAAGCAGCAGATGTGTTAAAATCTTTATGGGAGAAGTCGATAGTTTCCTGTCCGACAACCATTAACCCACCTTGATTTTGAATAGCACCTGAGTTATCAGTTTTAGTTGTATTTGTAGCCATTTCTTATATTTCCTTTCTAAATAAATTACGAATCAGAGATTTGAGTACGAGCAAAATTTAACCCTACTACTCCATAGTCCTCGTTGTTAAACTCAGGACGACCAGCAGCAGCAATATAGTTAAAGTCGTGTCCAATTTCAGTTTTGTATTCAAAAACCTCAGTTTCAATCTCTGGTCTTTGTCCCCAACCAAATGCCAAGCCACAAGACCCAATTAAGAATCCTTTAGCGTAAGGCACGTTAGAGCCAGCACCACCATTTGTGAAAATGTCAATGTTTTCGTGTTTGTAAATTGCAAGACCATTCCAAACAAGGTCAGCATCGTTCCAAAGTTGGTTAGATTCACCTCTAACACCTGCTTCACGATAGGATTGTTGGATAGTTGGGTCATTCCAAAGGTCAAAGTAAACGTCTTGGTGTAAAAGAGTCATATAGTCTTTACGTCCACCATTACCGATTTTGCGAATAGCATTTTGTGTTCTATTGCCACCAGTCTCTGCCCAAGTTTTGGCTTGCATTAACTTTTTAGGTGTAATCAAGTCAGTAGCAGTTAAAGTAGCGTTAGAAGTAGCAGACCCACCATAAAAGATTTTGTTGGGGTCAGTTGCTTGTAATGCGTCAAAAATCATTTCGTCAATAGTCTCTGCACCACGATTAGTCAATGCCATTTTTTGAGTAGCAGGCAAATCCCAAGCAGGACGTCTTTCAGAAAGTTTACCTTTGTAACGTATTAAAACGTGTTTTTCTTCTAAGGTAAGGTTAAAAGTATTTTGAGTAGTTTTACCTTCGTGTCCTTCAAGAGCATCACCTTCACCTCTAGGTGCGAAAGTAAATCTGTCAATCAAGTCCATTGAAAGTCTATCACCACTTTTACCAAATTTCTCAGTTTTGATTTTGATTGGTCCGTCTTGCTCTGATTGTCCAAAACGACTCATCCAAAATGATTCTTTGTAAGATGTTTTGAAAAGCATCTCATCATAAATTTTCTTTGCACTGGTATCGCCAGTAGCTATGGTTGTTACAGCCATTGTATTAGTCTCCTATGTAAAATCCTATTAAAATTATTGTTCTAACTGTTGTTTGTATAACCTTTCTAACTGGTCTAAAGGCATATTCTCTATTTGACTTGAAGTTAGTGCATCACCAACTTTGCCATTAGTTGAACCATGACTCCCACCAGAAATAGTAGGTTTACTGCGACCGAGTTTATTGATTTTATTTATCAACTCACCCTTCCCATTTGCAGAATTTGATAGTTTCCCTTTCAAAGCGTTTAACTCACGTTTTAACTCAGCAGTACGACCAGCAAACATTAAAGTTAGTGGGTCTACAACATAAGGGTTAGCTTTAAAATTATTAACGTAAACATCACGCTCAGGCTCATCCTTCAAAAGAGTGTTCAACTCGTCTGACATATCTGTAATCATGTCTCCAAAGTTCGGGATAACTGCCTCAACGTAATCTTTAGTCTCTTGCAACTTTAAAGCCTCTTGCTGTTGTTGTAAAGCCTTGTTAGATTCACGTTCATTTAACTTCTTTTCAAAGTATCTATCAGGGTCAACATAGGGGTCGATGTCTTCAACCTCTTGTTGGTTCTGCTGTAAAGATTCCTTCTGCTTGCGTAATAAACCCAACTCAGTCTGAGAACGAGCTACAAGTTTTTGTAATCCGTCCATCTCTTTCCTCATCGCTTTTATTATATCGGCTTGGGACTCCTCGCTGGTAGTAGCATCGTTAGAATCAACATTTTCATCGGGATTCTCTGAGTTTTCGATTGTTTCAGCATCTTCAGCACTCGCATCAACTTCAGGCTCGTTAGACGTTTCTCCTTCTGTTAATTGGTCGTGCATCTGTTGTAACTCCTCAACAGTCAAATCCTCTAAAGGTTTTTCCACCTTTACTTCTGTTTGTTCTACCTCTTGTACTGCCATAATGTTATTCTCCTTTCGAGCCTTCTGTTATAAAACAGGCTTTCTCTATAAAAAATATTGGTAATCTCATTGGACTACCCCCTCTACTAAATTGCCTTGTAATTCTCTAGCTTCGTTCAGGTCTTTGTACGAATAGATGCCTTTCTTAGCCAAACTTTCCTTCACTGAATCTGGGAGTGAGGCATAGTTTTGACTGTCGTTAGTGTCATTGTTTTTCTGAGATGCTGCCAACTGTGCTTGGTCCATTTCATCTAAGATTGCTTTTTTATTTGGGAATGGGCTAGTCTTAATCCAGTGTCTTAGTATCGTTGGGTCGCCACCTACTGTCTGCATAACCTCTTGGTAAGACATAAAAGCCAACTCACGCATTGTATCTGTCTGTACTGCCTCGCTCATAACCAAGTCTAGGTCTAACAACTTCTTATTAAGCAACATATTGGCAATATCTTCCCTTGTTACGTTAATAATGTTGTCTGGATTCTCCATTTCGTTTAACTCCTCTGGTGATACTGAGCCTAAAATACGCTCAATACGCTCAGGAGTGTAAAAGTCTTGTATGTAAGCAATAATCAGTTTAGCCATACGCTTGTTTGCATGGTAACTGTTTTCAAATAAGAAGTCATTACCCACTAAACTCTGACGTTTAATCATCATGTGCATTTTAGTTGATAAGTCCCCACTGAACTCTGACGCTCTAGGTGGTATGCCCATAATTGCGTCTAAGTCTTGTTTAGCAACATTCTTTAAATTAACTAACTCTGATGGGAACTGTGCGCCCTCAGCTTTTAGAGGGGGTCTTGCTACGTCCTTAACCTTTTGTACAAAACCACTGCTTGAGCTTACCTTCCTAAAAGCCTCGACATCACTAGGTCTGTCAAATGTCTCCCCATCAACAAACCACCCTTTACCATTCATTGTATTAGTTATGTCAACTGTCTGTGAAGTCAGTTTATTAACTGTCCTTTGTGGGTCTTTTACTGGTTCAACCTTGCCATAAAAGGTATTTTTGTACTTTTTAGCGTAAGTTGTAATTAAATGAAAGCAGTTACCATTCTCAGGTAAGTCAAGTACCTCGTCCTCTAAAACCAAGCCACCTGCAAAGACTGTTTTACGCATATCAAACACAATCTTGCTAATTGAGGTTACTCCAGGTATTCTTTTAAGCAAGGCAACGTCTTTTTCTCTTAAATCAGTGCCTTCATCAACAAAATTGTCCTCAGCAAAAATTAAACCCTCGACACGTCTGTAAACCTTTTGCCAAATCTCAAATAATTTAAACTCTTTGCGTTGCACGTCAACAATACGCTCTCCACCTACATTTAACTCAAGCATATTTTGTTCTAACCTATATGCCATACCCTTAACATTGTGGTGTACGTTGTCTAAGTCGTCTGTTAAGTCCCCCTCAAAGGTTTTAAACGCTAAGTCTAACTGCTTTGCCTTTTTTGGGTATAATTGTTTTAGTTTACCATACGAAAAGTTGTCAAATTTAATTAAATACTCCAAGTCCTCTTGGTCTATACGTTCGTGTGGTCCAAACCTAACCTTGTCCCAACAAAACCAACGTATTTTAATGTCTCCCTCTATGTTGTCGTTAAAATCAACATAAACGTCCTTGCAACCACGTCCTGTAATGGTAGTATCCTTAAATACAACACTTTCTTCTGCGTGGAAGTTGTTTTGGTTAATAACTGACTTGTAAAGCATATTGGCTATGTCAGCCACTTGCTCATCACTTTTTTCAACAGGTTTAAATACGACCTCTGTTTTGTTTTGGTCGTGTGTGCCTAGTAACACATCTACTCTAGGTTCAATCTCATTTATGGTAATTGCGGACCTGCGTTGACTATTCAGTATGGCTTTTTGTTGTGAATCCCATTGGTTGCCATTGTAAAACTCATAACTCTCTTTACCTGCATTGACTGAAGCCCTTTCATTCTCCTCAGCCTCTTTAATCAGAGCAATACACTCCTCAATACGTTGCTCATCGTTAGTCTTGTCCTTTTTAGGTGCTTGACGTTGTAATTCTTCTATCGTGTGCGTATGGGGGTTCTCACCAGCAGATTCAACATACCACTGACCCTCTTGTGCAATACTTCCATCATCGTTTAGTCTCGGTTCTGAGCGTGTTAAAACGTGTTGGTGGTTATCCCTCCCTTCAACTGACGTTAGCCCAATACCAGTCTCAAGGTTTAAGTAACCTCCATGCTGGTGTTTGTTTTCTTTTGAAAGTAAGACTAACATAACATAAAATTATGCAGTTTGTAAAGACTTTTTTAGCTTGCAAGACACTTTTATTTTATACTATGGTCATTTATCACCCTAAATGTCTAATAATGTCAGAGATTAAATTACATACCCCAGAACAAGTGGCAAAAATGCTTGGTATTTCACCTAATACGCTAAAGTATTGGAGAGTAACAGGTGTTAAAAAAGGTCCACCCTTTATAAGGCTTAATGGCAACGTGGGTGCAGTCCGTTACCCTGATGATATGCTAAGACGCTGGGTTGCTAACCACGACTAATTACTGCAACAACCAGTTATTGTCCCCAATTTGCACGCTCAGAGGGTCTGTAACCATATGTCGCTCTCTCCTCCACCTGTCACCAGCCTCAAAGTCCCTGCTATTAACCTCGTCCACGCAACAGGTCAGCATTAAAGCGTCTGCGTAGTCACACGACCTACCTATTTTCTTTTTAATAGTAACCTTGTCGTCCACTATAATTTTACCATTAGTCTCTTTAAACTGCAAGCACTTCAACTCCTCTAATAAAAAGGGGTTAGCAGGTATTTCAAGCTCATTAGCCATAAACCTCTCCCTTAATTTGTACCATAATTGGTTGCGTAGGTTCTTAAACCTGTGTGCGTCACTCCCTCTAGCACTTGTACTCATGTCTAACATCTGCACCTGTACTGTATCCCTGTAACGTCTGTCTAATAACTGGGCAAAACTCTTACCTATAGCAGTAGCGTCAGGGCATAAACGCTCTATTTCCTCATAAGCATAGTCAGTTTTTAGTATTTTATCAATATTGTCTATTTGGTCTATGTCGTCTAGTCCGTCAATAGCGTGGAAACCAAGCACTTTGCCCCCTTTCCTAACGCACATAATAGTCCTGTCGCTCCCTGTGCTTGCATAGTCTATGCCTATAACCAATTTGTCAGTTTTATGGGGTACTATCTCAATATTCGTGTAAGCCTCATACACTTTCTGGTAAGGTATTAACGCATCGTCACCCCCTCTAGGTGGCAAACCATTGACGTTGACCCTAAAATTGTCACTGTCCCTGCCATATTTCTCCTCCATACGCAGTATTTGCTCAGCAGTAACATTACTAGACTCCTCAGCGTCCCAGTGTAACGTAACCCATTGGTCTTTATGCTTACCATAATGGGTGTCATACGCAAACCCAACAGGTTTATGGGGGTTAAATATCAATAAAGCAAAGTTGACAGGACCCGTCATTGTATTTTCCAAGTCCTCAAATACTGCATCGTCTATACCTGATGCCTCGTCCAACACAAACATCATCGTGTCAGCGTGTTGACCACTCAAAGTCTTAGCCATTTGGGTTTTGTCGACATTCCTCTGTGGTGTCCTGTAAAAAGCACTCCAATACGCTCCGTCTTTCTCAGTAGACCCAGGTGCAGCAACCCCTTTCATATAAATCTTACTACCCTCAACTGCTATGTAGTCCTTCATTAAAAACATAGGCTCACCCTTTTGGTTACGTCTACCATGCCACACTGCAATCTCACTCCATAAAACCTGCCTTAACTGGTCTTGTGTAGGTGCTGTACACATAATCTTAGGTCCGTCCCAACAACATAACATCCACAATATAGCCCAACTAGCAAAGGCATCCTTCCCAGTACCCTTCCCAGACATAATACTAATACCACTTTTCTTAGCCCACTCGTACTCTTGGTCAGTAGGCTTACGCTTTAATAACCCCCTCTTGTATGAACTAACAACGTGTTTGCACCGAGCTAACTCACTCAACGATGCTAAACCCTGCCTCTGTTGGTTAGACAAGGTAAACCCATTACTAGGGTTAATACCTAAACACTCCTCTGCAAACTTAACTGCGTCTAGTCTCCACGACTTTAACAACAATGCTTCTTCGTCTAGTGTCTCAGCCATTTATACGAGCCTTAGCAATTTCAAAATACTTTTCGTCCTTTTCAATACCAATAAAGTTCCTGTTAAGGTTTTTACAAGCTACACCAGTTGTACCACTGCCCATAAAAGGGTCTATTACAGTGTCCCCCTCGTTGCTATGCAATTTGACCAAATGCTCCATAAGTGCCAATGGTTTTTGGGTAGTATGCTCCGTTTTCTCCTTGCCACTTACTAGACCACTCACAAACTTTGGTCGCTCAAACTTCTCGTCTTGTCTATTAAAAGTCCATTTGCCCCCAGTCTTAACTGCCCATACTCCTAACTCGAAGTCTACAATATACCTCCTGTCTCTGTTGCGTGGCATTGGGTTAGCTTTCTCCCACCTAAAGCAGTCCTTTACCTCAAAGCCTAAAGTTTCACAATGCTGAGCCATTACACCTATATTTTTCCAAGCGTTAAAGTAAAACAAACCACCACCAGGTTTAACCAGTTTGGCACAAGCATCAATCCAAGTAAATAAATCAAACCCCTTGTCCCACTCCCCAAAGTCAATACCTTTCCTACCCATAGTGCAGAAGTTATTACTCCTAGCGATGTTATACGGAGGGTCTGTAAGCACCAAGTCAACCGACCCAGCAGGCAAGGTAGCCATTAAGTCTAAACAGTCAGCATTGAATAAACGTGTGTACATAAACACAATACTAACCAAGCACAGGTTTTTACAAGGGTCTATTTAGCCTTTTAATGGGGTTTATAGCCACGTTAGCACCAAAGGGGTATAACCAGTAAGGGGGTAGGTATATATGCCAAAAAGGGGTTTATAGTAACTTTATATAAAACCCCGTATTTTGGGCTATGACTTTGTTGTTTTTCAATAGGTTAAGGTTTGGGGGTTTTGAAATTAGATAGAAGTTGGGGGTTGGTATATCAATATCAACAAAAATAAAATAAAAGCCCCCCCATACACCCCCTCCCCCCCGGTCGAACATTTGCGAACATACGAACATTCACGAACAAGCGAACAAATACGAACGAATCGCTCCAATGCCCTTAATTCTTGCGTAATTAACCTGGGTGGATAGTTTACCCATATTTTAGCTCACGTCGATTCTAGGGGCATTAGAAGCCCAAATTTTACGTATTTGCTATTCAGCCTGTTGAGTTGTTCTTATTTTATTGACTAGATTGTGCCTCACGTCAATATTTTGGGTGCTCATATTGGAAAACAAAGCCAGCTTCTCCGAGATGATTCCGATACTGATAGCCGTATCCTTCAAGTTCGCTCGGTCAATTTTGGATTGGGTTATGCCTTGGAACAGATTATCGAGTACAAATTCGCATTTATTGGCAAATTTACTTTTGATAGTGGCAATATCTCGATTTTTTGATTCTAATTCCCCACTTTCATCACTAGCCTTCAAGTCTTCATATTCTTGCTTGACACGCCTTATAGTTCTTTCGTCAACCCCCATGAGACCGGCAATCTTGACATTTGAATAATCCATTTGACTTAGTGCGATGCACTGACTTTTTTGGGCATCCTTTAATATTTTTTTTCTCGGCATTTCAATACATTAAACCCACTTGTTTTTTGTAATCTCTCATCCTCTCGTCGTGAGTAGCTTGTTGCTCCTTTACAAGTCTTGCATATTCTTGTTTAGCCCTAGTTGAGCCCTGTAGCATTCTCTCTTTTTGCTTAATTGCGTGGGCTGTTAATTTTGAATAATCTCTATCCATAATTTTTTTACTCTTATAGTTTAGTATTCTATTATTCTATAAGACTTTATTTAATGTAAATATTCTCTTTAGGCTATGTTTTTTAAATAATATAAAAAAAATATAAAATTTTACTTGACTATTCTCAATATGTCATTATACTTAAGTCACTATTTAACTTTCATGAGGATTTTACAATGATAACAATCAATAATGTCAAATTCGCAAGCTCAAAGGATGAGCTTATTAATTCGCTATTTTGCCCTGATGGTACGGCTTCGGGATGGTATAAAGTAAACAAACATAGAGTTGATTTTTTTAAAGCCGATGGGAAACTTATAGCTTGCTTAACAAAATACGGGGTCTTTGCAAAGGCTAGCAAAGATAAAGAGATCAACAAAATTCGATGCTCTTGGGAGAATCCTGAATTGATAGGGGAAGTTTCTTGGCGTGAGACTGATAATATCATAAACCATTTTAAAAAAAGTATTGGACACAACTCCAAAATGGAAACCTATTATTTTTATAACTAAACTATTTTTAAAAGGATAAAACAAAATGACAATCTCACAATATTGCAAAAGGAATAAAAAGGATTTTGGCTTAAATGCCGATTGGAACGTATCGGTTTATAAATTCGGTGATCACTGCTTGTTCGATTTAGAAGATGGCAATTTTGAACTATATTTTCAACCAGAAATATATAGAAATGATGAGGATAATTTTATTCAAGAATATATCGATACGTTTGAAAATGAAGAACTAGAACGTTTTTTAGCTAAAATAAACAATTTAATTTTAACTTAACTTTATTTAATAAGGATAAAAACATTATGAGAATTACAAAAAAACACTTACAAGCCAAACTAGATACTGTAAACCATTTGCTTTTTAACAGTATAGACACCCACACAATCGGAGAAGACAAACGTTGGAAACCGATTGTAGGGCGATTCATTTTATCTCAAGCATATGGTGGCTATGATGTTTGCTCATATGCAAACGAGGGAGGAGGGGAGCATTCTTACTTAAATGGACATGGTCCGGCAAGGGAAGCAAACGAATTTTTAAGAGGCTTTATAAGCGCTTTACAAGTTAAAAAAGACTTGGAACAATAAAATAGTAAATCACTAAAGGGCGTATAATTTACGCCCTTTTATAATTTACTATTTATTATTTAATTTTAACTTTAACAAGGGAGGCATCTATGCAAAAAAAACAAGTTATTAAAGCAATAAAAAATTTTTATTGTGACAAGCAATTAAAGACATTATTTAAAGATAATATCAAAATTGAGTCTAATAATATCCATTTAACAAATTTAGAAAACTATCTCATTTTAAAAAATTGTGATAGTCTTTTTAATTGTGACGATTCAATCAAAATTTTAGATAAACAAAATTTCCTAAAGTTTTATGATAAAAAGGATTATACAAACTTAACAAGTGATAATAAAACTTGCTTTTTAAATTATAAGCAAGTTAATTTTAAAACTCCAAATTATTCAAATGATAGTTGGGTTGAATTGCTAGAACAATCGGACACAATGTCTTATAGTGTTAATAAACAATTTATTGATGCGCTTATTAAAGCAGATACGTTTAGCAATAAAGAGAAAAACAGGTACAATCTTAATTGTGTGGGTATCGATTTTAAAAATCAGTATGCAATCGCTACAAATCAAATTGTTTTAAGGATGGAAAAGTTTGATTTATATCGCAAAATTGATAGGGAGAATGTCTTTATCAATTCAAACATTATTAAATTATTGGATGTTTTAAAAGAAGATATTAGGACAATTAACCTTTCGAATAATTGCATTTATTTTGAAGGTGACGATTTTACTTTATGTTCCAGATTATTCGATACGCAATTTCCAAAATATATGGAAGCTCTTAATAATTTTAAGAACCAAAATTTTGATTATGAAATTAACCTGGATAAGCCAGAATTAAAAAATATCTTAAATGATTTCGACATGGTGATATGTGATAATTTCAACGCAATTTGTTGCGATTATCAAACGTTTTATGCTAAAACAACAGTAGGCGAGCTTGAATATAAAATTTATAATAATGTTGAGAAAAAAGACATTATAGGCTTAAACTATCATTATCTCAAAGACTATTTGAAAGTTTTAGATAATTATTTTAGCTTGAGATGCTATGGGGCAAAAAAACCAATAATTTTAAAGGATGACAACAACTATCTTTTTATGTCACCTATGGCAATTTAAACAATAATTAACCCTAAACTAGCCTAGGTTATAGGCTAGTTTGAGGTTACTTATTAACCAAAATTTTACTTTAACAAAGGATAAAACGCAATGAAAGAAAAC
>Ga0136656_1000479_pt1 | contig 13995 bp, 15 predicted proteins | sample CPBDNA_9_FD_94862 | JGI IMG/M metagenome (GOLD analysis project Ga0136656, IMG submission 94862) | Freshwater to marine salinity gradient microbial communities from Chesapeake Bay, USA - CPBay_Sum_15_0.8_DNA (version 2) | ecosystem: Environmental > Aquatic > Marine > Coastal | place: USA...
ATGGTGGCTCGCCGTGAGCTCTGATAATAACATCTGCTTTTTCGTCTTTTGCTATTCTATCAAAGTCTTCGTGTGTGATTGTTTCAAGTCCTTTGTCCGCAAGTCTTGAAATTTCTTTTGGATTGTGAATTATAGAACCTAATACATAAGTTTTTTTACCAGATTGATTTTTCGAAAGAGTATTTTCTGCAATATTTACTGTGCGAACAACACCCCAACAAAAACCAGCAGTATCATCAATTCTTACATTCATTATAGATTGCCTTTCATTTTTTTATCAAAAGACGATTAAGTTTTTTAATTAATTTTATTTACGAAATTAAAAAGTAATTTGTTCTAAAAAAAAAGCCAACCTTTAGGGCTGGCATTTTAACTATTTTATTTAACTAATATTAATTAGAGTCATATTCAAAGTATTCATAAATGGCATCTCCACCATCCACTCTTATTACATCACCTGTTATCCAGTTGTTAGATTCGTCGATTAATAATCTAACAGCATTTGCAACATCTTCAGCTGTAGTTAATCTACCAGCAGGATTTTGTTGAACACCAAATTTAATCATTTTAGAGTAACCTGGTATTTTAGATGCAGCAGGTGTTTCTGTTAGACCAGCAAAAATTGAATTTGCTGTTGTACCATAAGGTGCTAACTCAACTGCTAATTGTCTGATATAAGACTCTAAAGCTGCTTTTGCAGCAGAAACTGCACCATAATTTTTCATTTGTCTAGAAGCACCAATCGAAGAGAAACCAATAATTCTTGAATTATTAGCTAATAATCCTACTTTGAAAACATCTTGAACCCAATAAACAAGAGAATTTGCCATTACGTCCATTGTCATTTCAATTTGTTTTTTTGAAAGCATTAACTCGTGGTCTACGTTTACGAAACTTTTTAATGCACCAAAAGCTAATGAATGAATAATAACTCTAAGGTTATGGCCAGAAACAGAAGCGGCATTTTCTTTAATAGCATTAATAACTTCTTCTCTTTTTTCGTCAGAAGCAGCATTAACATTAAAGAAAAGAGCTTTTAATCCCATTCCTTCTATTTCTTGTTGAAGAGCTTCAGCTTCTGCTTTTGCAGCTCCTCTATCCATGTGAACGCCATAAATATTATAACCTTCTTTTGCCAAAGCTAACGTCGTCGCCTTCCCAAATCCACTTGAACAACCTAAAACCAAAGCATATTTATTTGACATAATTTAACCCTTTCAATCATTTTTTCATAATTTAGTGATACAAAAATAAGAAAATAAATTTTAATCTTTTGTTAATTTATGAATAGTAAGAAATTATCACCACCAGAAGCAAAGAATCCGAATAGTATTTCAGATAATGTAGAGGCCTTCTGGGAGTTAATAGGCATATTGCGAGAAAGATCAGCATGGGATAAAGTCCAAACCCATAAATCAATAGCACCATTGATAATTGAGGAGGTCTATGAAATGATTGAATCAATTAATGAAGAGGACGATAAAAATTTTAAGAAAGAATTAGGCGATATATTATTACATGTTTTTATGCACTCTTATTTTGCTGAAGAAAGGGGTGCTTTTTCATTAACTGATGTTATTTCTACAATTCATAACAAGTTATTATCTAGATTGCCAAGTGTATTTACTGATAACCCTATAGATGATGAAGCTGAGCTTATGAAACATTGGGAATCATTAAAGAAAAAGGAAGGGAAAAAGTCAGTATTGGACGGAATACCTAAGACTATTCCGAGTTTATTGAGGGCTCAGAGAATACAAGAGAAAGCTGCAAGAGTTGGATTTGATTGGGATGATAAAGAAGAAGTCTGGAATAAAGTATTTGAGGAGATAAGTGAGTTTAAAGAAGCGACTGAGAAGTTAAGTCAAGAGAAGAAAGAAGAGGAATTTGGTGATTTACTTTTTGCCTTGGTTAATGCTTCAAGACATACAAATATAAATGCTGAGAATGCAATGTTGAAAGCAATTCAAAAATTTGAAAATAGATTTAAATATATTGAAGATAAATTGAAAGAAAAAGACGAAAACATATCTGATAAATCTCTGGAAGAATTAGATAAAATTTGGGATGAAGCTAAAAAAAGTGGATTATAAAAAAAGGGATATTTAATATCCCTTTTTTTATTCTTATACTTTTGGTTTCATTGTTATTACTGGTGCCATCATTTCTTCTAAGGATATTCCTCCATGTTGGAAGGAATCTTTGTATTTATTTAGGTAATGTTGGTAGTCAGTAGGGTAGAGTAAGTATTTATCCTCTTTTGCGATAGCATTGTTAACGCTAATACCCATACTTGGTATTTTGATTTGCTCAATATCATTTATCATCATAGCATCTTTGCTATCAGCTTTTACATTCTTACCAAATTTATATCTAAGCGAAGGTGTTGTATCTCTATCGCCAAAGGCTTTCACTCCTCTCATACATCTAATTGAGCCATGGTCAGTAGTTACAACTATTGTAGCATTTTTGACATTAGCGAGTTGTTTCAACATTCCAAATAAACTGGAGTGAGCAAACCATGATTTGGTTAAAGATCTATAAGCGGATTCATCGGGTGCGATTTCTTTTAGGATAGAGTAATCTGACCTTGAATGTGCAATCATATCAACGGCATTGATTACTATTCCAGTTAGATCGTATTCTAGATAGTTTAGAATATCTTTTTCAACTTTTTGTCCGAATTCTGTTTGGAATATTTTCAAAAATGCTGGTTCTCTGTTTAATTTGATTCTTTTTCTTTCTAAATATGTCATCAGAAGTTCTTTCTCATATTTATTATGAGAATGTTCATCTGGTGCATTTTCTACATTCCAAAATTGAGGAAAATATTTTTTAATATCAATAGGGAATAAGCCAGAAAAAATTGCATTACGACAATAAGCAGTTACAGTAGGTAAAATAGCACAATGGAAGTCAGTTTCTATGGTATATAGATTTGTTAGCAATGATTCCATCATCATCCATTGGTCATATCTAAGGCAATCAATAACGAAGTAGAATACTGGCCCTGTTTTTTCTTTTAAATGTGGTAATAAGAATTTATCATTTACATGAGGGGATAAAATTGGCTCTTCTTCGTCTTTTGGTTTGTTTATCCAATCTATGTAATTATTCTCAACATATTTAGCAAATTCGGTATTAGCATCTCTCCATTGGTTTTGTAGCGTGTCTATAAGGTTGCTATCTGGCAAATCATCAATTTCTATAGAGAATTGGACCATTTTTTTATAGATTGCCACCCATTCATCCCAACTTGGTCTTTGGATCAACTGCATTGTGATTTGATTGAAACTTTGAAAATAGTTTTGAGTGAATTTTTCAGTTGTAATCCTTTTTGCTTCTAAGAATTTTTTACATGCAAGAATTATTTGTGCTGGATTTACTGGTTTTGTGAGGTAATCATCGATTTTTGAACCAATAGCTTCTTCCATCAATGTTTCGGCTTCGTTTTTTGTAACCATCACAACAGGAATTGATTTATCAAAACCTTTGATTTTTCTTAATGTTTCAAGCCCTGAAATGCCAAGCATATTTTCATCTAAGAAGACAAGATCATACTGTCTTTTTTTTATCATTTCTAATGCATCTTCGCCGTTTGTGGCTGTGTCAACTAAGTAGTCTTTTTTTTGAAGTAATATAATGTGAGGTCTTAGTAGTTCGATTTCGTCATCTACCCAAAGGATATGTCCTTTACTATTTTCCATTTTTTTGGACTTTGAATAATTTATAAAAAAGTATAAATGTAAATTTTTTACCTCGTAAAATTATGAATAATTTTATTACGGAATGGAATAAATTTAAGTTTCATAAAAAACTTGAATAATTTGAGAATTTTATCAAAATATATTGAAGTTTGAAATGAATATATTTTTAATGATAAATAGGAAACTGGAAAAATAATCATTAAGCCATAAGTGTAAATGAAATTATCTATTGTTAATTGCGATTTCTTTAATTATTTTTAATTTTAATCTTTGAATCCAGATTTAATATGTAAATCTCTTTGAGGAAATGGTATTGTAATATTATTTTCTCTGAAGATTTTATCGATTTTAAATCTTAAATTAGATTGAATAATTCTTGATTCGAAAGCGTTTTCAGTCCAAAAGAATAAATTAAAAATAAGACCTGAATCCCCAAAATTATTAAATTCAACCATAGGTTTTGGATCATGTAAAACATCAGGATGATCTTTTGCGACTTCGATCAGTAAAGATTTTACTAATTCTAAATCTGAGCCATAAGCTACTGAAACATTTACATGGAATCTAGTGATTTTATTATTATAACTCCAATTAGTAACATTCTCTGTTATGAATTTTGAATTTGGGATAATCATTATAATATTATCTCGAGTTTCTATTTTTGAAGTTCTTAATCCTATTTCTATTATTTGGCCATACTGACCATCTACAACTACGACATCATTTAGTTTTATGGAGCCCTCAAAAAGTAAAATTAAACCTGACACGAGATCATTAAATGTTTGTTGTAATCCTAATCCAACCCCAACCAACAATGCTGCTGAACCAGCGAGTAAAATTGTAACGCTTATTCCAGCTGCTTCTAGTCCAATTACTATACCTAATGTCCAAATAAAATATGCAAGTAATCGGTAAAGTGAATATTTTTTATATTCTTCAATATGATTATTCTTACTTTTTAGTATTAATCGTTTGAACAAAATCCTGATTAAATTAGTAATTATCAAAACAAAAGAGAATGCTACAATATTTGATACTGTAAAAACATGATTATTTAGATTTAATATTTCTGTGTTTAGAAGATCTGCTAAAGACATTTCAACCTTTAAAATTTTAATTTGTCAAATATAATAATAAATTTGTATTTATCATTAATGTATATTAACTTTATTTAATTTTTATCATTAAGTTTGTAAAAATATAAGAATAAATGGAGTTTTAAAAAATGTTCACTAAGATTCTTAAATGGGTAGGTATATCAGTAGGTATAATAATTATTGGTTTTTTGGGCTTTATTGGTTATGTTCTTACATCATTACCTAATGTTGAAGTACCAGATATTAAGGTAGAGGTTACTCCTGATAGAATAGTAAGAGGGCAATACTTAGCTAATAATGTAATGGGTTGCATGGATTGCCATTCTAAAAGGAAGACAGATATTTTATGTTTTCCACCGGATGAAAACTCTTTAGGTGCTAATGCAATGCCTTTTGATGAGAAACTTGGCTTCACAATTGGAACTTTATATCCTTCTAACTTGACTCCATTTAATTTAAAGAATTGGAGTGATGGTGAAATTTACAGGGCTGTTGTAAATGGTGTAGGTAAAGATAATCATGTCTTGTTTCCTATAATGCCATATAAAAATTACTGTAAAGTTGATAAAGAAGATATTTATTCTGTTATTGCATATTTAAGAACTTTAGAGCCAATTGAAACTAATGATCCAAAGTCTGAAGTAAGAAAATTCCCTTTGCCAATCATAATGAGATTGTTTTTTCCTGAGGAAGCTCAGCATAATCCAATTCCAGATATGAACGATAAAGTAAAGTATGGAGAGTATTTAGTAACAGCTGCCTCTTGTGGTGATTGCCATACTCCTATGGACGGTGGGCAACCTGTTTTAGATAGTGCTTTTGCCGGTGGATTTGAGATGACTTCTTTAACTGGAAAAAAAATTCAATCTCCTAATATAACTCCAGATGAGGAAACTGGGATTGGGAAGTGGTCTGAAGATTATTTTGTGGGAAGATTTGCTGAATATAGAGATTCGTCAAAATCTAATCAAAAAATTGGACCTGATGATTTTCATACAGAGATGCCTTGGGTAACTTATTCAGGCATGAAAGATGAAGATCTGAGAGCTATTTTTGCTTATTTAAAAAGTATCAAGCCAATTAAAAAATTAGTTAAAAGAGGTAATTACTAAATTTATGTCTTTTGTTTTTTCATGTGGTGATGTAAATGGAATTGGTTTAGAAATATTTTATAAATATTTCAATGATAATCAATGTATTAATGAAAAGATTGCCATTGCCTGCAATAAGAAAACATTGATTGAATACTTTGAAAAATTATCATTAAAATATAAAATCAATCATGATGAGTTGATAATAAATGATAATAAAATTAATATTATTGAATGCGAAAATTACTCTAAAATTGAATTTGGTAAAGTAAAAAAAGATGCTGGATTATTAGCGATTGAGTCAATTGATATGGCGTCAAAATTAGTTCAAGAAAATATTTATGATTTTATAATCACTCTTCCAATTCAAAAAGAAACTATGTATCTTGCTGATTGGGAGTTCACTGGTCATACTGAATATTTTAATAAATATTATAAAGAGTCAATAACTCAGATGGTATTGTTTAGTGATAATCTTAGGGTAGTGCCTCTGACGATCCATATACCATTAAAAGATGTTTCAAGATCAATTAGTATTGATTCAATATTGAGTAATATAATAGAATTTAATAATTCACTTAGATTAAATTTTGGGATTAAATCACCTAGAATCGCTGTTCTAGGACTTAATCCTCATGCTGGTGAGAATGGATCAATTGGAGATGAAGAAATTAATATAATTGGTCCCGCTGTAAAAATGGGAAAAGAAAATGGGATTGATGTTGATGGACCATTTCCTGCAGATGGTTTTTTTGGATTTGGAGATTTTAGAAATTATGATGGTGTTCTTTCAATGTATCATGACCAAGGTCTTATTCCATTGAAATTATTCGCAGAAGGAGGAGGAGTAAATTTCACATCAGGTTTAAGTATTATTAGAACTTCGCCAGATCATGGAACTGCAATGAAGATCGCGGGTAAAAATATTGCTAGTTACAAAAGCTTAAGTCAGTCTATCGAATACGGTATTAAAATAAAAAATAATAGGTTAAAAGATGAAAGTAAATGATATTCTTAAAGATGCCAAAGTTATGATTGTCGATGAAATTCTTGCTGATGTAAATTTGATTTATTCTGTCATTTATAATTTAATTACTAATGCTTTAAAATTTACACCAGAAATGGGAACTATCAAAATAAATATTAATAAAAATGATAGTAATTATATAATTTCTGTTAAGGATTCAGGAATTGGAATGCCTGAAAGAATAAGAAATTCACTGTTTAAAATTGGTGAGGTTAAATCTCGACCTGGTACAAATAATGAACCTGGTACAGGCCTTGGTCTTTTACTTTGTCACGAGATTCTAATTTCTCATGGTGGGATAATTAGAGTTCAATCAGAAGAAAATAAAGGTAGTGAATTTATTATTGAACTACCATTAACTTAATTTATAATTTTATGAAAAAAATTGCTTTTTTTACAAGTGGTGGCGATGCTCCGGGAATGAATGCTCATATAAGGGCTATTGTTAGGACATGTATGGCTAGGGGGATAGAACCTATTGGAATTTTGAATGGTTATGAAGGTATGATAAAAGGTAACTTCGTAGCTATGAATAGAAAATCGACTGTGAACTTGATTGATGAAGGTGGAACAGTACTAAAAACATCAAGATCAATGGAATTTATGACGCCAGAAGGTAGAAAAAAAGCATATGATAATTTGGTTAGATTTGAGATAGATGGAGTAATTGCTTGTGGTGGCGATGGGACTTTCCATGGAGCAAATAAGTTATTTGAGGAATTTGGTGTAAATATTGTTGGGACTCCTGGAACAATTGATAATGATTTGTATGGAACTTATTTTACTATTGGATATGATACTGCTATAAATACTGCTGCTGAAGCTATTGATAGAATTAGAGATACAGCTGATTCGCATGGAAGAGTTTTTATTATAGAAGTGATGGGAAGGCATGCAGGACATATAGCTATGGATGTTGGAATATCTTGTGGTGCAGAACATATTGTTGTACCTGAAAAAGCCTCAGATATTAATGATTTATACAAAGTCATCCAAAGAATGGGAGAACATACTCGTACTATAATAATTGTAGGTGAAGGCGGAGAATATGGAGGAGCTAATGAGTTAGCAACAAGATTAAAAATTAATTTTAACATTGATGCTAAGACTACTATTCTAGGCCATATTCAAAGAGGTGGTAGTCCAACAGTCAAAGACAGAGTGTTAGCGAGTCATTTAGGAATGGCAGCTGTTGATGCTCTGATAGCAGGGCATACAAATGTTATGGTAGGAAGAGTATATCATGAAATAACATATACTCCTTTGCCGGAAACTTGGGAAAAGAAAAAAGAAATTCAAAATTACTTGTATGAATTATCAGAGTTATTATGATTAAAAACATTGTTTATTTATTGATTGTTTACTTGCTAAGTTCATGTATTGCAAAGGATAAATTTTTTTTAAATCAATATTCAAAATTTGAAGAAACCGTTTATGGCTTGAAAATGAATGGGGCATATTCAATCGAAAAGATAAATGAAAATTCATTTTACTTATTAGATACAGCTTTAGTTGCAATTGCTTATGCTGAAGAGACTCAATTTGAATTTGATTTCGGTGTAAATTTTAGAAACAACCCTATATTTGATCTTTATCTTAGAACAACTCCAAAAGATTTCAAAGATAACTCAGAAAATATAAGGATAGAAATAAATAGCCAATCTTCAAAAGTTAATATTTATCAAGGAGATAAAATATTAAAAGAACTTTCATATAACTTTAATTCAGAGTTAAAGAGATTCGTAATAAAAAATTATGAAAAAAAAATTAAAGTTTCTGTCGATTGTGACGATATAATTGAGTACAAAACAGAACTGCCTTTAACAGAATACTTGATTTTTAGGAATAACACTAAGGATTCTGTAGAAATAAGCAGCCTAACTGTTAGAAAATAATAGTTCTTATAAAATTATTTATATTTATCAACAATTACTAAAGATTTTAAAATGATTGTCGATAAATAGTTTAGATTAGAGGATAAATTTGTTGGCAGGAAGCCCATATGTCGAAATTCAACATACACGGAGGTTATTATGCCAACAGCTATTTCTGGTGGTGGAAGGATACGTACGAATATCCCAGCTCAAAATTCGTATAATGCATTAATGATAGCATCAAATAAGATTGCTACTTCGCAGTTAAGATTATCTACTGGTAAGAGAATTAACTCAGCTGCAGACGATGTATCAGGATACATCACTTCTCGTAACTTGCTTGCAAGAAATTCTGCGCTTAAAGCTGCATTAAACTCAACAGGTGATGCTAAAAACGTAACAGCGATTACTCAAGATGCTCTTGATAACATCAATAATTTATTGATTGATATTAAAGAAGCAGCAGCGATTGCTTCTTCAGGCGCCTTAGGTACTGATGAGAAAGTTGCGTTAGCGAAAGGTGCTTTCAGATTGTCTGAGCAAATCCAATTTATCACTGATTCAACTGTATTCGGAGGAAGACAGCTGTTATGGGGTAATTATTCAGGTGATTGGACAATTGGTTATTATGCTGACGAAACATTGTTAGAAATCGATATTGACCTAACTACAGGTAATACAGATTTTAACGTTTCATCAAATGATTTTAACCTTAATGCAACAAGTGCTGCAACAGCTCCAGGTGGAAACACTGGCAATTTTGCTGGTATAACTGGATTGAATTTGCAATCGCTTGACGAAGTTAGTGCTGCCGATTTAGGTATATTCGGTGTGACTCAAGTAAAAGCTACTATCACAAGTTTAGCTGATGCTATCGACAACGTCAACAAAGTAGCATCTTACTTAGGGGGTCTTCAAGTTAGATTAGACTCTCAAGCGGAATTACTAAATTCGCAAATTACAAATTATAGTGCAGCTATCTCTAGAATTGAAGATGCTGATGTTGCGAAAGAACAATTAGAGTTGGTAAAACAACAGTTCTTACAACAAGCTTCAACAATTTCTTTAGCTCAAGCTAATCAGACTCCAATTAACTTCTTACAGTTATTTAGATAATTCTGAATTATTTTAAGCTGCATTGTATTGATTATTTTATCTGGGGGATTTCGATCTCCCAGATATTTTGATTAAAGAAAATTATTAAGGATTAATATGTCAAATGCAGCCCAAAAACTAGCAGCAAGTCGAGCCTACGGTGGAGGTGATGGTCGAAAATTACCATCCTATATAGAGCAAGAAGTGTTGTCATGGAGCAAAGAAAAAATTATTCTTAAAATGTATGATCTTTTTATTGTTTCATGCAAAAGAAATGATGTAAATAAAATGAGCAAAGTGCTTGTGGAATTAATGGGCAGTCTTAATTTTGAAGTTGGTGAATTATCTACAAGATTATACAGATTGTATGAATATTGTCAGAGATGTATCTTTCAAAAAAAATATGACGAAGCCCTAAATATCATTACAGAATTAAGAAATACTTGGGCAAAAACATTTGAACTTGAATAACATACCATTATTGGTATGATTTTTGCTTTTAGACAAGGTCTAGGACTTTTATAGAAAATTATGGCTAATTTATTTAACATAGGCGGTGGTTCATCTAACTCGCAACTTGATCAACTTGTTGCGGCTTATCGTTCTACACAACAACCTCAAGTTACTAGATTAGAACAGCAAAAAGCTAAGCTTGAAAAAAGCTCTTCTTACTACAATAATTTAAATTCTAGATTAAATTCAATAATTACTCAATTAGATAAATTTGATACAGATGATGTAGAAGATAAATTTACTACAAAAAAAGTGTCTTCTTCTGCTTCAGAATACGCTACAGCTTCTGCAAATGGCGAAGCAGTTGATGGTGTGAATACTCTTAAAGTTAAGAGATTAGCCTCAGCTGATATGCTAATTTCTTCTCAGTTGAATTCAACTGATAATTTTAATTTATCTGGGTCAAAAGTTATTGAATTCATAGTGAATGGTGAAAATAAAACTGTAACTGTAGATTTTGATGGTACTGAAACAAATTCTGAGGCATTAGCTAAAATTGTAAAGTCTGTAAATGAGACAGAAGATTTAGGTATAATAGCCGGTAATGTTAATGATACTACTTCTACATCTAGAATTACTTTTAGGAGTAATAATACTGGAGAAGATTACAACATTAATTTTGTTGATTCTGAGGTGTTTACAGCTCTTGGAATAAACCAAGCAGACCTAAACCCAAATTCATCAGCAAGGACTCTATCAACATCTACTTCAGCTGGTTTTAAAGTTTCAAATCAGATTGAACTTAGTTCATATTCAATTGTAAATGGTGTTGATGTTAGAAGAAATTCAAATACTTTATCTGATGTACTAGATGGATTAACAATTAATCTTTTGAAAGTACAATCAGAGGATGATTCTGAAATCACATTGAACACTAGCGTAAATAACGAAAGTGTAGAAAGTTTTATAAAACCTTTTTTAGATTCTTATAATAATCTAATAAAATTTTTAAGTTCTGATAGGGAACAATTGCGTTCAGATTCAGCAGTAAGTAGTCTTAGATTTAATCTCAGATCAATTCTTACTCAAGAGATTACAACAGCCAAGGATGGTAACCCAAAATATCTTGCCAATATAGGAATAGATATAAGTAGTGATGGAACACTATCAATCGACGATTCTGAATTAATGGAAAAGTTACTCGCAGAAGATCCAAGCAAAATTGCTGATATCTTCCTTTCAGAAGATGGGATAATTAGTAAAGTAAAAACTAATGTTGATAGGTTGAAAGGTGAAGACGACCTTATGAAAACCAGAACATTAGATATTGCTAATCAAATTAATACTCAAAATGAAAGAATAGAGCAACTTAAATCAAGGATTGACAGACAGGCAGAAACTCAAAGAAAGCAATACACAAGGATTTTAGAGTCTTATTACGAAGCTCAATCTCAGTATAATTCTTTCAATTCATTCTTACAATCTTCTAATGCTAGTTTATACTAATTTATATTAGAATTTTAAGAATAGTTATTGAGTTAGGTCTTTTTTAGAATATTCATTCTACGAGGTCCGTATGATAGATGCTGTGAAAAATATTAACACTGATATAAGATCTAATTTGGGCGGTTTTAAAACTCAATTAGATGCTGACGGGTATAATCAACAAAAACAAGTGGCAGAATTTATAAAAAAAGTAAATTCAAAGAAAGAAATTGATACTGAAAAACAAAATACAGTTGATTATAAAAAGTTTGAAAGCGAAGTTAAAAATTTTCTAAAAGATAATAATTTAGCAATTGAATTTTCTATTGATGACAATACAAAAAAAATGGTAATGAAATTGATAGATGAAGATACTAAAGAAATAGTAAAACAATTTCCATCTGAAATATCGCTTCATATTGCTAGAATTCTATCTTCAAGCTTAGAAGCTGGAAATATTACTAATGTTAAAGTTTGATGTGAAATATTTTTTAAATATTTTGCTCGAAAATGAAAAATAATTAATCAAATAAAAAAACTAAAGTTTTTTAATATCATGGACGATATATTATTTCAGATGGAGGAACAGAATAAAAGAATTGAAAAATTATTAAATTCTTCAAACGTCCTAGACTCAAAAGAAATTGATGATATTCAACTTTTTTATTCTAATAAAAAATCTTTAATGGATAAGTTCTTTGATTATAGAAAATCTGAAAAAGGAAATAATGAGTTCAAGTCAAAACCAGAATATTGGAACAAGAGATTTGAAGATTATTTAAACTTTGATAAATCTATAATGAATAAACTTGCCCAAAAAGTTAAATTACATGCTGAAAGTATAAAAGATAACAGCAGTAAAAAGAAATTATTAATTTACTCAAGAGTGTAAGCCAAATGAATGTTAATTCAGTAAAAAATGGTGCATCGATTTATAAATCTTCTGATGCTAAAGACAGAAAAGCTTTAGTACAAGAGGACTATTCTTCAAAATTAAATACTAAAGTAGATAAAGTGGAAATTTCATCTGAAGCAAAAAAACTTAGTGAAATACAAATGAAAATTGATCAAGGATTTTATGATCGTCATGAAGTTATTGAGCAAATAGCAAAAAATATGCTTAATGATTTTTAATTTTCTGAATGCATAAATTAAATAAAAGAGTCACTACTTGTAGTGGCTCTTTTGTTTTATAGGATATATATCTTATCTTTGTATTATATTTTTCATACATTTAGGATATAAAATGTCTGTTGCTAAACATGGTGATACAGTTAAAGTTCATTATACTGGTAGATTAAAAGATGGAACACAATTTGACTCATCTGAAGGAAATGATCCTTTAGAATTTGATTTAGGGGCTGGCCAAGTAATTGAAGGTTTTGAAGAAGCAATTATTGGGATGAAAGAAGGGGATAAGAAAACAGTTGAAATTCCAGTTGATAAAGCTTATGGGCCTATAAACGAGGATTATATTTTAAAGGCACCAAGAAATAGATTACCTCAAGATTTGGAACCATTTATTGGTTTACAACTTCTTATGCCTGTACCAGATTCAGATCCGGTGCCAGTGACTGTAACTGAATTTAATGATGAAGAAATCACATTGGATGCTAATCATCAACTTGCTGGGAAAGATTTGATATTTGATTTGGAATTAGTTGGTGTTTTATCAATGTAATTAATAGAAAGTGTATTGATAAATATATAATTCAATAACTTTTCCATTTGCATTTATTAGTTGCTCTTTGATTATTAAGCCATTTTCATCATAATTTAATTGATGAATTTGGCTTATTTTTCCTTCTCGATTATAACTAATCATTTCTAATTTATTACTTGAATATACTAAGCTATCTTTTTGAATTATCTCACCACTTTTTTCATCTCTTGTAAATATAAGCTCTAAATCACCTTTTTGATTGTAGTTATATTCATATTTTTTTTCATGAATTAGGCCATCATTTCCTAAAACTTTTTCGGCACTTATATTACCACTATTATTATATTCTAAGTCACTTTTTTCTTTTAGTTCTCCATCTGTATAAACTTCAATACTCAGAACTTGTCCTTTTTCGTTTAATTTGAAGTTTTTGTTAGTTATACTTAATGTATCACCAGATCTATCATATTTAATATATAATTCATTTTTGGTGTTGGATGAAT
>Ga0136656_1000483_pt1 | contig 13911 bp, 18 predicted proteins | sample CPBDNA_9_FD_94862 | JGI IMG/M metagenome (GOLD analysis project Ga0136656, IMG submission 94862) | Freshwater to marine salinity gradient microbial communities from Chesapeake Bay, USA - CPBay_Sum_15_0.8_DNA (version 2) | ecosystem: Environmental > Aquatic > Marine > Coastal | place: USA...
GTTAGAGAAACAGATAGTACAGAGGGAGGAGAAAAAGAATAGCTTAATGGAGATGCATCAGAAGAAGAATAAAGTGTATCTATTTGATCGAAAAGTTCGGAGTAATCAGACCACTTCTCATAGATTTGAGATTTATGAAGACCGTTGCCACTAAGCGAACGAAAGCAAAGATGAGAGTAATGAGAAATAAGAACTTCAGGAGAAGTTTTAGAAACAGGGCCGGATATAGTAAAAGAACTAGTGGTGGAATTGTTTACTTGAATAAAATTATGAAGGAAATTATAGTAAGAATAAATCATAAAATCAACCCACTAAAAGAGAAGCGATATAGCTTTGCTTGGGAGAATCAGAGTCTTCTTCAGAAGAACATATTTGGTTTAAAGAAAAAGTGAACTCAGTATCAGAATAACTATCAAGATACATATTATATATACGAATAGCTTCTTCTTCACATTCTTGATAAGAATGAGAAGAGGGATATGTAAGAGTATTTACTTCTTGATTTGTATTCTTATTAGTTATAGAAAAAACATGAGAAGCGTCTGTAGTAATAAAATAATCTAAATCAAAAATTAAAGAATCAGAAGAATTAGAAGGGGTAATAGTTTGAGAAAGAATAGTTTTCTTAGAAGGAGAATACAAAGAACAAGAAGAAAAATCAGAAGAAGAAAAAGAACATAAAACAGGCTTAGAAGAAGAATGGCAAGAGTGAGAACAAGTGGGATAATCTTCTACTAAGTTAGAGTATTTGTAGTTAGGAGAAATGTGAACGGGAGTAGAATTAGAAGGAGAATATGTGTAATGGATACACATAGGTAAAGATTGTTGAACAGAATTGTAGTGAAAAAAAGTATTCAAAGGAAAGCGCCAAGACAATAGGTCAGAATAATTAAGAGAAGGAACAGAAGTGGCAAAAGAAATAGATTTAGAAGTGTAGCCAGAAAAAGGTGGAGGAGTAGAAAGATCGGAAGAGGGATTAGACAAATATGAACTATACAAAGAAGACATTGATGGCTTTACGGCAGTTATATCAACAGAACGCAGATTACAATAAATTTCGCCAGAGCCAAAGTAGTCCATATCAAAATAACCAACAGGAACGTCGGGATGATGATTGATAAATAAGTTGATAGTATGTGGGCCGTCTGGACGATCAGCAAAGGCAGAAATGGTAGCCTTTACAAGGTTTGGGGAAACTTTTTCAAAAGAAGGAGTAGACATACTTTTAGGAGCCTTAGGTTGATAAGTGCCATGTTCGTTAATGACAAAATTTTCAAGAATTTGTTCAAGAAATGACATAATATTAATACCAGGTAACGAGTTTGGAGTTTTGTATTTGCTCAAGAAGCTGAGAATTCAAAGATCTTAGCTCAGCGCATTCTTGTTCCAAAGATTTTATATAGTCTATGTAATATTGATTGTCAGAACTGATATTAGAAAAATTATCAATTATGTTATTAAGAACTTTGAGATTATCAAGATCCGAAGAAATAGAAATGGAATCGTAGATTTCTTGTGTAAACGGAAGGAGATGCAGAAGAACAATGGAGCCAGTAGCTTCACGTATTACGTTAGAAAGTTTAAGAGTATTATACATACGCTTGTACAATACATTGGGAATATAGGGATGTACATTTTTCCTATAAGAAGTCTTAGAAAATGTATAGAGGTAAAATCGATAAGGAGAAGAAGAAACCTCTGATATAACAGAAGAAGACATAGAATACTGTTCGGCTAGAGATTGAACATTATCAGAATTAAGAGATACCGGATGGGTGTCTTCTATTGTAGAGAGAAAATATGATGTAAAGTGATCAAGGTTAGAAAAACGATGAATCAAAGTCACGAAATGGCCTCCACAGAATATAGCTCAACTTTACCTGTTTTTATGAACTCTTGAAGAGTAGTGGAAGTAAGATAAAGAGAGGTAAGATCAGGATAAAGTGATTTAACCAAAGGATATATTTTGGCTAAATAAGAAATATTATTAAGAATTAAAAGAGAACTTTTATCTACAAATAAGACACAAGAAGAATCAGGCGTCTGTATCAGAAAGCTTTTCTGAAGCCAAGTCGTTAACGGCTGCGGCAACTCTTGGATTTTCGTCAGCCAATGTTCCTTTTGAGGCATTCTGCATCACTTCCAGCATTTGCTTACGAGAATTTTGTAGAGTTTCGTGAAAAGCTTTTCTAGCCTCATCAGTAGCAAAAGCCAACTGGCCAACAAGAGCTTCGGTAAAAACAGCCTGCTCACCATAGCTAAGAACTAAAGTGGCGACTTGCTTTTCTACAGACTCAACAGTAGATTCAAGAGTAGATATTCTATCCTCTAGTCTAGAGGAAAGGCCAGCCATTAGATCTTGAAAAAACTTGGTCATGAATTCTGCGGTTGTGGGATCTAAATATTCTTTGTTATCTGTCATATTTCATACCAATCATGATTATTAGTTACGTAAGAAGTTAAAGAGAGGTCAAGAAGGTAAGAAATAGAACATATTTCTTGACGAGTTACTTTAATTTGATCAACAGATATGGGGGACTTCATATCTGGAATAAAAGCTCCACTATCTGATTTACGGGCAGAAAAATGTCCACACTTCCAAACAAAAGAAGTATTATCATAATCATCGCCAGACTGCCAATAGTGAGATTTGAAGATTCTAGAAATAGGCTTACCTTCTATAGAGGCTCCACCGTAGGATACAAAACCTTCATTGGTTGGAATTAAAAGCTTATCATTTTTTGGATAGTTGACAAGAGCAGTAGAAAGAGTTATAGATTTAAGATAAGCAGCAAAATCAACACTGTCAACAAAAACAGCAGTACTGCTTATAAGCTTGCCATCAGGAGAAGTCTTACCAATGTCAATCTTCATCTTAAGAGCTTGATGCCAAGGCTTAATTGAAAGAAAACCACTCTGAGTTTTAGATCTAAACCATTTCTTATAAAGATCTTGCTGATATTCTTTAGTCTCAGAATTATTCTTCAAAGTTTCCACAGGAGAACCATCGTCGTCTAAAGATGACAAAAAATCTTCAACGTTATCAAATATTTCTGACATATGTTATCCTACCTATTTCCAAGCTGCAGTGTGAATTTTTTTAGAACTTGATGTTTTGTGAAGAATTTCCTGAGCGTCTTTGAACTGTTCATCAGAAGCCCAGTCCCATTGATGCAAAGCATACTGGTACATGGAAACAATTTCTTGTTGATTTTTGTTCCAAAGAATATTTTTCATTTTAGGAGCGTAGCTAAGTATATCACCAGTAGTGATGGGACGCAAGGAGTCCGAAGTGACATAAAACTTAGTTTCACGAATTAGAGAGACGATCTCAGCACCAGTCATATATTTAGAAGATTCGGCAAGAGCGTCATAGTCATACTGGTGATCTGTATCTATTTTAGAAAGATGTATGCCAAATATGTGTTTGCGTTCTTCATAAGAAGGAAGACCAACAAACATAATCTTATCAAAACGATCTGCACGCAACATCTCGGGACGCAAAGAATCAAGAGAGTTTGCTGCACAAAGCAAGAAGCTTTCTTCGGGAAGCTCCTGAAGACCAGTTAAAAACTCACCATGAACACGATCAGTAGTGCCACCGTCAACGTGAGAAGAGCTGCTGCCACCGGAAAGGTCACGACCAAATTCGTCAATCCAAACGCAAAGCGGAGACATAGCCTTAATTTGCTTGAAAACAGCTCGCATATTGGCCTCAGACTGACCAATAAAAGAATTCATAACTTGACTGATGCCGGTGCGAGCAAGGTCAAGACTAAGTTCTGCAGCAGTGGCTTGACAAATGGCAGACTTGCCAGTACCAGGAACGCCAACCATTAAGAGTCTTCTAATTGGTGTGACACCAAAAGCTTTAGATTGTTCTGGATCCTTACGTAAAATAGCAGTTCTATGTATAATGTCTTTAATGTTGTTCAAACCGCCAATATCACGGAAAGATATAGATGGTTTAATAATTTCAAGAATGCCATTCTTTTTAATAGAAGACATCTTGGTATCATAAATATACTTAGGATCAAGTCTGGCCGTAGAAACAACGGACATCAAACATACATCTATGAATTCAGATTCAGTAAGACCTAAGCCAGCATGGGTAATCTCTTTTATTTGCTCAGCAGTGGTTAGCTGATTGTGAGCAGAATCATTAATGTGATTAACGATAACAGAAAGCTCTTGCTGAGAAGGAAGAGAATCTTCTATAAAATTAAAAAGATGAGTAAGTTCTTCAGGACATTCTAAAGAAGAAACAAAAAGCAATTGGAGAGGCATTAAGGAGAGATCATCAGACCAAAAAGCTTTACGATAAGAAGACTTATAATGGGAAAGAATAAGAGAATAAGGAGCGACAGCTTCCATTGGAGAGGATGAGATATTGACAACATAAGTTGTAGGAGAAGGAAGGTCAGCTGTTGTTAGATAATGAAGAGAAACTTGAGGATCAAAAGTGGTAATATATTTATCGGGAGAATTATCGGGGTAAGCAGGATTTTCTATAAGGATAGGTTTCCATTGGCCATCTACAAATTTAGAAAATCCATTAGCAAAATCTATAGTATAAATATCCCTAGATACTGTAGAGGTAATAATGTCTAAAACCCTAGAAGGATCTGGAGTTTTAAACCACAAATTGGGATATCCCAACTTAATTTTGCTAAACATAATATATCACCTTAAGAATAGGTATAGGCTTTGAAAAAAATAAAAAAGAAAAGGAAAAGTGGGGGGAGGGCTCACTAAAGGCGAAACCCTCCCCCGGACAGACGACTGTAAAAACAGTCAGTCCGTTACTGAGTTAGTCAGCCCTTCTCGCCAGCACGTCGGTGAAATTCGACGTTCTGACCAGGCTGAACAACTGCGTTCTCATCAAGCTTGTCCTTGCCACAGTAAGCAACGGCGTCTGTGGGAATACCCCAGATCTTGCCGAACTGGTCTCGGACTTCTTTAATTGTTTTTCCAGCAATATTGCTAGGCTGATTATAAACACCATAGCGAATATTTGCCATGCCAGTAGAGCGGTTTGGCTGAGAAGCTGAAGTGCTGGAAGTATCCATGATAATATCTCCTAATTATACGTTAACTGTTTGATTTTGATTAAGATAAGAATGAGTCCTATCGTAAGGTTCAGACTTACCAAGTCCAAGATCGAAGAATATCTCTGTTTCTTCGGGACTCTGATTGGACACTATAGTTTTTTGAACTCGTCCAAGAATAAAAGAAGCTACAGCCATGTTAGTAGCAAGAAGCTGAGTGCCGCCTTCTATTTCTGAACGTTCTTGGCAACTAAGTTCACCAGGATTTTTATCCGGAGGATTATGATACTCAGGATGAAACTCAGCAGGATGAGCTGTTATTTCTTGTGAATCTCTCTTTTGATAATGATATATAGAACCAAAGAGATCATCGTCGTTACCACCAGTAAAGACATCAATGTTATCAAGTTTAGCAGCAGCATCAAAGATTATCTTTCTAGCGGCAAAATTGTCAACGACAGCAAAAACAACATCGTTTTCACGAATAAGATCGGTAGCTCTTATTTTAGGAGTATCTTCGTCAACAACTCCAGAAAAACTATCATCTACAACCCACTTGGGAATTGGTATAATAGTAGTTTTAGTAAATTGAGGAACTAGCTCAGTAGCCTTGACAACAGCCTTGTTACCTAGTTTAGTAAAATCTTGTCTTTCTTTGTTCTTTTCTTCAAAGGTGTCGCCATCGACAATAACAAGAGCACTACCAGGAAATTTCCATTCAAGTAAACGAACAAGACCAGCGGCAAGCCAAGTGCCAATGCCACCTGCGCCAACTAATATAAATCTTTTAGGATTATTAATAGTATCCATATGTGCTTTCAGTGTATAGCATATCTACGTAAGATGTGCAGTTATCAGAATTAATAGTGTTAGAATATTCTTCTGGTTGTTTGTTTTTACTGTTCTTCTTAAAAGAAACAACTAAAGAAGTGTATCGTGGACAACTAGTGCTATAGTAGTGTTCGCATGAAAGACAATTTGAAGAAGGATCGTAAACTTCATGTGTTCCCATGAAGTTGTCAAAATCAAAAGAATCGCTCTCAATAACCTGAACAGGACAATAGCAATCGTGCAATTGTTGACTGCAGCAAAGTGTTAGATTGTCTTTAGATTTACGAGATTCCTCAAAAGAAGGAGAATAAGTATCGTACGTAGAAATAAGATCAGGAGTTATCCTAAGTACCATAAAATTAGATTGGACATCTTTAGCTAAAAGATAAAGAATACAATCTTGAGTTATGTTTCGCTTTTCACAATATGAGATCATATTGTAAACAAGTTGATCTACTGGCGTGTCCGGCTCACATAAGGGAACATCACAAATACTGCAGCAGTTGTCAATATAGACAGAACTAGCAGAAACGCGGGAAAAACATGACGGACAATTGAAATGGGTATCCTTTTCAAAACTATCTATAGCCTCGCAGACTAAAAGAGGAACCTGAGAATAAGGTATAACTTCTTCAATTATATCAAGAATATAGGAAGAATATTCTATGTGGTTTAAGGGATAAAGATTAGGACCAGCCGCCGTTGTAGTAGGAGTAGAGTCCGGCTGCTTTGTCCCAGTTATTGACGATTGAGCCTGATTGGGGGGAAGAACCTGCGTACCCCCCGTACTGGGGGGGAGTACTTTTTTTACTTTATCAGTCCAACCAACTACTTCAGGGTCAGGTACTTTTTCTAATACATAGTCTTCAAAAACATCTTCTATATCAAGTTTGTAAGACTTTCCAGCCATCTGCATTTCAGCGTAATACTGGGTAGCGCCATTGTTAACAGACTTCTGCCAACCAAAAGTAATATGTATGCCGTCAAAATCAGCTTGATCAGCGTGATCGGTACCGGAGGCATAAGCGCTCATTCCAGGATGGCTATGAACAGAACCTACGATCATGACATCATCTGGCTTAATTCTAGCAATGCTGTCAGGATCATAGTTGCAATGAACAGAAGTATTAGTTTGATCTGGAACAAGAATGCCCCAGCCATCAGAGCCATCTTTGGTAACATCGTAAGTCAACATGACGATGGATTCAGTGCCGTGTTGAGCATCGACAAGTCTGAAGAACTGATCAAGCTTATCAACAAGGACGTGAGGAATGGGCGGCATAGTATAGGCAGCTTCTTCTTTAAAAGAAATAATATCAGAATAAAATTCTGGAGAAACAGCTGTAATAGAATGGCCAACAAAGTTATTTACAACACGATAAATTTGAGAAGATCTAACAATTACCGGAGGAGATTGCGTCTGAGGAGTTTTATTGTTGGAAGAAGTAGAGGTAGAAGGCTTTATCTCTTTGTCTTGATGGGCAAGAAGATAATATATAGAAAAGCCAAAACTTTCTACTGCATCACAAATATCATCTCTATCAGCAAGAAAAAGAGGAAGACCATCAGAAGTAATCCACATAGGATTAAGTTCATCAATAGAAAGATTTTGGGTTTCCTCTTCTAGAGGTAAAGATTGTTGAGACATAAAAACTCCTAAATGTAAGAATTCCGTATATTTGTATGCAAACAATAGGTATTAAAAAGGTGATGAATCATCAGAGTAACATTTAACGCAACAGGAAGAGTCTTGTTCTGACATAATGAGCTTAGACCAGTTAGCTTCATCTTCAAAATAAACACCAGAACCACAAGAGTGACAATACTTGTAGGAGTCAGAGTCAGATTTAGGGAGGTATATCCAAACATCAGAGGTTTCTAGATAAAGAACTTCGGAATCTTCACCGTGGTGAGAAGTTTTGGTGTTGGAACAGTATATGTAATAGTTTGACAAACAATGATCGCAAATGAAGGCCGAAGACCAGGTAGTGTTTGGGTATTGTTCAGATTCTTCAAAAGTCTCTTCGCAATCTTCACAATACCAAGTATTGGATTCATCAGGAAAAATAGAAGGCTGAGCAAGATTTTGAGCTTCTTTTACTTCCTGAGAAGAAGTCAAAGAATTTATTATAGGAGAGGTATTAGTAGAAGAATTGTAAGCTTGCTTGAACCAATTAAAGACATCAGAAGACTGCAAAGAATAATCAGGTCTAGCAATTTTGTTTACATGCTTAGGAATAAGTGAGTCTGTATAATAAGCCTGGTAGTTACCAAGTATTGCACGTGCAACAGTTAGGGGTTGCCCATCTGCAGAATGTTTACCTTGATCGTCTATGTCAGAGACAAGAACGGGAATCCATAGATCGGGATCAAGAGTCCAATCATAACCAAATTCCTGAGAATAATCTTGCCATTTTTGGGGATCCCATAAATGAGAAGGTTTGTCATGATCCCTGTAAAAATGTGGGCCATCAGTTTCACTCATATTTTGATCGTTGTAGGCTTCGGTGCCAGAACAACGATCTAATATTCTAGCTAACTTTTCATTGAATGGATATTGAGAAATGTCTTCAGTGTGATAGAGACATATCCAACCAACACCATTTCCTCTGTATCCTTTACAGTTAATATTAGGAAGATTAACATGATACAAAGGAGCATCAGGATAAGTAATGGGTATGGGAGAATAAAAGGTGCGAGCACCTAGCAAATTTCCATCAAGAATATCTGCAATAACTATTCGATAAGGTTGAGCTACATAATACTTAACGGCGTTTCTGTCACCCTCATACTCGCCCCAGTTTATGTAGTACAATCCTGGTTTGTGCTGATAAGCAATTTGAGAATGATTGCCAGCGGAACGATAGAACAAAAGGCCAGATCCATCGACAGGAAGTAATCCGCTATCAAAATAAGAGTAAGAAGAAAAGGCAGCGTAAAAAGAAGATATATCTTTATCAGTTACGTGATCAAGACCAAAAGATGTAACACTAGAACGAAAAGAAAGAGAGCCTTCGTCTGAAGAAACAAAAGAATATTGAACGTTGTTCATATAAAATCCTTAAATAAAAAACTAGTCTTCTAGTTCTTTGAAGATACTATCTATGCTTTCATCAACATCTTTAGAAAAATCACCAAACATCGAAGCAAACCAGTAAGGATTTTCGGTTACAGTTTTGACGATATCAAGATTGGTAGAAACAGTGTCATATCTTTCAGTAAGATCAGCTAGTCTATCAGCGGCTTTAGAAAGTTTCTTGAGATCGGACTTAGAAGGGCGAAGAGCTAAAATACTTCTAAGAACAGGAACTCCAGAGATATAAAATTTCTCAGAATCAAGAATAGCTTCAATTCTCTCGTGTAAAGAATCATGTTCATTCTGAATTGATTCTTTGGCTTGATTGGCAAGTGGAAAAGAAAAGTTAAAACTATCTAATTTAAAATTATTAGAAGAGTTGTCAGGATAAGTCACGCTTGGAACCTTTCGAAAGTTTTCTGAGAACAATAAAATCTTTTACTTCTAAAATAGACCACCAAACAGTGGCAGAGCCTATTGCAAGTTTGGTAAGTATCCTGGCAAGATATTGTTCGTCAAGAGAAGAAATAGATCCAGGAGAGAGACCCTGTACGTCAAAATAAGAATTATCAAAAAAGTTTGATAACTTAACCTTTAAGAGCTCCTTCTTGTGCTGATTGGACAGTTTTATTTTCGTCTGATGCATAGAATTCCCCAAAGTGTTGTGGTGTTAAAGCTGTGAAAAAAGTTGATAATATAATGTCAATTTGCTTTTCAGGGGTATTGTTTTTAATTCTATTATTATAAATTTTGGCGCCAAGACCAACTAAAATAAAAGGTAAAACTAAGAGGTGCATAGAGATACGTTCCTTTTCGCAGAGCGATATTTGGAACCGTCAGTTCCAATATAATTGAAAACAAGTTCACCAAGAGCTAAGAAAGCTAAGGCAAAAGAAGATGTAAAGTTAAAAATAATATTAAGAAAGAAAATAAGAGTTGCAGTCAGAAAACCTACAAGAGGTCCAGACAGAGCAACCCTCATTTTTGACTTATTGGATAGACCAGAAATCTTAGTAAAACCTATAGCAATAAAAGGTAATGGTATAAAGAATGGCAAAGAAACTTTAGCGCCTTCTTTTTTGGCAATAAAATAGTGAGATATCTCGTGAGCAAAAAGAACTAAAATAGCAAAGAAAACAAAAGAGTTATGTATTATAGAATAGTTAATAGCAGCTACTGCAGAAGCAGAACCGACAGTCCAAACAAGTTTAGGTACTTTAGAAAAAAAAAGCTTGAACTTACTCATTGGAATAAAGAGTATAGTTTGTGCCGTAAAGTTCAGAAAGTTCAGAAAGAACTCCTTCATCAGCAATTTTTCTAATTATTTTAGAATAAGCGATGTTAAAATAATCATCAACAGGATTATCATTAAGAGAAGAAAGAAAATGTTCAGGAGTAACTACATAAGTATCATCCAAGAGCTCTTCTTTAAGTGGAAGGTTTAATTTTTTACCAAGAGCTTTATAAATTGCTCGGTCAACGTGCAGAGCATGAGTAGCAATATTTAGATTGCTTGTATAAAATATTTCTACGTGAGATTTATCATAAGAAATATTAAGGAGACTAAAAAGCTGCTCCATAATAGAATCATCCGAAGTATCGGAATGAATAACTTGCTTCATCATACAGATGTAACGAAGACGTTGAGTAATTAAAGCTTCTTTATGGTTAAACATTTGAATCATGGAAAAATCTCCATTAGTCAAAGTGTCCAATACCATAGAGATAGATTTAGTATATGCAGGTGTTTGAATCTTAGAAAAGTAGTTAGCAGCGGCGGCCTGAAAACTAATACAAAGCTTTACTTTAGACTCATCTATGGTGTCGCCAAAAGAATTATCAGAAACTAAATCATCGAATATATCTTTAGCAGAAGATATGATTGTGTTAGTAGACTTGTCACTAGAAGAGATGTTTTGATAGGAATCAGACTGAAGATTTGAAGAGAAATCTTGTTCTGGATCGTAATCAAAAATATCATCATCATTATCACTATATGGCATGAGGAGCCCTTCTTCTATATCTTCTCTTGGGAGAAGTAAGTCCTTGATTTTCAACTCTAGCAATTTGTACAAACTGCTTTGCTTTGCTAAGGTCTAGATTAGCAAGGTCGTTATCAAGATATGTGCGAATGTAATAAAGTCTTTGATTGTATATGGTGCCACCCCAAATACCATCATAGTTATATTTCATTGCTTCAGCTAAACACTCTGCTTGAACGGGGCATACAGAGCATAAAGATATAAGAGTGGAAAGAGTGGGATTGTGTTTATTTTTAGAAGTGGATATAAAAAAATCGCTTGTAGGAATAGAACGGTCTTTGCAAAAAGCCTTTTCGCGCCAAGAAGATGCAAGATCGTCAGAGCAATCATACATATTGGAAATGTTTTTAGGGAGAGATTTTCTAGAAACTCTAGGAGCGCTTAGGTTTATGGAAGATTTAATATCATGAGAGGACATAGATAAAATCCTAGAATTTATTGTTGAGGATTAATGGAAGATTTAAAAGATTTAACAGAATCTACAAGAGCAGAAGAAGAAGATATAAGATCAGAAAAAAGAAGTAGCAAATCAGAAAGATCTTGAGTAAAAGAATCTTGATGGAAAGAGAGTTTAGATATTCTTTTTTGTACGATATTGATCTTCTGATGAATATCATGTAGTTCCATAAAAAGTGAATTTATGGTGTTAAAAGAATTTTGAAGAGAAGAATATTCTTCATCAAAATATTGAAGAGGATCATAATCCACGAAGAAAAACCCCCAAATAATTAAGAAAAAAATGAAAAAGTACCCCCGGGTGGAATCGAACCACCTTTGAGACTTTATAAGAGTCTTGTCCTAACCAGTAGACGACGAGGGCTAGCAAATATTAATTAAATGCTAGCCACACGTATTCGATCATTAAATTGAATCATTTTTACACAAGAAATGGGTACGTTGGTACGAAAATTATCCGCCTTATTCCAAATGTAGTAGTAGGGCGGATTGAGATCACCGTCCTCAATAGAATCCTCAAAATACATTAGTTCATCAAAAGAAACTAAAGTATCATCATCTAAAAGAAGATGACCAGAGAGTTTATGGGAAGTGATTGCGGGATGATTTGGATCTTCTACTGAAATAATCATGATGGAGAAGTAATTAAAGAGTGTTGAGAAATGATTTTTGCTTGATTTATGAATGTACCATAAAGGTATTTGTAATCAGAAAGACAGCATTTGACATAGTGCTGATTAGTGTTCTTAGCAATTCTGATAACATTTTTATAAGAAGTATCAAGGTGTGGATCGGCAGATATAAGATCAGATAAAAAAGAAATAACCTTGTTATAATTATATTCAGTTATCACAAATAAACCTATCTGTTACATTCATAAAGTGGCAAGTTGCCAAGTATGTTCTGGACAAAGATTATAAATAGCAGAAGCAATGATAGCGGAAGAAAATTCAGCCATATCTGCAGTAGGAGGAAGTTCGGAGGCAAGAATTACAAGAAGAGTAGAAAGAGATATTCCAGAATCTAAAGTATTACACATAGCATAGCCTGTGTCTAAAAGCTCATCATCTGAAATAAAAATATAACTACTGTACAAAGATGCTACGCCATCAATATAAGCTTGCTCATCATAACTGTAATAATTAGTAGGGGGAATGTATCTCGCTACTGTTGTTGTTGGACGAGGCTTGGTAGTAGCTGTTTTAGGTGATGTTGTAGTCATTTCTGGAGGAAGTGTATCTACAACATAAACAGTTTTAGTTCCGCCGCAAGCAGCAAGAGTAATAAGGAGTGCTGTAAGTGCAGCGAACTTTTTCATGATAGTTTACCTTTCGAAATGTAGCAGTTGTGCTGGAAATAATTTTCCACCTTATTATAGCACAATTTTTCCCCTCGGAAAAGAAGGCCGCTACATAGAGCCGGATCTCAGGATTGAACTGAGGACCTACCGCTTACAAGGCGGTTGCTCTACCACTGAGCTAATCCGGCTAAAGACCATTATTAAAATCTGCAGGTCAGTATATTTCGTACTCGTCCACGACTTTTCGGAATATATAACGACTTTACGAAACAATAATGGCCTAGAGATATGTTAGTCGTCTGGCGTGTGCTGCAAAGGATCTTCAGTAGTAGAAGAGTCTTGAGGAGAAGGTTGAGAACCTTTACTCTTGGGACTCTTTTGATACTTAGAAACTTTGCGTGACTTAGCTCTTGACATTATATCTCCGTAATGAGGATACTAACAAACAGCGGTAAGCAAGTAATCGCAAGCCGATATTCAATTTCCTGTGATTGTTTGTTTTTGGATGCTTATTAGTATCCAGTGGGGCGAGCAGGACTTGAACCCGCGACCAGGGCATTATGAGTGCCACGCTCTAACCAACTGAGCTATCGCCCCGTATTGAATATAGATTCCATGTCTCTGCATAAGATTAATCTATAAACAACAGATTAATTAAGATTTATCTCATCTTCGTAATTTTTACGGGCCATGTCAATAGCTGGCTCATAGTTGTCCCAGGTATCTTCGTCACCAGTCATGACTTCATAGGGAACTTCATCATCATTAACGAGAGAATCAAAAGCCTGACCGATATAATAAAGACGAACGTTTTCTGGTAAATCATCAAAATCAATGGGCTTATTCATATATGCCTTATAGTATATATCAGAAGTATTACGAAGCCAACGCTTCCATTTGCTTAGCTTAAACCAACGACGTTTAGGGCAATCAGCAAAAATGTCTTCTTCTTTACGATATTGATCAGACATCCACCAATCTTCATGAGATCTGACTCTGTAAGGAGTCATGATTGGGGAAATAGAAAAAGATCCCCTAAATCCTTGATGATACTGAAGGTTAATCCAAACCTTACATTCTTTCAAGGAAGGAAAAGGACCGTATATTTTGGGAACAGAGTATATATCAGAGCGAGATACTTGAGCGATGCAGGGGCCA
>Ga0136656_1000487_pt1 | contig 13852 bp, 13 predicted proteins | sample CPBDNA_9_FD_94862 | JGI IMG/M metagenome (GOLD analysis project Ga0136656, IMG submission 94862) | Freshwater to marine salinity gradient microbial communities from Chesapeake Bay, USA - CPBay_Sum_15_0.8_DNA (version 2) | ecosystem: Environmental > Aquatic > Marine > Coastal | place: USA...
TTCTCCGAAGCCTACCCCTACCCCAAAGCTTCGTCAACAGATAGGTATTTCGTGCGTGTTTACCGCATGAATAAATCACGAAGTCTTCGTGTTGTGAAATAAAGTCCACAGATAATCATTACTACAAAATAAGAAATATGTAGCAAAGTTCCTGAATCTAAATCACCAAACCAAACATTACGCACTAACTCAATTCCATGCCATGAAGGCATTAATTGAATTAAAAACTCTAACCAATCAGGATAAACCGAGATTGGATAGAGAGAACCAGAGAATAGAAACAGAGGTAAAACAACAATATTTATCATACCCATCTGTTGATAGGTTTTGAAGTAAGAAGTAATAGCCATACCAAATGAGGCAAAACCAAAAGCAATAAACACAGCTGCAGGTATTGCTAAAACTGCAGAGAAACTAGGAACTAAGCCAAGAGGGGCGGCAATAGCAAGGAAGGCAATGGCATAACTCAAACCTCGAAACAAGGCCCAGATTATTTCGCCAAGTGCCACATCAAGTGGACCTAGGGGGGTTGCCAGCATTCCTTGGTAGAGCTTGCTCTCATTTAATTTAAAGAAAACATTCCATGTTGAGTCATATATAGCTCCATTCATGGCGCTAGTTGCCAGTAATCCTGGGGCTATAAAAACGGTGTAATCAATAGTTTTATCTCCAAGGGTGACATTTCCGATTAGCTCGCCCATGCCATAGCCAAAAGCAAGCAAATAGAGCACTGGCTCAACAAAGCCAGTAGCAATTGGAACCCAAGTTGAGGAGCGCAGAGCAATTAGAGATCTTTCAATAATCGCTCTTGAGCGCCCAGCATAGATTTGATGGCCAGCGCGATTAGCTCTGGCATCTGCAATTGCTACCGCGTTACTCATTTAGTCAACCTAATAGTGAAAGTTCTACTGGCAAGTGCAAAACCACCAATTAGTAATGCAAGAAGAAAAGTAAAGTGAATAGTTAACGTCGTTGCACTTAATGGATATCCATAAGAGAAATATCGACCAAGTTCGGTGGAGTGCCAGAGTGGTGAAATCCAACCAATTGGCTGGAGATAAATTGGCATAGAATCAAGCGGGAAGAATGTGCCTGAAAAGAGGAACATCGGCATAATTATTAGGCGATTTAGCACAGTCATAAAGTAATCATCATTTTTTACCTTGGCAGTGATTCCTATGATGATTGCAGCAAATGCTCCTGCTGCAAATATTGTTACAGGAATTACATCCCAGGATTGTTCAACGCTCATTACTCCAAATGCAATAAGCACTGCCCAATAACAGATCACAGTGAAGGCAACTCGAGCCAGAGCAGCGATAAAAACACCAAGTGCAATTTGCGGCCCAGTAATTGGAGTTGAGTTCATTGCATAAAAGAGTTTTCTCCACTTGAAGCCTTCCATCACTGGAAACATAGCTTCATCTAAGGCTGCAGTAATAGCAGCGCTTGCAAGAAGTGCTGGCGCGATAAAGGTTATATATTCAACCCCACCGGTTCCAGAAGTTCCGGAATTCTCATTTACTAAAACCCCAACACCAATACCGATTGCTATCAAATAGAAAAGTGGATTACCAATGGCGACAATGGCGATAACACTTTTCCACTTAAGCATCGCAGATATGCGAGCCTCAGCAACATAAATAGCGCCAAAGCTTCGAATCTTGGTAACGCTGATCCCTGAATTCATTCGATCAGGGTTCTTCCGGTTAGACGAAGAAATACATCTTCTAGTGAGCTACGTCGGACAAGTGAGGTGGTGGGGTGGAGCTTCTTATTTAAGATCTCTTCGAGAAGAGCCTCTCCATCCTCGACATACATCAAGATTCGATCTGGCAACTCCTCAATCCGAGAGCACATAGCCCTAAGAGTTGGAGCAATCTCTTTATTCCTATCAGAACCAAAGCGAACTTCCAGAACTTCCTTTGTTGAGTAGGCCTTTATTAACTCCAGGGGAGATCCTTCAGCCATGATCTTGCCTTTATCCATCACAACTAAGCGATCACAGAGTTGTTCAGCCTCATCCATAAAGTGAGTGGTAATAACTAAAGTCACGCCTAGTTCTTTAAGGCGAAATAACCTATCCCAGAGAATGTGGCGAGCCTGGGGATCAAGTCCAGTAGTTGGTTCATCAAGCATCAAAATATCTGGCTCACTAACTAGAGCTCTAGCAATTGTTAATCGACGCTTCATTCCACCGCTTAACGCATCAACTTTCACATCACGCTTTTCTTCCAACTGCGCAAATTCCAAAAGCTCTTCTATCTTGGTGCGAATAAACTTCTTACTTAGCCCAAAATAACGGCCATAAATAAAAAGATTTTCAGTAACGGTAAGCTCGGTATCTAAATTATCTTGTTGAGGAACAACGCCTAGGTGAGCCCTGATTTGTGGACCATGCTCTTCAGGATCTCTTCCTAAAATTGTGATTGTTCCTGAGGTGCGCTGCGAGGTGGCAGCGATGATTCTCATAGTTGTTGACTTACCAGCTCCATTTGGTCCAAGTAGGCCAAATGACTCACCTTTGGCTACATCAAAGTCGATGGCATCTACAGCTGTGAAATCCCCGTAGCGCTTGGTTAAGCCCCGGGCAGAGATAAGGGGTTCAGACATTGATTTATCCTATCGCGCTCTATTAGGTCTATAGTTCTGCTACGTGCGGTTAATTCATCAACCAAATCACGATCTCACCTACGACGATGTCTTTATGATTCCCTCGCGCTCTGGTGTTAGTAGTCGTATGGATGTTGACCTAAACACTTTAGATAATACCGGCGCCACCATTCCATTAGTAGTTGCCAACATGACAGCAATTTCTGGCAGAAGGATGGCAGAGACCATTTCAAGGCGCGGTGGTCTAAGTGTTATCCCACAAGACATTCCAATTGATGTAGTTACTGAAGTTATCTCATGGATTAAATCCAGACACATTCTCTTTGATACACCAATTACTTTAACCCCAGAGCAGACAGTTGCTGATGCTGCATCTCTAATTCATAAGAGGGCTCATGGAGCAATCGTGGTAGTTGAAAACAATAAGCCACTCGGAATTGTGATGGAGGAGGATTGGGAGGGAGTTGATCGCTTCACTCAATTAAGCAGAATTATGTCTAAGGATTTAATGGTAATTCCAAGCTCAGTTAGCGCTCGGCAGGCCTTTGATTTACTCACAGAGAAGAATCGCCGCCTTGCTCCAGTAGTTGATGGCAGCGGCGAGCTAGTTGGAATTATCACCAAAATTGGCGCGCTACGTGCAACTTTATATAAACCAGCACTCGATAATCAGGGGCGATTAAGAATTGGCGCAGCACTTGGCGTTAATGGAGATGTGAAGACAAAAGCATCAGAATTGATAAGAGCCGGTGTTGATCTTTTAGTTCTTGATACCGCTCATGGCCACCAAGAGAAGATGATTGAAGCTCTAAGAGCTGTCCGCTCATTAAGTCCAAATATTCCAATCGTTGCTGGCAATGTTGTTACTGCAGAAGGTGTTAAAGATTTGATTGAAGCAGGGGCAGATATCGTTAAAGTTGGTGTTGGTCCAGGTGCGATGTGCACAACCAGAATGCAAACTGGAGTTGGAAGACCACAATTTTCAGCAGTGATGGAGTGCGCAGGGACTGCAAGAGAGCTTGGAAAACATATCTGGGCAGATGGAGGCGTTAGACACCCAAGAGATGTTGCCTTAGCACTTGCCGCTGGCGCATCAGCTGTGATGGTTGGCTCATGGTTTGCTGGAACCTATGAATCTCCAAGTGATCTAAGGGTTGATTCTGCGGGTCGGCTATATAAAGAATCATTTGGCATGGCATCAGCAAGAGCAGTTGCTGCAAGAACTTCAAATGAAGATGCATTTGAACGCGCTAGAAAAGCTTTATATGAAGAGGGTATTTCAACCTCTCGGATGTATTTAGATCCAATTCGTCCCGGAGTTGAAGATTTGATTGATGAAATCATTGCAGGGCTTAGATCTTCTTGCACATATGCTGGAGCGAAGAACTTAAATGAATTTGCGCAAAGAGCTGTTATCGGAATTCAATCTGCATCAGGGTATGCAGAGGGAAGAGCCCTTAACACCTCTTGGAGTAAGTCTTAAGCCACCCTTGCATATCTAGAGGCGAGAATAAGAAGGTAGGAAAGCCCTGCTAATAACATCAAAGTCCAACGTAGTTCAAATGCATCAGCGATAAATCCGATAAGTGGAGGACCGATAACAAAGCCAAAGTAGGAAACGCCAGATACTTTTGCAACTGCTTCAGATGGAGCTATAACTCCAGAGTATCTAGTCAAAGCAATAGTTCCAGCAGCGCTAAACATCAAAGGAATAACTACCGATAAACCAATCCCAAGTAAAAACCACGCAACCATAATTGCTGGAATACCACCGATTAGTAGCCCTGCGCTAAGACCAGTCCCAGCGATAACACCACCTGCTGCAATAACTTTAGATGCACCAAAACGATGAGCGAGATAATCACCAGAGAGGCGCCCAATAATCATCGCTGTGCAGAAAACAATATAAGGCAGAGTAGAGATAAAAGGAGATGCGCCAAAGGTTTCACGAGCTAAAACTCCTCCCCAATCACCTGCTGCTCCCTCACTTAATGCTGCAAACAAACCAAAGAGACCTAATATGGCAAAGATCGGTGGATGCTTCGCTCTCTTCTCATCTCCAAAGTGATGGGTATCGGCAGAGGCGGGGAGAAAGAGGGGTCGCACTAGAAGAGCTGCAACAATATAGAGGAGTGCTAGTGATGAGCCTTGAGTTAGTGGAGTTATCTCAAATTGTGAAAATACTCCTCCTAATATTCCACCGAATAAAGTTCCAACTGAGAACATTGCATGAAAGACGCTCATCAATCGTCGCCCTGCGCGCTGCTCAACAACTACAGCATGAGCATTCATCGAAACATCTTGAGCTGCAAGTACAAATCCAAAGATAAATAAAGTTATCCAAAACCAAGTAAGTGATAAGAGAGCGCCAAGAAATAAATAAGAGAGAGCGAGTGCAATAGTTGAGAAGAAGATAATTGGCTGGCTTCCAAATTTTGCTGAATATTTACCAGCAGGTTTAAGGGCTAGAAATACCCCTGCTGAGATAAAGAGCAGAGAGAGACCAAGGGTTGCATTTGAAATATCTAGAATCCTTTTAAAGTCTGGGATTCTTGCCACAAAGCTTCCAGCGCTAAAGCCATTAATAATGAAAGTGATAGTGACCGCTATACGAGCGCGTCTAAGAGCAAGATCCATAAGTTGCAAAGTCTACTCAGCCAAGGTTGAATAATCTTTAAGGCTTCATTCAGCAAAGAGTGGTTAGGTTCCGGGCATGAGAAATTTATCAACATTTAGCAAGGTAATGGTCGGCTTTATCGCAGGTGCATTTATCGCAGGAAGTGTCGCTGTTGCGGTCACTCCAGATATGCCCCCAACTAAGGTCTGTGTCGATAAACGAACCAAAGCCCTCTATTCAGCAACTAATGGAAGTTGCTCCAAAACCCGAACTCTTATGGAGGTTGCAGGTTCTTGGGTTAATGTAGAGAGTATTGCTGCTGCTGTTTCTCCTTCAGTGGTTTCTATTGCAGTTAGCGCGGCTACTGGAAGCGGTAGTGGATCTGGAGTTATCTATCGCACGAATGCTTCTTCCTCTTTTATTATTACAAATAACCATGTTATTGAATCAGCTGCAACAAGCGGCAGCGTAAGAGTTGAGTTAAATAATGGTGATTATGAAAAGGCCACTATTGTAGGAAGAGATAACACCTATGACATCGCAGTTCTAAAAATTGAACGTGGAAATCTCAAGGTAATTACCGTTGGCAACTCAAATAGATTAGCTATTGGAGAGCCAGTTGTGGCATTTGGTTCCCCACTTGGGCTATCAGGGACTGTAACTAGTGGAATTGTTTCAGCCTTAAATAGACCTGTTACTACCGGAAGCTTTGGCGCCGAATCATTTATTGATGCAATTCAAACCGATGCAGCTATTAATCCTGGAAACTCAGGAGGTCCATTAGTTGATGGAAGTGGCGCGCTAGTGGGAATTAACTCTGCTATTGCAACGCTAAGTTCTGGAACTTCAGGATCTATCGGACTTGGTTTCTCAATTCCTATTAATCAAGCAAAGCGAGTAGTTGATGAAATCATCGACACTGGGAAGTCATCTAGGCCGTTTCTAGGTGTTAATTTTGATACTGCCTACACTGGAGTTGGCGCAAAGGTATTGCGACTAGTTTCTGGTGAAGCTGCTGAGAAAGCTGGAATTCCAGCAGGCGCTGTTATTAGAGAGATTGAAGGAAAGAAGATCAATGATCTAATAACTGCCATTGTTAGAGTCCGCTCCTATGCTCCAGGTGAGACCATCAAGGTCACAGTAGATATGCCTGGCGGGGGATCAAAGACCTTCTCAGTGGTGCTTGGTAGGGCCGACTCTCAGTAATTATTACTTCTAAAGGGTCAGCCTAATTAACACCTGATAAGTTAAGGCTTGCTCGCAGCGCTACTAGTGAATGGAGAAGTGCATTGGCCGACGAACACAACGATGATGACGTTAATGATGAAATCATTACTGAAGAAATGTTGTGGGAACGAATACCTGAAACTCAAGGTGTGGATCGAGCCAGTACTTATTACGAATTAAGCGCTCGAATTTATGCTCGCGGCCAATACGATGAAGCTCTAGCTCTTGCCGAAACAGCTCGCGATATTTATTCAGAGCTTGGAAGCGCAGCCCCTAGTGAGGGATTGGCTCAGGCTTATTCAGCAATTGGTTATAACCTAAACCAATTAAAGCGAATGAATGAGGCAGCAACTGCCATGAGTAAAGCCGTGGAATTACTTCGTGAGAATAAATCACCGATGGCTCTCGAACTAGCCTGCACGCTTGGTGAATGGTGGTTTAGTTCCAAGGAATATCAGAACACCATTGATTGCATGCAAGAGTGTGCTCGCGAACACTTAATTGATGGAAATGAGCTAGGAGCAGCAACTGATTTTCATTTAATTGGTTGTGCCTATCGAGAGTTGAAGATGTATGACAAGGCACTAGAAGCATTCTTTGAGGCAAGGAAATATTTCAAAGAAGCTAAAGAGGTAATTCATGTAGCAAGATGTGATCAGAAAATTGCTCATTGCTACACCGAACTTAGCGATGCCGATTCTGCGCTAACTGCAGCTCAAAAAGCTGTCGATGTCTTTACAACTGCTCATGATCAACGCCGCCTGACTTATGCCTCATTTGAATTGGGGAAAGCCCAGGTCCTATCTGGTGAGGTTTATGAAGGTCTAGCCACTCTGGAGGGTGTACTTGATTCCGCAGCTGAGGCTGATCTCAAAGACTTTGAATTTATCGTCTCTATTGAGCGGCGAATTGCAGCAATTCGTCACACCCTTGGTCGCTCGGATGAGGCGATTGAAATTGAACGAAGAATCAAATCAGTCTCAGAAATTATTGAAGATTAGTGAGTTCAATAGATCTCTCTCATCTTAAGGGGCGCGATAATTTAATTATCACCATGGTCTGCTACGGCAATATATGTCGCTCTCCAATGGCAGCAGCAGTTCTTGCCAATAAAGTTTCAAAGCTAGAGAGCCCAAAAGTATTTGTCGATTCTGCTGGGACTTCAAATTGGCATGTTGGTCAAGGACCGAATCCTCCATCGAAGAGAACTTGGGAGAAGGCTGGATATTCCTTTGACCATATTGCATCGCAATTTAATTACTCACGTCTTGTAGCAGCTGATCTAGTTTTAGTGATGGATAAAGATAATCACGTAGAGGTGAGTAGATATGTCACAAGTGAAGAAGAAGAACGCAAGATCTATTACTTGAGGCAATTTGATCCAAGTGGCCCTGATTCATTAGAAGTTCCAGATCCATACTCGCTGCCAGATTCAGCATTTGAAAGTGTTTTAGAAATGGTGGAGAAAGCAACAGATGGGCTTATAGAGCAATTACTTATTTAAGTGCTGCATCGCCCAGGCATACATAGCAATTGCTCCAGCTGCTGAGGCATTCATAGATCTAGTTGAGCCATATTGCTTAATTGATAAGACTTGGCTACATACGGAAACTGCTTCATCTGACATCCCAGCTCCTTCTTGCCCGAGAAAGAGCACGCATTCTTTAGGCAATTTAGCGCTCTCTAGAGGCTTTGATATCTCTAAGTTATCAATCCCAATAATCTCCACCTTATTTTCATCAGCCCAGGTTTTGAATTCAGTGATAGTTGCATGGTGAATCACTGTTAAATACTTATCTGTGACCATTGCGCCGCGTCGATTCCAGTCGCGTTTTCCTACGATATGAACGCTGGAGACATTAAAAGCATTTGCAGTTCTTACAACTGAACCAATGTTTAAATCATGTTGCCAATTTTCGATAGCTATTCGAAGGCTATGTCGCTTGGTATTTAGATCACTGACAATTGCTTCAACTTTCCAATAGCGGTATTTATCAAGCACATTGCGGCGATCGCCATTTGCAAGTAATTCAGGATCAAGGTGCTCATCACTTGGCCATGGCTTTGGGTGAGGTCCTACGCCAACTACGGGGTAAAACTCACCGGGACCAATTTCACCTGGTGGCAAACTCATAGAGTGCCTACCAACTTCTTTGCTTCATCAATAATTCTCTTCTCATGTTCTTTTAATTCATGACCTGGATAATTATTTCCATGAGCAAATGGATCAGCTAATTTCTTAACGCCACATAGCTCCTCTAAAACAAAGAGTCCACAAAATGGAGCGTATGAGGCGCTATAACCACCCTCATGAGTCATCATTAATTTGCCAGCACAAACTTGGCTAGCCACATCCATAAGCTTTCTAGTCATAACTCGATAGCCTTCAGCAGTAACCAACATTCTTCCTAGCGGGTCATAAACTGATGAATCAAAACCTGAAGCAACTGCAATGATATCTGGCTTAAATTGCTTTATTGCAGGAATTACAACTTCATCAAATGCGTAGTAATACCCGCCATGACCTGTTCCTGGTGGAAGTGGAATATTGATATTAGTTCCAACCCCAACAACATCAACGCTTCCTGTGTCATGGGGATATAACTGATCTTGATGAAGCGAGATAGTTAATACATTTGAATCATTTAAAAATATTGATTCAGTGCCATTTCCATGATGGACATCCCAGTCAACTACAGCCACACGAAGATCCTTTTTGTGAGTCTTCTTAGCTACCCCGATAGCAACTGCTAGATTTGAAAAGATGCAATAACCCATCCCGGTTTCAGAGACTGCATGATGGCCAGGCGGCCTAATTAGGGCATAGCCATTATCAACATCACCGTTTAAGACTGCTTCAAATAATTCAATCGCACCACCTGCTGCCATAGCAGCAATTTCATATCCACCTTTAGCAAATGGCGTTGTTAAATCCCCACCATCACCACCAAGTCTTGAAGCAGATTCCTTCTTTATTCGCGCTATATGTTCTTTGGTATGAACAGTTGCTAACTCTGTCTCACTTGCAGCTCGTACTGGAATTCGAATCAAATCTTCAATTAAACCTGAGACCACAATTAATTCATGGATTCTTTTCTTTGTCTCAGGATTTTCATAATTCATATAGGGCTGTAGTCCCGCACCAGGATCTGAGGGCATATCTCCAACAAATGTGCCTGTGTCATGCCATCCAAAAATTTCGTGATAAAGATAACCAGTGCGCATAGGCTCAAGCCTAAAGCCAAGTTGGATAAATGACTATTACTCTTTCATCTATGGCTAAATCAAGAATGGCTCTACTGCTAGCGCTACTGCTTGCTTTTAACCCACTTGAGGCCTCGGCTCTTCATTCTCTTGATAAATATGTAAATAGCAAGCACCTTGCTACCCCAGGCCTATTAATCCTTAATCCATTAGATGGCCAAGTGATTGCGCAGAACTCTCCGGACACAGCGCGAGTACCAGCATCAGTTCTAAAACTAGTTTCATCGGCTGCTGCGCTTCACTTTGTGGGTGGTGAGAGAAGATATGTAACAAGTATTTTCACAACAGAAAGTGAGAACACTTACCTAATTAAAGGCTCACTAGATCCGTGGATGAGCAGTAATCTCACTTTAGCTAAGAGGAATGGACAGAAATATCTTCCCTCACTCATCACTAAAGCAAACGTAGAAAATAAGAGGAAGATCACTATTTACTACGCAACTCTCTTTGAGAGAGATCGATATGACTTGAGTCTTAATCTAAAGAGAAAAGGTATTAAGGCAACTTTTAAGAGAGTTACCTCAGCACAAGCAAGAGAACTAGCGAAAGACGAAATTGCTTCACTAACCTCACTGCCTCTCTCTGAGATGATCAAGTTTGTAAACCTTAATAGCGATAACACTCTGGCAAATCGCTTGGCAATGGCAGCAGCGCGCGAGATTGGCTATGAGAGAACAAGTAAGGGCCTTACTCAAACCTTTAAATTAGCTTTGGAAGAAATTGGGGTTAATAGCCAAGGTTTAGTAGCAAAAGATGGCAGTGGCCTTGATAAGGGCAATCGCTTATCAACACAAACTGTCGTTGAGCTTCTAGTAAAAATAAGAGATAACCCGCAGTATCAGGCTATTTATGAGGGACTTCCAGTGGCTGGAAAGAGTGGGACGCTAAAGAATAGATTTATTGAAGATGGCCCTGAGGCGGTAGGTAAAGTGAAAGCTAAGACTGGCTGGTTGAGAAATACAGTGACCCTTGCAGGCTATGCAAAGTCAGCAGATAAAGAGTATGTCTTTGCAATTATGGCTGATGGGATAACACCAACACTAAGTGGAAGGAATAAAGCAAGAGCTGCAATGGATCGACTGCTAGAAGCTATTGTGATGGGGAATCATTAAGGACTTTAATTGACCCACTGTAACAAGCAACCCAAACTCGGCTTTGTCATCGCTCTATAATTACAGAGCACCATAAATTGTCATGCTATGGCAAAAAATCATGTTATAGGTAGAGACAAAACTGGTATTTGAGGAGCGCACTGATTTAGGAGAGATATCACCAGTAATAGTGGCTTCCAGCCCTAACTTACAGGTTTCAGATAGTGGCTCTGCAGAAGCAGGAATTGCGCTGGTAAATATGAGGTTTAGAGATATAGCCCACGCCAAGTAGATACGCACCAGTTCAATCTACAGGGTAATCTCGCGACATGATTTCACCATATATCGCGTTAATGAAATTGCGCGTAGTGGAATTATTACTGGTAACTACCTTACCTGCCCTATTTCTTGCAGCAGATGGCGTTCCACCACTTGGAATCTCTCTTGCAACGCTACTCGGTGGAACTCTGGCAGCCGGAGCTGCTAACGCCTTTAACATGATTATTGAATCTGATATCGATCAATTAATGGATAGAACTTCTAAGCGTCCGATTGTGAATAAAGAGGTTAGTGAGAATCAAGCCTTTGCCTTTGCAACAGCGCTAACAGTTCTATCGCTCTCTATCTTCTGGGTCTTTACCAATCCTTTAGCAACGGCGCTAACCATTGGCGCAATCACCTTCTATGTATTTGGCTATACGGTAGGTCTTAAGCAGCGCACCTCCCAGAACATTGTTTGGGGCGGGATTGCAGGGTGTATGCCAGTTCTAATTGGATGGGCAGCGGTTACTAATTCGCTGAATACCACAGCGCTTCTCTTCTTTATGGTTATCTTCTTCTGGACTCCGCCGCACTTCTGGGCCTTAGCCATTAAATATAAGGATGATTACGCAGCAGCAGGAATTCCAATGCTTCCAGTAGTTGCTCCAATTGCAAAAGTTGAACAGCAGATGTGGTTTCACACCATTGCAATGTTTGCCACTTCATACCTAACTCTCTACTCAGCATCTCTGCCAAACTGGAGTTATGTTGCAAATACCGCCCTTACTATTTTCTTTGCAATACAGATGTCTAGCCTTAGAGGCTCCCAGATTGAGAAGTCCGCAGCAAAGATATTTCATGGCTCGATTACCTACCTAAGTCTCTATTCCATTCTCCTAGTTGCTGCAATATTCATCACTTTTTAACTGACACACCTACTTTTCTCCTGCATTTCCCAGCCTTGGCCTTTATCCTTTCATTCAAGCAATTAATCCCCAATCCCCAGGGAGCCACGAATTGAGATCTAAACGCGCCCGCTTAATAGCGCTCTCCACCTCTTTATTACTTCTCATTGCTCATAGCCCTGCCTATAGCAAGACTCCCAAGCCAACTCTTGCTCAAATTGAGGCGGCAAAGAAAGCTGAAGCAGAGAAAAAAAAGATAGCAAATATCACAGCTGCCAAATTAAGTAAGGCGAATTTAACTTTAAAGCAATTAACAGCAGTTTCAAATGCAGCTAGAGCTAAATATGAAGCAGCAAAGAGAGAGCTAGCAATTGCAACTAAGGAAGCTAAATCTGCTGCTGCAGCCTATAGCGCTGCGGTAAGTGAAGTTAAAGCAGCGCATGATTCCATTGGTCGCCTTGCCACCAATGCCTACATCATGGGCGGTGGATTTACTGATTTAAACTCAGTTCTTCACTCCGATGGACCACAAGATTTAATGGATCGCCTTTCAACTCTTGACACGCTAGGAAATCAAAATACTCAAGCTCTATTTAGATTTAAAGCAGCAGAGGAAGCAGCTGCGAAAGCTAAGAAAGCAGCTGATTCAGCCAAGGCAGCGCAAGAGGTAGCAACTGAAAAAGTTGAAGAAACTAAAATTGAGGCAGATGCTGCTAGAAATGCCCAGCAAAGAGAAGTAGATAAACTTCAAAAGATTCAAGATAAAGTATTAAAAGAACTCAATGCCGCAAGAAAGACTCGTGTAACTCTTGAACAACAGCGACAACTTGCTTTATTAGAAGAAGCAAATGCCAGTATTGCAACTACCACCAAAGTTTTCACCAAAGTCTGGCCAGATGCAGGATTTAAAGGGCGGAGCACATCTCGTTCCACACCTGAGATGCGAGCTGTTGCTGTGGCATTTGCCAAGAAGCAAGTGCAAGCGAGAAAACCATATGTATGGGGCGATGAAGGTCCAAATACTTTTGATTGCTCTGGTTTAGTTTATGCCGCATATCGCGCAGCAGGACTTGGCTGGCCAAATTGGGATCGTCTCAATTCATCTCTTTATTTCAGTTACACCAAGCATGTTCCGCTAAGTCAATTAGAGCCAGGTGACCTACTTTTCTATTCCTATAAAGGAACGGTAAACACCATTCATCACATCTCTATCTATGCTGGAAACGGAATGATGTGGGAGGCAAACTCCAAAGATAAGGGCCTACTTTTTTCCAACATCTATAGCGTTAAGGGATTAATGCCATATGGAGGCCGGGTCTAGGGCGATTACCCTTAGCCTCATGGCCGAAACCACCCCGCTCTATCAGATCCGTCTTGCAGTTAGATCTGAACTAGAAGATATTGCTGCGGGCGATAGCGTTTTAGTTGCTGCCTCTGGTGGAGCTGATTCATCAGCTCTTGCTGCAGCCTTATTACTTGAATGCAGATCAAAATCAATCAAAGTAATTGCGCTAATTATCGATCATGGCCTACAGAAGAATTCAGCAGATGTAACCCATGAAACAAAGAGAACACTTACAAAAATCGGTTATGAAAATATTGAAATCAGACGAGTCACTGTTGAAATCACTGATGGCTTAGAGGCATCGGCAAGAAGAGCTCGCTATCAAGCTTTAAACGATGTGGCTAACTCTCATAACGCAGTTGCTATTTTTCTAGGACATACAAGAGATGATCAGGCAGAGACAGTGCTTCTTGGACTCTCTCGTGGCTCTGGATCTCGCTCACTATCAGGAATGGCAGCAAGAGTTGATCGCTATCGCAGACCTCTTCTTGCAATTACTAGAGCGCAAACAGAGGCAGCATGTGAAGAA
>Ga0136656_1000488_pt1 | contig 13833 bp, 10 predicted proteins | sample CPBDNA_9_FD_94862 | JGI IMG/M metagenome (GOLD analysis project Ga0136656, IMG submission 94862) | Freshwater to marine salinity gradient microbial communities from Chesapeake Bay, USA - CPBay_Sum_15_0.8_DNA (version 2) | ecosystem: Environmental > Aquatic > Marine > Coastal | place: USA...
CAACTACTTCATCATGGCCCTTTGAGACTGCAGCTTTCTGTCTCTCAATCTCTGCTGGCCACATCGCTTCATACTCTTCAGGGTTTTCAACTGGTGAAATTCCTTGGCGTTGTAATTCATAATCAGCCATAAATTCTGGGTTTCCACCAAGCATGATGTCAGTTCCACGACCTGCCATATTTGTTGAAACCGTAACTGCTCCAACTGTTCCTGCTCTTGCGATAATGGCTGCTTCGCGTTCATGCTGTTTAGCATTCAATACTTCATGAGGTATGCCCTTGCGCCTAAGAGCGCTGGAGAGAACTTCTGATTTTTCAACGCTAACTGTTCCAACCAATACTGGTTGTCCCCTTCGATGGCGCTCGGCAATATCGTTAGCTACAGCCTCAAACTTGGCATCCTCTGTCTTATAAACCAGATCTGATTGATCAAGTCGTTGCATGACTTTATTAGTTGGAATAGGAATTACTCCAAGCTTGTAAATCTGCATAAATTCTGAAGCTTCAGTCATCGCTGTACCAGTCATGCCAGCCAACTTGTCATACATACGGAAGTAGTTCTGCAAGGTGATTGTGGCTAAGGTCTGGTTTTCATCTTTGATCTCAACCCGCTCTTTTGCTTCAAGTGCTTGATGAAGACCTTCGCTATAGCGACGGCCAGAGAGAACTCGACCGGTATGTTCATCGACAATTAAGAGCTCTCCGCTCATGATCACGTAATCTTTATCACGCTTAAAGAGCTCTTTAGCTTTAATGGCATTATTTAAATAGCCAATCATTGGGGTATTTACTGCTTCATAGAGATTTTCAATACCGAGTAGCTCTTCTACCTTTGAAACTCCTGCATCAAGAATTCCAGTGTTGCGCTTCTTTTCATCAACTTCATAATGCTCACCACGGGTTAAGCGTGCGGCAATATTGGCAAATTCTTGATACCACTTTGTTGCCTTATCAGCAGGTCCACTAATAATCAGAGGAGTTCTAGCTTCATCAATCAAAATTGAGTCAACTTCATCGACGATGGCATAGTTATGTTCGCGCTGCACACAATCAACTAAGTTCCAAGCCATATTGTCTCGAAGATAATCAAAACCAAATTCATTATTTGTTCCATAGGTAATATCGCAGTTATATTGTTCGCGCCGCTCTGCAGGGCTCATTGAAGCCAGAATCACTCCAACTTTTAACCCTAAGAATCTATGGATACGTCCCATCCACTCACTATCGCGCTCTGCTAGATAATCATTTGTAGTAATAATGTGAACACCCAAGCCAGTTAGCGCATTTAGGTATGAAGGAAGAGTTGCTACCAGAGTCTTTCCTTCACCAGTTCGCATCTCTGCAATGTTTCCACGGTGAAGTGCTGCTCCTCCCATGATCTGAACGTCATAGTGGCGCTGTCCCAGTGTTCGCTTTGATGCCTCCCTAACCAGAGCAAATGCTTCTGGAAGAAGGTCATCTAAATCTTCTCCTTGCGCAAGACGTGATTTGAAAGTATCGGTCATAGCCCGTAGCTGCTCATCACTCATCGCGATATAAGTTGCCTCATGTGAGTTAACAAGACCAGCAATCTTCTCTAATTGCTTAAGCGCGCGCCCTTCGCCGGCGCGCAGAATCTTGTCGAGAATTGCTACCACGGATCAACCTTCCACTTGAGGTTCTAGGGCTCTATCGTATTAGCAGGCGGTGGGCTGACGCACATACCGTTGCTGCGCCCAAAACTGTCAGATTTCTCTCCCTTAAAGCCCAGAAAGCGCTATATAACGTAGCCCCAGTGGTCAATACATCATCTATTAGCAAGATTGGTCTTTCCATTACTAAGTCATCACTTCTAAGCCTAAAGGCGCCTGCCATATTGCTCTGGCGCGCAGTGTAGGAAAGTTCGCTCTGATCTCTAACCATCTTATGATGGATCAAAAGTTCCTTCCAGCGCCAGCGCACTCCATTTTTATTCATTTGCGACTCCACTAATTTATCAAGGATTGGATGGAGAAAGGATTCACCTCTTCTTCTTATCGCAGATTTACTTGAAGGAATCGGAACTAGTAGAGAGCGAGAAATACTTAGCGCTGGATTGTCTGATTCAAATTTCTCCAAAGCTGCACTTAGCGCAGATGCCATCCAATACTGTGCTATTCGATTTCTATTCTCTTTGGCTTGAATCACTACTCTGGAGCTTTCTGCGTTATAGGCAAGAGTTGAATTAACTGCTAAGCCTTTGACATATCGTCGCTGAATTGGAGCAAGCCAGAGCTGCTGACAATTTAAACAAAGAGATGCAAACTCATTTTGGCAGTAAATACAAATCTTTGGAAACACTAGTGAACTTAGAGCTTGAAATATTCCTTTATCTTTCTCATCATCAAATGTCACTTAGCCATTATTAGCAAGGCAAGTAAAGAATTGGTCAGTTAGAACTTTAATATGTGGGTAACTCGCCTATGGGAACTTCAATGATTGGTTGATCTTGAGTTAAAGGAAGAGTTAAAACAAATTGTGAGCCAGCACCTAGCTCTGACCAGAGCTGGATATCTCCACCATGAAGATTTGCATCCTCTCTAGCAATTGATAGGCCAAGCCCAGTTCCACCTCTAATACGAGAGCGGGAAGGATCTGCTCGCCAGAAACGATCAAAGACTCGCTCGAGGTGATGGGTAGCAATGCCAACTCCATAATCCCTAACTGCTATCGAAACTGCGTTCTGACTATCTTTAATTGTTAAATCCACAGGATTGCCTTCAGCATGATCTATCGCATTTCCCAATAGATTTCGCATAATCCGCTCAATGCGGCGAGAATCCCCATCAATTAAGAGCTCTTCTTGGGGGGCATCGATTCGAATCTTCACATCTCTTTGCTTAGCATCCATCGCTAAATCTTCAACGCAGCGATTAACTAATTTAGTAATGTCAATTCTTGAAAGCGAGAGAGTGGCAACTTGAGCATCAAAGCGACTAACTTCCAATAGGTCAGTTAATAGCTCTTCAAAACGATCAATCTGAGAGAGCAGAAGTTCAGCGCTCCTTGCAATAGTTGGATCAAATCCCTCTCTTGCTGCATAGATTAAATCAGATGCCATACGGATAGTTGTCAGGGGTGTACGTAGCTCATGAGAAACATCAGAGACAAATCGCTGCTGCAATCTGGAGAGATTCTCTAGACGAGTAATCTGCTTTGCAAGAGTATCTGCCATATTATTGAAAGCAGTACCAAGCCTGGCAACTTCATCGCTTCCTTTAACTTGCATTCTCTTTAATAAGTCACCCGATGATAATTGCTCAGCCACTTCAGCGGCATACCTAACTGGCTTAATTACTTGCCTTAGGACCACTGATGCAATAACCATAATCAAGGCCATCAAAAGAAGTCCTGTGCCCCACATCGAACGACCAATTAGATCAATAGTTTGCTGTTGTGATGCAAAATCAAAGAGGACATACATTTCATATCGACCTACAGGCTTAATATCTATGCGATGTCCAACAGCAACTCCAGCAACACTTTCACCATTGAAATACTGCAAGTTGGTGCGCTGCCAATGAATCTCATCATCTCCTATGACAAGCTTTCTTAGCTCTCTTGGAATTGATGAAGGCTCTAAAAAGTTTGAAGTCGATCTTGAGGGAATTCCAGCAACTCTCTTGCCACTAGTACTAAGAAGTGCAATCTCCCGACCAGAGGCCTTGGCGCTGACATTAGTTGATTTCACAATCTCATCAACGATTGTTTTGTAATTAGTATTGTTGTTAAGGCTGCCTATTAAGAAGCGGTAATCAGCATATTGAATTGCCGCCTCTCCTTCAGAGATTGCTGCTGAAATCTTCTCCTCGATAATGCCGTCAGAGATGCGGTTATAGAGATTTGAGCCAAGAAAATAAATTAAAGCAATTGAGATAATGCTTGAGACAGAGAAGACTTTTCTAAATAGAGAGGTCCGAAAGTATTCGCTTATCTTCACTTGGCAGAGCCTCTAACTTCTATTACCTGGGGCGCCTGCCTTATAGCCAATGCCGCGAACGGTGCCGATGATGGTGGGAGTTTCGGGGTCATGCTCAATCTTGGCGCGCAGCCTTTGAATATGAACATTAACTAAGCGAGTATCAGTTGAGTGGCGATAACCCCAGACTTCACCAAGGAGTGCTTCTCTCGTAAATACTCTTCCTGGCTCTTTAGCTAGCGATACTAAGAGATCAAATTCAAGGCGAGTTAAAGGAATCTCTTTTCCTGCTCGAGTTACAGTGTGCTCCACAATATCAATTGCTAAATCACCGATTGTTAAGGTGCTAGAGATTTCTCCGCTTGCTCTTCGTAGTCTGGTTCTAATTCGCGCCACTAACTCTGATGGTTTAAATGGCTTGACCATGTAATCATCAGCGCCTGCTTCAAGTCCTCGAACAATGTCGTGGGTATCACTCTTTGCCGTGAGCATCACGATTGGCACTCGCATAGAGTGTTTACGAATCTCTTTACAGACTTCAATTCCATCAAGACCAGGAAGCATGATGTCTAGCAATACTAAATCTGGCGGATTATTGCGAAATACCTCGAGTACTTCATCGCCCCTACTAACTAGGTCGACTTCAATACCTACGCCATTTAAAACGATTCCCAACATTTCGGCAAGGTCTTGATCGTCATCAACGACCATTACCGAAGTCATTAGCTACCGTGCTTCCAAGAGTTTAGATATTCATTCTGGATTGGAGTCAAAGAATCAATCGTTGCACCCATTGACTTCAATTTAAGTAGTGCAACTTCTTTATCAATTTCAACTGGAACCATATGAACTCCGGCGCCAAGACCCTTTGCGCTCTTAACTAACCACTCAGCGGTTAGAGCCTGATCAGAAAATGACATATCCATTACGACAGCAGGGTGACCCTCAGCAGCACCTAGATTTACTAAACGCCCCTCAGCAATTAGAAGGACTCTTCGACCATTTCCTAGTAAATACTCATCGGTTTGATGGCGAATCTTTGGGTTCTTCTGTGAATTCTTCTCAAGCCACTCCACATCAATTTCGATATCAAAGTGACCGGCATTAGCCAAGATTGCTCCATCTTTCATCACCTGGAAGTGCTCTGCTGCAATAACGGTGCGATTACCGGTAACAGTAATAAAAATATCTCCCACTTTTGCTGCCTCTGCCATTGGCATAACGCGATAGCCCTGCATAAGTGCATCAAGAGCTTTAGTTGGGTCAATCTCAGTTATTACAACCTCAGCGCCCATTCCTCTAGCGCGCTCTGCCACTCCCTTGCCGCAATAACCAAAACCAGCAACAACAAACATCTTTCCAGCAATTAATTGATTTGTTGCACGAAATATTGCATCCATTGTTGATTGCCCGGTGCCATAGCGGTTATCAAACATGTGCTTGGTATCGGTGTCATTAACAGCAATCATTGGGAAAGTTAGCGCGCCATCTTTTGCCATCTGCTGAAGACGAATCACTCCAGTAGTTGTCTCCTCACATCCTCCAGTGATATTTGGAAGTAGTTCAGTTCTTGTGGTGTGCAGGGTATTTACCAAGTCACATCCATCATCAAAGACTTGGTGAGGTTCAATATCAAGGGCAGCATTAATATGTGAGTAATAACCTTCGCGATCAACTGCGTTTCTGGCAAATACGCTAATTCCATATTCATAAACCAGTGCAGCTGCAGTGTCATCTTGTGTTGAGAGTGGATTAGAGGCGCATAGCGCAAGCTCAGCCCCTCCAGCTTTTAGGGTTCTCATCAGATTGGCAGTCTCAGTTGTTACATGCATACAAGCAGCAAATCGAACACCTTTAAATGGTTGTTCCTTCTCAAATCGCTCTCTAATCTGGGCAAGTACTGGCATATTTCGCTCAGCCCACTCAATTCGCTTCTTTCCTTCGGCGGCAAGTGAAGCATTAGCAATGTCGTGTTTTGGCGTGGTCATAGTTGTTGGATTCACTTAAATATCTCTCCTGATTGGTTTAGTGCTTGCCTCTGATTAGAAGGCGTAGTTTACCCGTTTCCTATTAACTGCAAGACCAGATCTCGCATAGTAGCCATCTGCTCCTGGGTATCTGCCTCGACATTTAGCCTTAATAGCGGCTCGGTATTTGAAGACCTTAGGTTAAACCACCAATTCTTAGCGCTAACAGTGAGGCCATCAAGCTCATCAAAAGTTAAACCTGGCTCATAATCTTTAAAGTAAGAGTTGATCTTCTCTATCGCTTTGCCTTGATCAACAACTGTTGTATTGATCTCACCACTGAGGCTATATCGATTAAAACTCTGCATTAGCTCTGATAGCTTCATCTGACTTTCAAGAAGCGCTGCAATTGCGTGAAGAGCTGCAAGCATTCCAGAATCTGCTGACCAAAAGTCCTTGAAATAAAAATGCCCAGAATGCTCTCCACCAAATACAGCGCCTTCATCAGCCATCATCTGCTTTATATATGAGTGACCTACTCTGGAGCGAAGCGCTCTGCCGCCTGACTCAGTAATTACTTCAGGGACAGCTTTTGAAGAAATCAAGTTATAGATAATGGATGCGCCAGGATTTTTAATGAGTTCTCGTTTTGCAATTAGAGCAGTGAGGGCAGATGGTGATACTAGCTCTCCTTTTTCATCAACGAGGAAGCAACGATCGGCATCTCCATCAAATGCAAGACCTATATCTGAACCTTTCTCTTTCACTAAATTTTGTAGATCAACTAAATTCTTAGGATCTATCGGATTTGCCTCATGATTTGGAAAGCTTCCATCTAATTCAAAATAAATGCCATCAACTACCGCATTTATCTCTCGCATAACAGCAGGTGCGGTATGCCCTCCCATCCCATTTCCCGCATCAATTGCGATACGAAGCGGCCTTGATTGAAAATCTGGAGCAAAAGATTTCTCTGGAAAGAGTGAGAATAGGTATCTAACGTAATCAGCTAGTAAATCCTGGCTTCGCTCTTTTCCCATAGGGCGATTTGGAATGGGAGAGCCTTGAGCAATTGCCGATTTAATCCAACCAAGCCCTGATTCTTGGCCAATTGGCTTAGCCCCACTTCTACATAGCTTTATTCCATTGTATTGCGCTGGATTATGGCTCGCGGTGAACATTGCTCCAGGCATATTAAGCGCTCCCGATACAAAATAAAGTTGATCAGTTGAGCAGAGCCCAATGCGAATTACATCAAGTCCTTGCGAGGTTATGCCATCTGAAAATGCGGTTGCTAAATCAGGAGATGAAGGGCGCATATCCTCTCCCACAACGATCGTTGCTGGCTCACGCTCTTGTTCAATGAATTTAGCAAAGGCAATACCAAGTGCGAAAGTAAAGTCAGCACTTATCTCTTCATCAACTAGGCCACGAATGTCATAGGCCTTAATTACTTTATCAAGCAGCTCTTGATCCACCTTTAAATCTTAGCGCTCTTACTTATTATCGGGTATTGCTCTAAGGTGGCCACGACGACCAACTTCAGGAGTTACTGCCTTTGGCACAATATCTTCGGCAAAGCTCTGGCGAATCGCATCAGCAATTGCTATTAAATCTTCCGGAGATGGTTCAACAATTTCTCTATCAGGATTATGTTCAATAACGCTCCAGCCTTGCGGCACTGTTAATTTTGCTGAGTGTTCTAAGCAGAGATCATAGGCATGTGGTTCAACATGTGTTGAAAGTGGTCCAATCAGCGCTGTGGAGTCAGAGTAAATATAGGTGAGAGTTTTGATTGCATGCGCGCTACATCCAGAGCGCGTGCAACGTCTACCAACGGCGCTAGGGCGAGAGTTTGGCCTTGAGCTATTAGTAGATGACATGGCGCGAGATTAGTCTCTTAACTCTAACTTTTATGGGATTTACTAGCCGCGAGGCTGAATAACTGCGATATCAGCAACTGGTTTGGTGGCGCTTTCAAGGTTTGTACTTGGAGCGATACCGAGACGGGCAACCCCATCACCACTTTTCCAACTCATCGCTGCAACTACCGGGTTTGTACTATTGATAGTCAATAGTCGAGCATTTGGTGGAACTCGCCAATTGACTATCTCATCGCCTCGAATCAATTCACTATTGCCTCTGCCCTGCCTATCTCTCCAGGCAATAGAGAGAATAATTCTCTCCCCTACAAAGCTCATTACGGGTTCAAGGCCATAAATATTAAAAGTCACAGTATTAAAGCTCCGACTTGGAGCGCTCCAAGTAAAGTCTGAAATAGAACCGCTCTTAACTTCTGATAGAACGGATGCAACTATTTCATTTGTTGCGTTAATTTTTAGAGCAAATGTCTTGCTACCAAAATCAACGCCACTTAAATCGATATCTGTAACTTCGCGAGCATTTAGTGAGATCTCGCCAATCTCCACTGGAACATAGACTCCATCAGGTGAGATGATCTCAACGCTGGCGCTAGCATCAACTTCCCCAACGCTCATAAGCCTTAAGGTATGTTTGATCGAACTACTAGAGCCAAGCTTTACGGCAAGGCCTGCAATGACTAATTCTCTACTTGCCTCTGATATTGCTGGAACAAAGTCTGCACCAATATTGCTTAAGCCGCGCACTCTTTCATCTAATAGATATGAAGTTACTCGACCACTTCTAGTCTCAACCTTTAAAACTATTCGCTTAGAACCAGGTGATAGAGAATCGATACGAACTACTTTCTCAGATGAAGCTCTAACTGTTACTGGAAGGCTCTGACTAGAGCCACTTTCAGAGTAAGCGGTGAGATCAATTAGAGCATCACTTAAACCACTATTGATCAGAATTAACTTTGATTGACTGGTGACCTTAGCCGTTCCTCCTACAAACCAGTTGACAGGACCGCTGATTGTGCAGGTTGCAGCGCTCGTCCACTTGCCAGATCTGGTCATAATTACATTTGTATTTGCGACATTTCCAGCTACCAAAATAGCTCCGCGATTGAGAGGATAGCTTCCAGAGCCATTCTTCTTCAGCTCAACATTTGGTTGATTGATATTTCTAATCTCTATATTTTTAGAGGCAAGTAAGGCAGTTGCTTGCGCTCCAGATACCCCGCCAGGACATGCTGTTGCTGGATATGACTGAGTAACAATAGAAGTCGAGGAGCTCTGGGGTAGTAGGTGAGCAATATGGGCAATGATGATAAAAATTAACAGCGCAAAGCTAGCTCTAGTCTCTTTCATGCCAACTCCTGCTCACTCATCTGACTTCTTCTGCGACGAGAAGGAAGGGCGAGAACAATTAAGGTAAGAAAGGTCAATAGTTGCAGCGAGACCCATGCTCTTCTTGAAGTGGCGTCATGGAATATTAGGAAATCTCCAGCTTCTGGTACATAAAACCTTGGTACCCCATTTTCAGTTTGGGTTAAAGGTAGATATTTACCATTAAGTAGCATCCTCCAACGATTGTCATACTTTTCAGTAATTACTATAACTCCAGCAGATGTAAGTGTCCCTACCGCGCCAATTTCGCCACTTGGTAGAACTGAGTAGGTTCCATCTTGAGATAGAAATGAGATATGGCCAAGCGCTCCTGAAACTTTCCAAGTTATTCCTTCATCAGTTGAGGCAGCTCTTGTAAATCCTCCTGCGCCATCAATAGTTCTAACAAGCTCCTCATCAATAGGCTTTGCTAAAAAGAGATACCTAATTCCAAACTCAGCAAAAACTTTACTGCTACTAACGCCAGATCCTGCTATTAGATCATTTATTGCTTTAGTTACTACTGGGGCAAGACCAGTAATTACATCTGCTTGTCCGAGTTGTAGGTCTCTATCTCTAGCAATGAAGTATTTAACCTTTGCTGACTCTGCTCTTAAAACCAGAGTCTTATAACGCCCCTCGGTCTGAGCGCTAGCACTTAGAAAAGCAGGAAGTGCGGACTTTGAATTGGATTGAACTGGAGCGCTACTAGCTGAGCTCAGCCACCAAGTGGCTGAGGCAAGGATGGAGAGGGCAGAAATCAAAGAGGTGAAACCAAGGAGAATATGGCGATAATCAATATGAGATTGGCTAAGGCTAGGTAGATAGTTATCGATCATTATTACTGCTGCAAGTAGGGCAGTTAACGTCGGAATTACTAGAAGAGAGCCAACCCAGAGTTGCTCAGGGGTAAAACTTCCATGTCCTGAAACCTGCCTTGAACCAAGTAGCGCTGCAATTGCGATAAAAAATAGCGCTACCTCTCCTAAGCGCGCTGTCTTACCAATAAAAATAGCTATTACAGCAATAAGAAGTATTGGTGAAATTATCCAAATCGGTGGAGCTCCAACTCCACCAGGGTTTCCAAGAAGTAAAGAGATCACTTCGCCGCCAGCAAGACTTAAGCCTGGATCAAGAAGGATTCTTGAGGGATGAAGAATGAATTCAATAGACCAAGGAGCATTAACAATTAATGGCGTAATTGTTACGGCAATACGGCGGGCATTTCTCTTATCAAAGACTGCCTTATCCATCGCATTACTTTTGGAATTAAATGCAATAACATCAAAGATCACCAAAATAATCTGCCAGAGCAGGATGGACATAAATGTCATTGGTGAGAAGGCGCAGACAAAGGTTAGTAGCAGCGCAATCCAGAATGTCTTTCGCCAAGTGAGATTTTCAAGCTGCTCAAGACCAAATAGTGATCTAATCAACCACGGTCCAATTACTACTAAAACTAGCGTTCCAACTCGACCACTATTGATAGCGCTTAAGGTCGTTGGGGAGAAGGTATAGAGCAGGGCTGCAAGGAGTGCAAGAAAGTGTAGATCGGTGAATTTCTTTGCAAGTAGATATGAACCCCAGAGCGCAAGAGGGACTGCGCCGAGAAATAATCCAGTAATAAAAAGTGAGGAGTTTGCGCCGGTAAGTAAGGAACCAAATCCAATATAGGCCACCCAGGGCGGTGCGCTAGTGCTTGAACCAAGGCCCACCGTATGCCAAGAATCAGAGTACATTGCAAATAGTTCAAAGGCTTTTGTAGGTGTTGCCGCTAGAGCGCCACCAACTATTGCTCCAAGGCGATTACGTGAGGCAATTAACGTCAATATAACAACAAGAAGTGAGACGCTAAGAATTGGGCGACGAGTAAGCCATCTAATTGGTGATGGGGCTTGGACTAATTCAATATCAGCATTTTCTAGAGCTTCATCATTTAGATCTAGAGTAGAGCTAGTAAGATCGCTCTCTTCATATATAGATGAGCGGCGCCAACTTCGAGTAATGGAAGAGCTAGATCGCTCAATTGCCAATTGCAGTTGTGATCCTCTAGGGGGAACAAAACGAGAGATAACCCTTGATGAAACTAAACGATTCTTCCTACGCTTTGCTCTAGCTCTAATTAAGTCCTGCGGCTGCAGAATTACCAGAGCAACTGCTGCAATTTCATCTAAGGCATATCCTGGAAGTTTTGCTAGCAGGTAACCAATTGCGCGAAATAGAGATGCCGAGAGAAGTTGGAGAGCAATTAAGGGCAAGAGCCACCAAGAAGTATTGGCCATTAAGACATAGGCGGCATGCCTGCGATCAAGAAGTAGCGGGCGATGAAGAAAAGCATCTGAGACATCGATTCGCCTACGTTCATTAGAGGCAGCCTCAGCGTGATAAGCAATTGCCTTTGGAACTGCAATTACTGAATGTCCAGCAGTATGCACGCGCCAACCAAAATCAACATCATCTCTAAATAAAGAAAGTTCTGGATCAAATCCATCTAACTCTTCAAAGACATCGCGGCGAATTAGAGCCCCAGCGGTACTAACGGCTAATACTTCACTAACTCCATCATGTTGGCCTTGATCAGATTCGCGATATTCAAGTCCCGTCCAGCGAGCACCATTTGAGGCGATGCTAATTCCTAGCTCTAATAAATGGTTTCGATCATGCCAGCCACGCAATTTGGGTCCAGCCATTGCAACTGCTGGTCGCTCATCAAGAGCTGCTAAAAGCTCTTTAAGTGCGTTTGCATCAGGTGCGCAATCATCATGAATCAACCAGAGCCATTCAGTTTCTGATTCATTTCCTCGTTTAACTTTAGAATTACTAAGCGCTTCTTTAATTGCCGCGCCAAAGCCGGTTTCTTTAGCGGTTGAGATCGTGGCAATGCCAGCCCCTCTTAGTAATTTAACTGAACTATCTTCAGATCCAGTATCAATAGCAATTATCTGATCTATTGCCCGCTTCTGCTTAGCAAGGGATGCCACAACTTCAGGTAACCAGAGAGCTCCATTGTGAGAGACGATGATCGCGGTTACAAAGTTATTATCTGAAGTAGGCATCACACCGCCTCTTGTGCAAATAAAGAGTTAGAGCAAATTCCCTTAACTCTTCTAATTACTAACTTGGTTTTCTTATAGCTATTAGATTTAAGCTGGACGGCGCTTAAGGCGGCGGCGTTCGCGCTCTGAAAGTCCGCCCCAGATACCAAAGCGTTCATCATGCGCCAGAGCGTATTCAAGGCACTCTTGTCTAACCTCACAGGAGAGACATACTCGCTTAGCCTCACGGGTTGAACCACCTTTTTCAGGGAAGAAAGCTTCCGGATCGGTTTGGGCACATAGCGCTCTCTCTTGCCACGATAGCTCAACGATCTCGCCATTTCCCAATTGGATACTTGGACCAGGAATGAAAGTCTGCTCTATTCGACGAGCATCAGTCATCAGTTATACCCCTAAAAAACAGAGCCCACGCCTGATGGTGGGCCAACTAGGGCCTAATTACACGCTTGTTATTCATAAGTGTCAAGTTGATGGCCTGACTTTTTGGGTAGAAATTAATCCCCTAATTGTCGATTTTCCGCTAATTTTTTAGCAAAAATGAGCTAATTATTGATTATTTCTCCAGATATTTTTTTATTACTTGCAATTGAAACATTAGGTGCGATATAGCAGTTATCAATTATTGAACGATCACCAATACTTGCCCCGGCTGAAATAATTGAGCCTTTAATTTGGCAACGCGCTCCAACTGTCACTCCAGATTCAATCACAGAGCCATCGGAGATCATTGCTGTGGCATCTACCTTAGCCTCTTTAGAGATAATCACTGCATCTCTTACCTGCCTAGTAGCAGGTGAGATTGTAGAGTTTAAAACTAAATCTTTTGAGGCTTGAATATATGAAGCTGGAGTTCCCATATCAATCCAATATGAATCATCAATATATCCATATAAGGCGCTCTTGTTCTCTAAAAGCTCTGGGAAGGTCTGCCTCTCAACACTGACCACTGCATCTGGGCGAATCTGCTCAATTGCCCTCTTATTAAAGATATAACAACCCGCATTAATAGTATTAACTTTGGGCTGATCCATTTTTTCAAGAAACTCTAAAACCTTTCCATCTAAATCAAGAGGAACGCAGCCATAAGGGCGAGCATCTTCAACTCTAACTAAGTGCAGGGTCACATCAGCGCCCTTGCTTTCATGAAACTCTGCCTGGGCTTTTAGATCATGGCCACTTAGAACATCGCCATTAAAGATAAAGATAGATTCATCTTTTGCTAGATTCAAAGATTTTGCCGCATTAGCAATTGCCCCACCAGTTCCAAGAGCTTGCTCCTCGACCGCATACTTAATTGAAATGCCAAACTTTGATCCATCGCCAAAGTAAGGCTCGAAAACCTCAGCTAGATATGAAGTTGCAAGGACTATCTCAGTTACTCCAGCTGCTTGGGCTCTAGCAATTTGATGCTCTGTAACTGGAGCTCCTGCTACTTTTAACATTGGCTTTGGGGTATTTTTAGTTAATTCTTCAAGACGGGTTCCTCGGCCACCAACAAGCAAAATAGCCTTATTTATCATGGCTTTATCGCCTCGATAATGCGAGAGGCTGCACTTGAGATGTTCTCATCGCTAGCAGTTAGCGCGATGCGAACATGTCTATCTGCTTTAACTCCATAGAAAC
>Ga0136656_1000492_pt1 | contig 13781 bp, 5 predicted proteins | sample CPBDNA_9_FD_94862 | JGI IMG/M metagenome (GOLD analysis project Ga0136656, IMG submission 94862) | Freshwater to marine salinity gradient microbial communities from Chesapeake Bay, USA - CPBay_Sum_15_0.8_DNA (version 2) | ecosystem: Environmental > Aquatic > Marine > Coastal | place: USA...
ATATTGGGCTCAGTTATACCAGGAGCTGGAACTATAGCTGGGGCAAAGATTGGATCTGCTGCCGGCGGTCTATTGGGTGTTTTAAGCGGAAAGAGGGGCGAGAATTTCTTTAGAACAATGGGAATACTTTCATCTAATCCAGATGACGACCTGCCAGGCTTTGATGAGGTTTCATTTAGGGCACAGACTTATATGAGGTCTGTGTGGGACGTGTTTCAAACATGTGCTCGACTTTTGCCTAATTACATTGTTGCAGTTAGGCCATTTGAAGATAGGTCTACCGTTTTTTATGGTAAGCCACACTGGTTATATACTTCTGGTGTAGTTCCTGTAACTACTGGTTTTCCTGGTGAAGATAGGGCTGGACTTGGTCCTAAGGTAAGAGAGCCAGATATGGACTTTCTAAATATAATGGATAAAATAAACGCAGAAACAAACCCATTATCAGATTATGCTGCGTATTTCTCTTCTAATGAAACGTCAGAAGTGTTTAAGTCTTTGTCTCAAAATAAAAGGAATGGAACTGGAATATACGCTCCTACTAATTATGTTAGGGGTAAAATTATTAACTTCTATGACGAAGCATCTTTGTTTTACGCAGAACCATCAGGTAGAAATGGCTCACCTTCAGTAAAGGCCGCCCTTCCTTTAGCTAGAGCCAACCTATTCGTAGGACCTCATCTTCCAGTAGATATGGTCGGTGATGCTTCTGGCGTCCCAGGAACTCGTTTGTCAGTACCGATTAGTGAAATGAAACAAGATGGCGTTCATCAACAAATTATTAACCTGATACCTAGATATTCAGTTTCTTTGTTCTCAGATTTTAAGGATAAATATGAACTGTACGGAGGAGCAAATATTCTTAGGCTTGTAGGTACGTATGAAGGTCTTGGGTATGAGGCAAAGGATGATAGATTTTTAGATCCTTGGACCGAACTTTTTGAAATAGAAAAACAATTCTTGGGACAAGATGAAGGTAATCCTGGTGAAGATAATTATGTTGCAAAGCAGAGGTTGTCATCTTCCTCTGGTATTTTTAATTTTGACACTCCATTAGCCCTTAATCAGCTTCAGCAGTTTTCCGCAGAGATAACCCCATTGTCAGATACGGTTCACATATCTATGCCGTTCCCCAGTATGCAAAATGTAAGAAGGTCTACTGAAATAGACCAAATATATCAAGAAACAGGACTATTTGAATACTCTGCAGTTTTTGACAGTGTAGAGTCAGGGCTTTCTAATTATTCCACCATATATGATGAATGGGGTTCACCTAGTACTCCTGAGGATGAGCAGTTTTATATAGCCATGAGATGGCCATATGAGCCAAACATAGATGAGCAAGGAAAACAAAAATTTAAAGATCAATATGGAATAACTGAGTTTTATGGTACGGCAGCAGATTATAAGAAAAGAAAAGTTTTAGTTTTTTCTCCTGGAACAGGAAGAGCAGTTGTTTGCAGGCCAGCATTTTTTCATTGGGGAACTAACTTGCAAGATGCAAAAGTAAATGATGGTTTAGTCTCACCCGACGCCGCATATTACTTGGGTATAATTACTGGAAATGATAGCACGGGCAGTGGGTACAGAAACTTTCCTGTCAACATGCCGTGCTATGTAGCTTTTGTTCCAGATGATATTCCTGTTGGTGTAATCTCTGATACAGTTTCTCCCGTAAGCAGTTTTGAGCTAGTCGGAAGTGCTGATAGGCCAATAGATGACGAGGTTTACGCTACCACTGTTGGTACTGGTTTCTTTGATCTAAGAAAAGTTGTTGACACAGCAGTTCTAGATGATCATGTTATAGGTTTTGGAAATTTCCATAACTCGTCTGCTGGACCTCTACAGGCGTATGCCTCTATCAATGATGCTTCAAATAGATTTGAGGCAATTAAATCTAGGTATGGTAGTTTATCTGCATATTCGCCAACAGCAACTACTAGGCTTTATGATTCATCTTATGGCCTTCAATATGGGGGTAACCCATATCTTATCGGGCAAGGCGCAAGAAACTTCGTAGATGCAGCCATACAGGGTCAGTATGAATTAATAACACAAGACGCTTTGAAGCAAAATCTTGAAAGTGAAATAGGCGACATTAATGAAAGTAATGCCGATACTCCTAGTGGTAGAATTTCTTTTGCAGCTGTATTTGATGAAACAGATACTATATCGATTGATGCACGTAAATTCTACGATGAAAATTATTCTTCAGAAGTAGCTGTCATAGCAGGTGATGGTAGAGCCTTGTACGATGCTCAAGAGATTTGGGATCAATTTAGATATCAATATCATGAACTTGATAGCGTAAAGTCTATTTTTAGTCAGATGTATGGTTTTGATCCAGATTCAGAAGAGGAATTTCCAGATTTTTTCCAAGGTATTTTATCAGGGAATAAAAATTCTAAGCTACTAAATCTATTCTCTGATACTGGTGGTTCAGCTTTAGATGAGTTTTCTTTAATACTTGGTTCTGATTTTGTTTCAGAATTGTATTCTGATCCAAGTGGTGGTGGAGATCAGTTGGTGGCAGATTATAATCTTCAGCAAGCTATAGAATATGCTAGGGAAAATTTTATAGACGCACCCGCTTCAGAGGGTGGGATTATAGAGAGTATTAATACATTTTTGTCAAAGAGGTTAGAGTTTGTTAGAGATAGGTTTATTATTTCTGACACACTACTAAGTGCAGCGGATTCACAAATATCAACTGCCGCAACCTACTCAACTGATGCAGAAGCTGAAGATCCAGAAACGCTGGAAACAGATCCTTATGGTAGGCCTATTGATGGAATAGGCTTTGGAAGAGGAGCAGGTGGAACCTATACTGATCTTGGCGAGCTTATTACTACTCCTAAGCAGCTTTTCCTGTTAATGGTAGCCTCATTCAGACAAAAAATGTGGGAAAATCCTTATGCTAGAGCTTGGTTAGTGCTTAAGCCTGATTTAAGAATAGGTAAACTTGGTCTAGGAGCAAGGGGAAGTAGATGGAGTTTAAAGCCCGTAGATATTATATTCAGAGCATATATAGATCCTTATAGCGATTATGCGTCTAATAACGAAAAATTCCTTTCACTACTAGCTTCTACCAAGGGTGAGGGAAACAGTTCGGGTAACATGTTCCTTTGGTCGGTTGATTCTGTTGGTGATTTTTTCTCTCAAAACGTTGCACCAATATACAATGCTATAGCTGATAGTTTAGATGGATTATTATCTGTATTTAAGCTATCCACTCAGCAAATGGGCTATGCTCTTCAGGAGGCATCAGCTTTTAGAAGGCATGCAAATGTCATGAACAAAGCTTTTAATGATTCAATATATTATTCTTTGGGTAGAGAGGGTTCTCTTTTAAGAGGTGTTGATAATCCTTTTACTAGAGAATACGGAGAGCCGGTTCTTGAGGTCAGGGAGCCATTTCAAAAACTTCATTATATTAGTTCATTTAGCCATATATTGAATAATCAGATTCAAGAGAATTTAAACAACGTTGCTACGGTGATCACCGGAATTTCTGATGGTAAATATCCTGTTACAGTAGCTTTAGACAAAGGGGCACCAGCAGAAAGGCAAGTTGAAAAAACAGTAGAAACAGGCATATATTTTGACAACGCCATAGGAACAGGAGTTCTAGGTATAATACATCCCATTATGCATCCATTCGAAACTTTTAGGGGTCTTAGCAAAAATGTTCAGGGTACTCCAGATGAACTCACTGCTAGAAGAATAGCTTTGTCTCATTTAAAGGAAAATATAAAAGATATATATCAGGGTGAGTTAATAGTTATTGGAAATCCTGATATTAGGCCGCATGATCTTGTTTACTTATCTGATGTTTATGAAAGGATGTATGGAATATTTGAAGTTGAACAAGTTGTTCACAACTTTACTCCCGAGTTAGGTTTTACCACTTCAATTACCCCAAATGCGCTAGTTACGGTTAATGATCCTGCAAGATGGTTTTTAACTTCTTGGATACATTCATGGTACTCTAAGCAAGCCATAAGAAATGATGCAAGGGTGTTAATGGATCGAGCTAAAGCTGGTTCATCTGGATTGTCTCTTGGTGGGCAAGTGTCAATGGATAGACTGGCTCAGATATTGGAACCTCAAATAGTAGGGGGCATGCAATATACGCATGGATCTAGTGCCCTAGTAAAGGACGCCGTAGCAATGAAAACCGCTCAAGCAATGCCAGATGTTACAAAATCAATGACTGAATTGCTGGGGTCTAACAACAGTGCTGCCGGAGGATTTGCGGCTGTAGCTAGTACTGCAACCGGTATGATAGTAGGAGGAATTGCTGCGAGCCTTGGTGCAGCAGCAGCTCCGTTTACAGCTGGAACAAGCTTAGCGATTGGATTGGCTGTGTCAAGTGCTGTGACACAGTTGTCGTGGAAAGGTTGGTCATGGGTAAGGGATAATTTGCTAGATCAACATGGTTGTTATGTGCAGTACTTAAGTAAGAATGGTCAACCTATGGATGCAGGTTTATCTTATAATCAGGGTATGGTTGTGGGGAAGCATCATAGTAAGGCGTTGCTTCCTGGTGTTCTTGGGGTCAGGAAAAAAGTTAGAACTGTTGACGGTCATGCGTACGTAAGAACCGATGATTTATTTAAGAGCATGGGGTGGAGAGAGACGGATATAGACACATTTGTAAGGTATGCGTCTTATGAAAATGCTTTGGTTCATGCTAGAGTTTTAAGACTGGCCGGTCTATCGCCCGAACAGGCTTCATTGTCTAATGTATTTAAAGTTTTGGCAAGAGTAGTTGAAGTTAAGGGTGGAGACTATCTACGTGTGCAAGATATTATATCTGGATACGAATTTGACGTTAAGCTTGATGGCATAGAAACGGAAAGGGTAAACCAAATAGGTAGCCGTATAGATTCCTCATTGAATGCTACAGAGCAAAGTTTAGTTATAGCTGATAATAAAGTGCCATCCTCTAGAGCCGCACTTTTTGCTGCTGAATCGCTAAAGAATAAAATATTTATACTCAGAATAAACGAAACAAGAACTAATTCATCTGCATCTATTGATTCAGATTATGAACCCGGAAGTTACGATAATAGAACAACAAACTATCAAAAAGATGGAGATAATACCTTGGCAACATTATTCTATCATTTTCCAAATGATTGGATATACTCTTCTATTAGGCAAGTTTCAAATCTTTTTAGACAAGCGGAAGCAGGCACTTCTGCTGTTGAGGTAGATCCCTCTTCTTATTTAACTGAAAGTTTGGCTGAAGGCATTGCTGACCAACTTGGTATTACCATTGATGAGGTTTACAATCTTAATTGGTCTAATATTCCTGGAGCCCCTTCTCCACCAGTGGCTACAACATCCGATTTTTTAAGTGTCTATAAGAGTTCTTTGGATTCTGAATCGGTATTTTATTCACAATTTGATTCAATATATTCATCTGTAAATAGTTATTTTACAGCGTATGATTTCTATGAGATGGCTCAGATAACATCGTCTGATATTTTATATCAAATATCTGATGAAGGCAAAAAGCAGTTTTCTAACATAGTCACTATGGCACTATTAAATAAACTATATTTGTCTATTTCCGAGTGGCCAAGAATTAGCTGGGACCAATACCATGATGATGGTATTCCCTATTCTTTAAACTGGGAAATGGTTACTAATAATCTTGGTGAAGTTAAGGTTTCTGATTTATTAACTAAATCTCCTTCTGTAGTTAGTGCTCAAGAACGAGTCATAAACCCAGAATCCTATGTTTCAGGAACATCTTACTAGGGCGGTCGGCAATGCTTAATGGAAACAATGTATCATCCAGTCAATCGATAGTGTCTGAATTTTTTTCTAGAAATTATCCAAATGGACAAAGAATAGTAAAGGGAACTACAGATTATAGGTCTGGAGCTATAGCAGGCAGGAAGACTTTAACCAGTCAAGCGACAGAGAATACGTCTTCTTTGAATAACTTTTTTAGAAATCCTCTGAATCTTTTAGGTCAAAAGTCCAAACTTATACAATCTAGTTATGGTAATATTCTCACAAGTGGTATAGAAACAGTTTACTCACAGGGTGCATCTGTATCGGTAAGAGATCAGTCAGATCCAGAGGGTCAGAGAGTTCTAACGGGTTCTTTGGCATCTAATCAGATTTTGTTGGACGCAGGTGCAACTACAAACGCTTCACTTGATTATCTGGGAAACGACGTTGCTCTTCTGAGTCAGTTGGCTAATGCTTCCTCAGATGTAGCTACAGCTGGTGTTACGTTTGGTCTAAATGGTGAAGCTTATCCTCACAGTAATCACACATCAGTGCCGAATGCTGGTCAGGTTTCTGCGGGTAGTAGAATGATTCTACTAGAGTCTACTTTTGGACCTGGAGAAAAGCAATGGTACCTAGATAGAGCCAGGGTGCTACAGGGTATAAGCAACTCAGACGGTATTGCAGCTTTTGGATCTTCTTCTTCATTGGTAAATGGTTTTGATTTTGATATTGAAAATGGAAGACAGAATATAAATGTACATAGTACATACGTACCTGGCTTTAGTTCCGCCAATGTAGATATCCCGGATGAAGTCATAAACGCAAGTATGCAAAAAGCGTACATTGCTCCAGTTATTATAGAGTTTATGATATATATGAACTCTGATAATACAGACATATTCTTTACTGGTAATCCTGGACTTCAAAGAGCTGGGAATCCTGATATACAGGGAAGTAATTTAACTCCGCTTGAAGATGGTGACACTGTTTCTGCACACGTAATGGGTAGAGCTTTGGATATTGGAGGTGTTACCAATAGAGATGGCACTAGGGGCAAGTTAAATTTTGCACAGTCAGGAGAGACTGTTGAAGTTTATAGGCAGGCTTTAGAAATATTTTTAGATGAGTTAAACACACTGGGTGCGAGTAGGCCAGACCTTATACCTGACCTTATTATGATACATGATGATTTAGCAACTATATACGGTTTAAATTCAAGTGGCCTAGAAGATGCAGCAACATACGTTAAGCAACAGTATCCAAATCTTTTGTATGTAAATTTTGGAACTGATGGAGCTCACAATAATCATATTCACATAAGTTTTGCACCGCAAAGGTCAGGGGTGTACGTAGGTCCGGGTGGAGCTTTGGGTGGCGCACCATCAGTCAGCGCCGCTAATGGCGGTAATACCGGAGTTGATGGCCCCTATTATGCAGATACCATTATTGCTCCATCAAGTACGGTGTTTGAAGTGTATGGGAATTCCGTCTATACTAAAAATTATGCTACAACGCCATCTGACACAATGACAAAAGAGCAGATAGCAAAACTATTATACGCAACATGTATGTCACTAGAGGCAGCTTGTATATTTGTTGCGGTTGTAACTAGAGAGTCAAACCTTACACCCTATGTGATTAATCCTAGGGGAAACGATTACTCTATAGGTTTATGGCAACAAAATATGCTAGCTCATGGTAGTAAAACTTACTATGTACCGATAAATACTAATGGGTCTGGTGGAGGAATGTCACAACTTGGTTGGAAACTAGCTTATAAAAACTGGAACTCCATAGGTATGACTGGTTCAAACTTTGAGGCAAAACTAAGAGGTTTAGATTCCGCCTTTTCTGATTCTGAACTTAAAGCTGCAGCTGATCCAGCTGTATGGATTCCTTTAAATCAAGCATATATGTTATATACAACAATAACTAGCAGGACAGCTCCGCAAACTTTCAGCATTGCAGATAAGATAGCTACAAGTCCTGAGGCAGGTTATATTTTTTCTCCTTGGGGAGATTATAATAATGGTCCATATTATGGATGGATTAGTAATGTTAGCTTTAAGGAGGCTTACGATTTGTTCGTAAGTTTTGGTCAGCCAGGATATGATCTTCAGCAGTGGGTGGTAGATATGTTTGCAAGTCCTAGCGGATCTGCTAGCAAATCTGCCCAATATGCAAACCAGTGGGTGAATGGTTGGTACTTCCCATCAGACTTGGTTAATGGTTCGTGGGTTTCTGGCGGAGAACCTTATCAGAGAGATGTCATCACCACTACAGTAAGTTAGATAGGAGTCACTAATGCCTGTTAATTATCCAAAGTTTGATAAAAAAATACAAGAATATATAGATAACAATAATTTTCAGCAAGCAAAAACTAGATCTGGTATCATAGCTTCTTTTGACATGAAGACCGGTACTGCATCGGTAATGTTAGATAATCCTCATACAGGAGAAACTGGCAGTGTGCTTACAGATGTTCCTTATCCTTCTACCGAAGGCGTGCAAATGGTGGCACCGCTCTTGGGAACACGGTGTGTTGTGGCTTTTAGGGGTAAAAATGAGTCAGAACCTTACATAATTGCAGTGTACGACTCTCGAAACAATATGCTTAAAAGGCATTCTAAAAATAATGTTAAAACAGGAATACCAAGATTTATGGTAACAAAATGATTAAAAACAGAAAAAATTTATCTAAATTTGGAAACCAGCAAAGATTCAGCTTTTCTGCAAAAAATGAGATTAGAAGAAGAGATGAATTTTCAGATAGAGAAGTTGGAATTACACATCCTGACTTGTCTTCATTCATAAGATTAAACGATGCAGGAGATATTGAAATATTTGCGGGACCTGAAGTGGGAATAATAATAAGTGCAAAGTCCAACTCAATATTACTTTTTGCAGATGTTGTTAAGGTTAATAGTAAAGAAGATGGTTTTAGGTGGAATACCTATAGTTTCAATTACGCTGCTAATACATATAGGGAACCTACTTTTGTAAGAATAAATAAAAAAAACATTCATTCTACTGTAAACAATGTGGCTTATTACCTAGATAATGTTGGTAAAGTAGATAAGGAAGAAATGCAAAACACTGTTACTATTAACAACAATTATGGCTTTTCGTCAGATAAAGAAACAGATTTCATTCCACAGCAAAACTATAAACCTAAAGTAGACTATTCTGGATTAACAGAAGATCAAATGGGCTTGTTGCAGGTTTATGTTAATGATTTTTCAAGCGATCATATGAATAGGATGATTGAATTAATCAAAGATGGATATTCTGTTGAGGAGTCACATAAAATAGTTTTGGAACAGGGTTATGAGTGATTTATATTTTACACTAAACGGTGATATAGTAATTGATGGTAATTCTGATTTGGCCGTAACTAGTTCCTCTTTACAGACGGACGTTCAGCAAGCTTATGTCAGACTAATGACCGAGCCCGGTGATTTTTACGTGTATCCAAACCTAGGCATAGACTTAAGTCCACTTTATGGGATGCCGCAAAGGCCTAGTACGGGTGAGTTTGGTAAGAAGATTATAAGAGAAGGCTTAAAAAGAGAAGGCTTATTTAAAGCTAGAAACATAAAGATAGATGCTGTACCTACAGGGCCTGATAAAATAAGGTTCGATATTCATATATATTCAGATGTAGATCAGCCTGTAGTTCTATCCATTAGTCAGAGTTTAGGAGTATAATATGGCTGTATATGGGTCTAAAACAAGATCACAGATTCTTGTGTCCATGCTTAACGCCATGGAGTCTAATGCTGGTGTTAATGCAGTGTATCCAGGTTCGGTTGCTAGAGCTTTTGCAGAGGCTGTTAGTTCAGAGATATCTGATCTTTATGAAGCGTTTAGGTATAGTTGTGAACAAGGGGATCTGCTTACAGCTTCTGGTAGAAGCCTTGACTTAATAGGCGATCTGTATGGAATACAGAGGAAAAGTGTAAGCTCTTATGTGGCTGAAGAAAGAGCTTCAAATAACATACAGTTTACTTTAGATAAAGCATATAGTGCAGACATTGTAATACCGCAAGGTACCCTTGTTTATAATGATGTTTCGAATTTTGTAACAAAGCAATATTCATTTTCTTTGGCCAGTAGTATAAAAATACCAGCTGGTGTAAAAATGGCTTATGGTAGAGTTGAACCATCTTTTAATGATAATACATTTGTCGCTCCAAAGAATTCTTTAGTTAGACACAATTTTGTTGCCCCTGCAACAGTTGTTGTATACTGCACCAATCCAAAAGAGGTTCAATCTGCAATAAATTCGGAGTCTGATTCTTCATATAGGAGAAGAATTATTTCTTCAATGAAATCAAAAGTTTCAGGAACATCGGAGTCAGTACGATTTGCTGCCCTCTCTGTTAAAGGTGTCAGAGATGTTAAGATAAGAGAAGCATCTTACGGCATAGGTTCTTGTGATGTTATAGTTGTTCCTGAAGCCGCTTCTTTAATCGCTAAGCTAGGTGAAGATATACTGTCTGCCATTACAGCAGTTAAACCTGTGGGAATAAAATTCAATGTTAGAATTGCTGAAAAAGTGGCAGTTAGTTTGTCGGCTAATGTTACGGTATCTCCAGGAAATTCTTCCCAGGTATTATCCACTGTAAATAGGCAGGCTGAATTGTTTGTTTCTAGATATTTAAATAGTTTAAGTATTGGGGACCCCTTGTCTATTTCAAAACTTGAGCAAATGATATTGTCATCTTCGGACATAATTAGAGGTGTAAATATAACTTCTATTTCTGCAAATGGGAAGCAGATGCCAATTAGGGACTACACGCCAACTAGTGTAAGGGAGTATTTGGGAGCTGGTAATATTGACATTAATTCTGTTATAATTGGTGCGAGTTCTTATTGATAAGAGAGTTTAGATGAAACAGTATTTAATTCTACTTACAAGTACCGATTTTTCCAAGGATGGGTCAACTTGGATTAGTTCACCTATAAATTTATATAGCAATAATAGTTATACTAATTTCTCTTATAAAAGATCTGGTTATGGATTAAATCTAGTAGGTGATACGACATTTACCGGTATGGAGCTGTCTTCTCCCTCATTAGAGGGAGACCATGCAACGCCTTTCTTTGCGGACGCTTTATATGTAACAGACTATGGGGAAGTGGTAAGGGATCAGGCAACTCCTTCTTTAATAAGATATGTAGATATGTCTTCCAGGGTTGACGTTATTGCATATAGGCATGCGTTTACAAACTATAATTCTTTAGTACCTCCCAATTTTAGTATAGACTTTTATGAATCTGATACTGGTGAAGTTACATCTGGTTTTTCCTTGGAAAATGACCCCCAATGGATGAGATCAATTGCGTCATCTGAAATAGGTACTGTTTACATTAGAAGCTCAAAACCTTATCTTAAAATAAGGTTAGACATAGATCCTGGAGATTCTGATATATCTTCTTTGGGCTTAATATTTTATCTTGAGGTTGCCATACACGATCCCTCAATTCCAGCATTGAGCTCGTCTGTTAAATCTATTTTAGAGAGATTTCCTAGTTGGACGTTAATATTTGAAGACTCTGTAGATTCCGCAACACCAGAGCTAGATGTGCCGAAGTCTGTTGGTGGTAAGTTTTTTAATTCAATTCTACAGAACTACTTAGATAGAATAAACAGGGATATTCTGTTGGGAGATATAAATTCCTATTTATCAACCGCAGACGAAAGCATGATTGCTTGGATGTACGTTGCTACTGATGTTCTTCCTAATTTTTTAAAGGTTTTTGGTGATGGAATACAGCTGGCTAGAGCTGGATCTTACATAGATCTTCTGGAGTCAAGGCCTACCGATCATATATTCTATTACGATTCATCTAGTAGGCAATTGTTTATTTTGAGAAACTACACTGTTACAACAGTAGACGGTAGCCTTGTCGAGATGCAACCTATTGCTGTAAGTAATGATTTTGATGAGTTAGGGGCAAGGGTTGCTTTACCAAGGCTGTATTTAGAGTCCAATGCTAATTATAAAAAAAGAATTCAAGACTATTCAATTAATCGTCCAATAAATAATTTGGATTCTTTAAAGAAAACTCTTAGAAGAGAATTAGATATTTGGAGAGCTTATGGGTCTACTCCGGATTCTAACTATCTTGGTGCAACTCCAGAGATTTTGGAAATGTCAGATATACAATCTTCTAGTCCATATTTTGAAGCAAGCGGAGCTCCAACAGCAAAATTTAGGTCACTTGTTCAGTATATAAATGAAACCTATCCTTCAAATATTGGATATGTTAGATGGGAAGAGGGTTCCTGGGACTATGGTGGTGTTTTGGGAGAAGGTATTTCTAGAATACCTGCGGTCTATGACTCTTTGGCTTCTCCACTTGGTTCATATTATAAAACTGGAGTTGGTGACCTAAACGACGCTAAGTTAGAAATAGATTATGATAAAAACATATTCAATTATAATGACGACTCGGCTGCCACAGTTTCTTTTGAGGGATACTTAACTTTAGACGGTACACAAGAAACCACTCCGGTTACATATTATCCATCAGTAAACATACCTTACTCGTGGTATTTAACTTATGATAGAACAGTATCTGATTCAGAATTAAATACTGTATCTGCTGAGATTGTATATGAGTTAGATTTTGACTCTTATGGAGAATTGGCAACGCCAGCAACTTTCTATCTAAATTTTAATGAGAACAATTTCTCAAAAGCTATTGTCACAAATGCAAATACAAGTTCTTATTCTTCTTCGCCAGAGTTTTCATTTGTTAGGATATTTGAAAATACTGGCTATACAAATCCTACTTATCTATTTAGAGATAAGGTGTCAAATGAGTTATATATAGAAGACAGTTCTACCCCTACTAGAAATGTTCCACATATATCTGAGGTATCAGACATAAGGGTAAGGACGGGTCAGGTGTGGGACCATGATGCTCAGGCGTATACTTCGTCTATAACAGCTGGTGACTATAAGGTTAGGCTAACAAACTCTATGGGGTGGGCAGATGCATCAACGTCTGTTGTCATTGTGGATTCCAATATAGAAGCAACTCCATCTCATTATAATATCCAAGTTGGATCTAATAAGTATAATACTAAAACTCAAACATTCCAATCAGATATTTTTTCTTCAAGTTTTGATATAAACAATTTAAATTCTTTTGATTCAAATTCAAAAACTGTTAAAAGATTAGATATATCAAATTTAGTAGATCCTATAATTTATCCATCAGATGCAACCGTAAAAGATATATTTATAGATGTTTCTGATAATTATGGTTTGATTTCTTATGATGGAGAATTTAGATCTGTTAAAGGTGGTAGGGCCTATGCAGATCAGATGGATTATTCCTCTCCTGATATCCAAATTCTTGTTCCTAGTAGTCCAAATATAATCTATAAGACTTACACGTCTTCTGATGTAGAAGTTAACTCTTCTAATGTAAAGTATTTTGATTCTGCAACTATAGATTATGAGGCCGCAACTGTAGATTATATGACTGTAGAAACTGTGGATAGCAATTTGTACCCATTTAATATAAGAAACTTTATCAGCTTTGAAGCCACATCGACACCAAACGTTTTTTCTGGATTTATTGACAGATTTGATAACACTTATGAGGATGGCGAACTTGCTATTCATCAATATTTTAATAGCGATAAGTTCTTAAAGGAATACCCAGTATCTATTGAAACTTTTGATTTATCTACAGATTATTCTTATAATGTTGAAAGGTTAAATTTTGTTTCTTCAACAGACAAGGTAAAGCTGTATACTGATAATATTGAGTCGGCAGTACGAGATATAAATTCTTCATTTTCAGAAGGTGGATCTGCAACCATAAACGTTTATGCAGAAAAGAACCTAGACGATTCTAATCCCTATACGCCTGTACTGAATCCTGGTTGGATATATTTTGATGAAGAAGATTATTATATATATGTAAATGATTTAACTGAAACATATAATGGTAGATTTTTTGAAATACCTTTACAGCAAACTCCAAAGTACGGTGCACCTATTGTTGTG
>Ga0136656_1000496_pt1 | contig 13761 bp, 18 predicted proteins | sample CPBDNA_9_FD_94862 | JGI IMG/M metagenome (GOLD analysis project Ga0136656, IMG submission 94862) | Freshwater to marine salinity gradient microbial communities from Chesapeake Bay, USA - CPBay_Sum_15_0.8_DNA (version 2) | ecosystem: Environmental > Aquatic > Marine > Coastal | place: USA...
ATCTCCAAAATTGACCATTGGAGGATTTTGAACTATTAGTTCTTTTCCTCTTTGTTCAAATTTAAATTTTTTTAACATTGGAACAATATCGCTTTGTTCTAATAAACTTTTTTGTAGAGCCATCATAACTGCTCCAAGTGCTTGATCTGATAGTTTCATATTTTTCTCTCTTTCGCAATTTTATTTTCTTCTTTATTATTCCGAGGCTTTCTTGACAGCTTTCTGCCAATCAGCCTTCTTCATATCTTTGGCGGACAAATTATTATCATGTATTCTATAATATAGAAGTATTTCTTGCATATTTCTTAAAATAAGATTATTTTTTAATGCCCTTGTCCACAATAAAAAATCTTCTGGACAGAACTCTGGCAGTTCATCATATCCTCCTAAGTCTAGAATTTTTGTTTTTTTGAACATTATAGTTGGATGGTTCATAAACCATTCCGATTTCTTATATTCATCTTGATCGATAATTTCTTTATGTCTTGTTTTTATCTGACCAGTAACCTGGCCTCCACAGATGTCTACTTCTGGATTTGATATCATATATATGAGTTGTTTTTGTAGTCTATCGTCTACCATAATATCATCAGAATCCATTCTTGCTACAAATTCATATTTGCATTTTTTTAAACCATAATTCAGTGCTCTAGAAATATTTCTTCTACCTACTTTTCTTTTGCATGTATATAATTTAATTTTTTCCTGATTTTTATATTTATTTAAAATTTCTAGAGTTTCAAGATTATCGCTTTCGTTATCTACAACGATCGTTTCATAATATTTAAATGTCTGCCTTTCTATGCTTTCTAGACAGCTTTTTAGAAATATTGGTTCTGTGTTATAGACTGGCATTAAAATAGAAATCATTTTTTTCCTCAGTATCGTTTTATATGCTTTTTCTTTCTATTATCTTCGTATTAACATATTTAAAGTTTTCAAATTTATTTAAAGATAAGATATCCTCTTCAATAGAATATGGAACTGTTTATAGTTTTATAATTATTTTAAGTATTCTTTTTCTAATAAACTTTTTTGTAGAGCCATCATAACTGCTCCAAGTGCTTGATCTGATAGTTTCATTCATTACTCCTTAAAGAAGACTTCTGTGTTTATATTCTTATCGTCTATGAACAGATCGTAGATTGGCTTACCAAATCTTAGCTCATGATATTTGACACCCCAATCTAAAAACTGTTTTTCTGTTACTTCTCTCCAGTCTATTCCCGATCCTGTCCCTCTAGCTGTCCAGTAGACTATTCTATTTCCATCTTCATACATTTTGTTTATTTTATTAATATGTTCTTGTATTGGAACTGCTTTTTTATAGTCTCTATCTTCTGGAGTTTTGCAGATTGTTTCGTCTATATCTACATAAATTATTTTATTTTGGATCATAACTTATTACCAAAACTTTTCTTTCTCTATTTTTTTCTTGTGGTATTCCACGGTGTGCTCCGCTAACACACGCAATAACTGTGTCTCCTGCAGATACATTGTCAAAAATAACATATTTATCTTTTTCATCTTCCATCAAAGGCTCAAAGATATCATACTTTCTATGATATTTTAATCCCGTTCCTGTATGACTTCCTCTAATATAAGAAAAAGGTCCATAGCTTTTATCTTTAACGTCTGTTAAAAACAAAAAACTTTTTATTCTAGATGGAAAAAAATCAGAATCTGCGTGGAGTCCCCTTGTTTCTTGCACTTCTTTATTCAAATAAAGATTAAATGTTTTTATTTCATATTCACAAGAAAAAGATTTTGAAATCATTTCGTTGATTTTGCTTGCATAATTATAAATTATCTCTTTACACTCATTACTCAACATTTTATCATAATTCCAAACATCTACCATACCTTCATCTCCATCACGATGAGCTATCCTTTTATTAATGATAGTCTTGTTTTGTTTTCTGAGTAAATTAAAGTTTGTATTCTCGTCAACTTTCGCCTGGTATGGCTTTTTTGTTTCTATGAAGCGCTCTGTTTCTGTGAGAATAGTTCTCATTTGTTCTTCACTATTGAGATTCTTTAAATATAGAACTCCATCTTCTCTAAGAGTTTCAAAATTTTTATTTTCCATAGTTTATCTCCTCAAAGACTTGCTTTGTTTTATGAATAAGGCGAACATTTTTATTATTATTTAATATTTTTTTTATATATTCAACGTCTTTTTCTATCGAATGTATTGACTCTTCTTTTTTTAGATTCGTCAAATCATAATAACCTTCTATATATTTTTTTTTATCAGAAAAGCCACTTCTATAGAAATCTATTCCTGCTATATCTAGTCTATCGCATTTATCTTTAAGATATTCTATTATTGCTGTTCCATAGTAAGGTTGATGTGGGTAGAAGGCTCTACAAATACTATTCCATTCTGGCTCTATATCTGTTATGTTCAATTTTTTATTTTTTGATTGCAAATAAGTCTTCTCTGATTTAAGCTTTACGAATACTGCTTTACCTTCAAGTTTGTGAGATCTATTTTTATAAAACTTAACGCAGTTACTGTTAATAAACAATAGGTCACATTTATTATTTATATTATTTTTATTATCTTCTGTCTCCAAGAATTTATTTGTTCTAACAACCAGATCCCATTTATTTATCTCGGAGAAATCAAATCCATCCAAGGAAGATTTAGATGGTCCCAAAAATAATATTTTTTTATTCTTAAACATTTCGACATTCATATTCTAAAAAATTATTGTTTGGTCGCAAACAATTGTTTTTGACCTGTTTTAGCCATAAACGTTCTCACGTTAAATCCTTCTTTTTCTATAAGGGAGATAATCTCATTACACATTTCTCTAGAATTAGGAACATTCCAATGAAACTCTATGGAAATAAACCTAAGACTTTTTATTTTTTCTTTCATTGCTAGTGAAGAGAATAGTTTATACTCTCCTCCTTCAATATCGCATATCAGAGCATCAAACTTTAAATCTAGTTCATTTTCAAGTTCTTCTATAGTCTTAGTTTGTACTTTTAATGTTTCATAGACTCTATTTTTTTCAATTTCTGTAGATGAACCCAAAATGCTGCGTTTATCCACATGAAAATCTATATCGTGTTTTTCATCGCTAACGATACAATTTTGTATTGTGAATTTGGCATCGTTTATTGCTCTATTATTTTCTAAGATTTCTATTAAATTCGTATTTGCCTCAACAACTACATGCGACTGTTTATTTTTCAATAAGCGATTTGTTGCGCATGAAATGAACCCTATACATGCACCAAGCTCTAAAACAACACAATCGCGTGGCATAGTATTTAGCATCTCAAATTCTTCCGCTTCCCACTCTCCATTCTTAAGTCTTTCAGAAAGTTTGGCACCAAATGAACTATCAGAAGGAGATAGTTTGTTTTCGTCGATAAAGATCTTAATCCCTTCAATTTCGTAAAGCATTATTTTCTCAAACTCTTTCTTTTTTCTTCTTCTTTTCCAAGACAGACTCTAGGAGAAGATGTTCCTAGTGATTTTTCTATATCTTTAATTCCTTTAACAAGTTTTATTAGTCCTTGTGGTTCTACTGAAGCCATTTGATCGCTGCCCCACATAGTCCTGTCTAGTGTAAGATGCCTCTCTACCCAAGAACATCCGAGCGCCACGGCTGCAAAAGTAGTTACTAATCCGTATTCATGTCCACTATATCCTACTTCGGCACTCCATTTATTTTGAAGCCACTTAATATAGTTAAGATTTAATTCGTCAATCGGAGAAGGATAAGTGGAATTAGTGTGCATAACAACATCTGGTTTACATGCTTCCATACACTTTTCTATCTCTTCTTCTGTACTCATACCTGTAGAGATTATAAGAGTTTCATTTTTATCTCTTGCGTACTTACATAATTCCAAATCAGTGATTAAAGCAGAAGGTATTTTTGTAACTTTGGTGTACTTTGCCATAAAATCAACAGAATTTTTATCCCATACAGAAGCAAAAATTTCTATTGGCTTATCTTTTACATATTCGTATAATTCTTCATATTCTTTTTGTTCGAATTCTATTCTTTTTTTATAATCTAAATAAGTCATTTCTCCCCATGGAGTTTTTCTCATAATACTTTTTTGATGCTCTGGTACGCATATATCCGGTGTTCTTTTTTGGAATTTAGCGTAATCACATCCTGCAATGACACTCGCATCTATAAGTCGCTTTGCAGTATCGACATCTCCATTGTGATTAATTCCAATTTCTGCTATAATCTTAGTTTTTGACATTTTTTATAAACCTTTCTAGATCTTGTTTGTCGTCTACGTCTATTCTATCTTCTATTTCATAAAAGAAAGTATCGCTATTATACATATTATTATTTAGTTTCTGTATTTCGCCAGCTTTAAAAATACAAATGTAGTGAGATATCTCAAAACATTTCTTATAATCTTGCCTTCTATACAGATCATGTTTTATAATTTGTTCACCTTTTCCTTGTCCAAGATCGTACATACATAAAAAAGGACTTATCTTTAACTGTTTTTTACATAAAAGACTTTGTAAATCTTTTTCTATAAAAAAATTGTAAGCTTTTTCTACTTCCTCAAATGATCTTTCGGGGTATGTGAGATATAACATAACTATTTTTTCTTCACTTGTAAAGCACAAATCCTCTTTTATTTCTTTTACCAAAGATAGGGTAGAAGTTTCGTCTCTAGAATTATCTTCACTTCTGTTATGGATATTACAAATATTCTTACACTTTTCTTTTATTACTTCATCGTCTGTAGATATAAAAGTATTCTCTAGATATTTTTTAGGTATTCCTCCTAAAGTGAAATCTAGTAATTTTCTGTTTTTAAATGGCAAACCTTTAGAGTTTTTTCTTGCTGGTATCACTATTTTCATCTTATAATCCAATATTTTCTTATTTTTCTTCTCTTTCTAAATAGAACATTTCCCTTTTTTATGCAAAAAATTATAAATTTGCTTTTCTTTATCTACTTTGTGGTGAGTTAAATCTAGTTTAATATCATCATAAAGATGTAGTTTTCCTTCTCCAAAAGTAAATCCGCAAATTTTAACATATTCTACCTTAAGAGAATAAATCAAGTGTCCTAAAGAATACATCCCAGTTGTAGCCCAACTATTATTAGAGTATCCTCCCAAACGATTTATAGTTTGCACAACTGTATCATCGCAAACTTCTATTTCTTTTGTCACTCTTGGGACCATATGGGGATAAGGAGCAATCAATATCTTTTTATTTATTTTAAGCTTATTTATTTTATCAGCTTCTCTGTTATAAAGATAGTCTGAGAAGTAATGATGTGTGATCTTTGCACCGTAGCTTTCAAGGATTTCTACCATTTTATCTTTATACCAGTGATTTATGCCACAAATCAAATCATAATGAGTTACATCGACTTTGGAAAGATCTTCCTTCAAACAAGGAGCAGGACCAATCAATAATGCTTTACTCATGAATATTTCCTTTCTAAATCTTGAAATTCTTTTTTATGATCTTGAAATTGTAGAATTGATGTAATCTCTTTTTTCAAGCATAGATTGCCAACTTGACAATACGAGTCGTCATTATGCCATACCAAGTTTTCTTTGTCAAACGATAAAGAAAAGCCATTTTTCTGCAGTCTTATTGAATATTCTACGTCTTCGTTCAGTCCTCCATTTTTTTCGGCATAATAGCCTATGTCAGAATTCCATTTCTGGCTTTCGTATACTTTTTTGCGAACAATCCAAAAACATCCTGTCTGATACAACGTTCCAGCGGGTGCTGTATTGTCGTAATCTATCATAGTATGAGGGTTTATTGTAGCTCTATCCCAATATCTGCCACCATCTGGTAGAAGAATTCTGTTTCCTAAAACTTCCCACGGATTAAGATTAGAAAACTCTAACAATCTTTTTGCCCAGATTTCATCAAAGATAAGATCATCATCACAAAAAACTAGAGTATCATATTTTGATTTTTCTGCAGCGTTATTTCGTAGTTTAGCAAGCAATCCGCTATGAGCATCTTCAGGAGTCTTAACCAAGACTAGTTTAGGGTCTCCTGAAAATGCTTCTACATCTCCAGACAAAATAATTTCGTAAGGAATATCAACTTTTACCATAGCCTCTTTTATAGAGGCTATTTCTACCAATGTTTTTTGTTGCTTTGCGCCATTTGTTGAAATACAAAAAGAGATACCTTTAACATTTTCAGGAACTAATCTTTTTTTTTTATAAACAAGAGAAGAAAACAATTTTTCTTGTTTTTCTTCAGAAAAATTCTCTAAAATCCATTTACTAAGTTTCTTAGCAGTACTTTTGTGAGATACGATATTTTTTTTCATTTCTCTCATCTGTTGCATGGTGCTATGTTCTTTAACATAGCACCATTGACTATCCGCTTGGACAACACCATCCCAAACTGCTTCTTTTTGTACTTGTTTTAAGTCAAAATCAATTTTTAAGAAATGTGGCTTATTTTTTGTTTTTCCTGTTTTCTTATCTTTTTTTGGTGCATATAGAAAATCTAAATAAGACGACCAAGCAGGAGCTGCGATTGGAAGACTTGCAATTGCTGCTTCAAACATTGGTAATCCGAAACCCTCACCATGTGTAGTGGTAACAAAACCGGTTATTTCTGGATGTCTATAAAGGCCTCTCATTTCTTCCTCTGTCAAGGAACCATGAAGCATATATATCTTACACTTAACTTCTCCAATTTCTTTTTTAATATTTTGAATATGTTTAGATAATCTTTTTTCAGTCTCAACTTTATCCATAGTTGAATTTTTTGCAAGATTAATCTTAAGAATTAATCCCGCGTCGTCGTCATCTTTAAATTCTTTCAAGAAAGCAGAGATTGTTGACTCCACATTTTTTCTTGGTCCCCACTGTGCTACGGACAATAAATTGAAAGAAGTATTTAGAGCTAGTTGTGGGATAACAAAGTGGCCTTCTTTTGCTGGGAATGCACATGTCTCTATTGGAGTTTCCAATTTCAGTTCTACTAACTGTTTTGTTTGGGAATTCTCGCTTCGATAAACAGTGTCCTTAAAAACACTTCTAGAGTGATTTGAGGGGACAATAATTTTATCCATCGCGTTGGCTTTCATTATCCATTGAGGGGATACCTTAGTTGTTTCCATGCCAGCAGTGTATCCGATGTTTACGTCTGCCATCTTTTCAAATTCGTTTGGAATTGTAATCTGTAAAGAAATATCAAATTTTAATTTATTATTATTTTGCTGCGCTAAAATTTTTGTTTTTTGGATCAGAGATTCAAGCCAATCTTTTTCTTCTTTTGATAGTTCTTGATTACCAGTTCTACCCCAGGGAATATTTATAACATATAAATCTAAATCTTCTATATTTTTTAGAGATCTCAGAGCAAATCTAGACTGTTCTCCGTATCCACTAGCAGATAAAACTGGTGCTTTAATAACTACTTTCTTCATCAAGCAATCTCCTTAAGTTCCCAAGGTTTAAAATTGTTTCTGGTTTCCCATGAACCATATTTTTTATATAAGTTTGTAAAAACTTCATCCCACTCTTTCATTAAAACTTCTGGATTGTAATTTTTTAACAAATGTTCTCTACCCATTTTTCCCACTTCTGCTTTTTCTTCTTTTGTCATACTATTGATAGCATGTAGTGCTATATTAAAATCTTCTTGCGAAATTCTATCTTCATAGATATATGGGACCTGTTGCGAACCAATGACTGCTTTAGATGTTGGTCTAATCCCAACACCAAAATAGTCTTTTCCGTCATACACTTGCTCTTGAAGTCCGCCTGTCATATTTGCTATTACGGGAGTTTCGCACGCAAGGGATTCAAGACAAGAAAGACCGAAACCTTCTGCATCAGAAATACATATTGTAGCATCAGCAGCATTATAAAATAGTGCCATCTGCTCTGGAGTTGCCCTATCAACTGAGAACATTACTTCTCCGTTTGTTAGTCCAAGTTCTTCAATGAGGGCATGTAAGTCCTGCCCATTAGGATCTTTTGGTTCTGTATGCATTAATAAGCACGCCTTGTCTTTTCCAACTTGCTTTAAAAAATCAGCAAACCACCAAACTGTACTTCCAGACATCTTTCTTCTCGCATTTCTACTATTCCAGAAAAATAGTGTCTTGTCATCAAATTTGTTTGATTTTCTAAATTTGGCTATTATTTTTTCATCTAATTTTTTAAATACTTCCATATTAACAGAATGTGGAAGATATTTACATTCAACTTCTGGAGCTACTGTTCTTACAATATCGTCTGTAACTTTTGATATAGTGCAGACCAAATCATTTGACAGATAAAACTTTCTGTTAAACTTTGGATAAGGATAGTTATCCCATACATGATAATAAACCATTGGAATTTTACTTCTTATTTCGTTATCGATATCCCACAACCATTCATAAAATCTTGGATCAGTCATAAACCAAAGTATGTCTGGCTTCAATGTTTCTAGTGCTTGACGCACAAGATCTTGAGTACCATAACCATCTACTGGGTAGACTACTAAATCGTCTCCATATTCCGACGCTTTTTGTGGTCTGTAATCCGCGTGTTTGATGGCTCCGCCAAAACAAACAAATTGGTATCTTCCAGTTTTAATCAAGTAGTCTATCATGTATTTAGTTTGAGTTCCAACTCCACTGGCGCTAAATGGATGATCTGAAATGGTCATTATTTTTATTTTATTTTCAGACATTATTTACCTTTCTATTGGCAATAGATTGTTCTGTGAAACTCGCATTGCGAGCAAGAAAGTTTGTTTTTCACAAAATTATCTTTTTCTACATTTTTAACACATTGGTCCAAAATGTTAAGAGCGTTGCTAATTTTTCTTTGTCCAGAAGTTACACGGAAAATCTCAACTTTATCTTTTTTTGCTGTACGTTTTAATAATGCAAAATAAGTTTCTATCATAGATGGATCTATATCAAGTTGTTTAGCAAAAAAATGCTTGTAATAAGTCAGTTGATATGTATTTTCTTTACTCGTCCGTTTCTGCATGTCCCAACCCCACGAACAAGTTTTCCAATCAATAATATGATACTTTCCATCGGGTGTTTTTATGATACAATCAACAAAGCCATAAAAGTCCATAGATGGATTGTCATCTACTGGTTGTCTTAGTTCGTATTCAGTTTGAACTAGTTCATATTCTCCGAAATATTTTTTCATAGCTGGTAGAATAAGTGGGATTAGTTCTTCTCCCTGCTTTTTCATTTCTAGAATAGTTTTTTCGCTAATCTTTTCAAGATTTTCTTTTGAAATGTTTAAAAGTTCTTCCTTAAATCTAGATTTAAAAAAAGAATAAGGGTCAAGTTCTGTTTCGTCTTTGACCCCTTCATTGAGATTTTTTTGTTTTTCTTTTAAAAGCAATAGTTCGGTTGTGTCGTGCAATGCCGTTCCAAACGTACTATACTCGTTTCCTTCAAATAATCTTACTTTGTCTACTCTAGTGATTTTAAATTTAAAGGGACAAAAGACCCAATCTCTCCAAGAGGAGAAAGAGATGTACTGTACTGTCAATTTTTACTCCATAGGTTCTTCGACTCCCTTGTCTGCAAGGTGCAGATCAGCAGTCTCCTCTACTGTAGCACATTCTTTGGAAAAAGTCAAGCTGCTTTCTCCTTCTGTATCCCTAAAATTTTTACGAGGCCTTTCTTTTTTTGCTTTTTTTTGCAATGGTTTTGAATTCTCATTTTTTTCTATATCGAAAGTCCAAGTAAAAGATAAATTATTTTTATCTTTATTTCTTAATAACGTATCTTGCTTGGGGACTGCGCTTATTTTTAAATCAGGATGTTTGTCCAGAATCATTTTCCTGGCTATCGTTCCATTTAGTGACAATGATTTTTGTCTTGGATCGTACTTATGAACCAACTCTACAAAAATCTTTACACAATCATTTTCAAAAAAAATTTTTATATTTTTAAACATTATAAAACTCCAAAAAATTTATTATTTTATTATAAACACTATTAGCATATTTTTTTACCAAAAACATATCGTTAACAAAAAAGTTTTCAAATCCATTTGCAAAATATTCTCTTAAACTTGTTGCGGCGTATGGAGAGACAAATAAATCCTTTGTTAAGTTATTTAACTTTTCATATCCGATGGTTTCGTAAAAATATTCATCTATCTCTGGATTAAATTCTGTTCTACAGAATTCTTCAATAGAGAAAGGATTTTGCATACCATAACTTTCTAATAAAAAAAATAGTTTTTTTCTTTTTGCCAAAAATTCACTTCTTATATCTTCATTAGAATATAAAAATGAATAATTTTTTTCTTCAAACGCGTGGGCGATTTCGTGAACTACGTCTGATATAAAATCATAATTATCTGAATGTTCATTTGTTAAATATATAGTTTTTTCGTGATATAAGGCTTGTATTTCTCTTTCCTTCAACACTTCATACTGACCTATACATATCTTTTCTATATTACTATAAACATACTTCGGCATGTTCTCAAATATAGTATAAAGACAATCCCTCAAATCAACATTTTGAGATATTCTATCTTTTACGTAAACTTGCAATCCTGCAAGATAAAAATATCCTACAGGATTATTGTAATATTTTTCTTGAATATTTTTTATATATTTTATGTTTGACATTTTATTCGCTTTGCGATGCTTCTTTGTTAGCCTTTTCTTTCATGCTTTCAATGTCTGCAAAGGCCTGTTTGTATCCTTGAATAAAGTTTTCTTCAGCCACAACCATAAGAAAGTCAGGAAATTCGTCAGCCAATACTTTTACTATCATTTCTACTGTTACTTGATCATTTGTAGGTTGCAGTTTATTTCCCACATAATCTACTAACATCTCCTTTAAAGGATTTTCCGCTGTTACAACTTTTTCAAGCAATGGATTTTCTTGTTTCATTTTTTACCTTTCTATAGAACTTCAGAAGCCAATGTAGCAACCAAAGATCTTTCACCTTTCTGCATTAGTACATGTCCCGCTAATAGAGATGGTTTAAATTTTTCTACAGCATAAGACAGACCATTTGATGTCTCGTTGATATATGCATTATCAATCTGTTCTACGTCGCCTGTAAGGACAATTTTTGTGTTTTCACCTACACGAGTGATAATAGTTTTGATCTCATGAAGAGTCAAGTTCTGACATTCCTCAATAATCATGTATGCGTTTGCAATAGAACGCCCACGAATATAAGAAATTGCTTCAATCTCAATAACGCCTTGATTCATGTAGTCTTCCATCATTCCTTTGTCATTACCCATAAGGAACTGAAGATTATCCTGGATTGGTTTCAACCATGGAAGCATTTTTTCTTCTAATGTTCCTGGTAAAAATCCGATATCTTTCCCAACAGAGTGTACAGGCTTTGATACTATTAGTCTAGTATACCTATTATCACGTCCTATGACTTGTTCTAAGCCACCACAGAGAGCGAGGAGAGACTTACCGCTACCAGCCCTGCCAACAAGAGATACGATTGGCACAGAAGGGTCTAGGAGCAAATCCATAGCATATCTTTGTTCAGTATTTCTTGGAGTAACGCCCCATATGGGGTTTTTAAGCTGTTTAACTTGAGATAAGTGTTCTTGTTCGTGAGTAAACCTGCTCAATGCGGTTTTCTTTTCGTTTGAAGAACTAATCAATTTTACAAACTGATTAGCGAACAATCCTTTTGACTGTTGCTTGTCTAAGTGTATTTCTTCTCCTTGATAAAAGCGATCTATTATTTCATCATCTATTAATAAATCATGAGTACCAGCATAAAGCTTGCTTCCATCATCTAATACATGCTCTGATTCATAGTCTTCTGTTAAGATATTTAAAGAGTTTGCTACAACTCTCATATTAATATCTCTAGAAACTAATATAACTTTTCTAGTAGGCTCCAATTCTGAGAGTCTCATGGCACAAGAGATTATGTGATTATCAGCCATATCTCTATTCATTTCTGATGGTAACATTTGGGAAAATGTAGAATTTATTACTTTTATTATTCCTTTTCCTTTATCTAATCTTACTCCCTCGCTCAGTGAGCCTTTTTGCCTCAAGGCATCTAGTATTCTAATTGTTTGCCTAGCATTAGAACCAACGACATCTTGGCGTTTTTTATGACCATCAATTTCTTCTAAAACTTTTATAGGTAAAACAATATCATTGTTCTTAAAAGAATACAGAGAATTTGCACTAGTTAGGCAAACTGATGTGTCTAGGACATATATTTTTTTCATTTATTCTTCCTTTTTGTGCTTTTTAGCCAAAAGTTAACATAGTTACTTATAAGAGGGCTTTTTTTATGAAATATTTATTCGTAACTCTCTTGCTATGTCTGAACTTAATTAGTTGTACGACTAGCAAATGTTCGAGAGATATGTCAAAATTTAATCTGCAGGAACTCTCTACAGAAACTATACTGCCACTGAAAAGTTTTGTTAAGTTGAATAGTTTTGCAAAGATTGCAACCGAAGAAGCGGAAGAAGGACTGATAGGGTTCTCTTCCGCTTCTGGCTTTTGGATAACAGAAAATAAAATTGTTACTGCTGCACATTTTTGCGATTCTCTCTCCTTTAAAATGATGTTGATGAAAAGAATGATCTTTTTTGAAAGAATATTTTTTGAAATAGAAACTTTTGATGGAAATAAAAGAGAAGCAATTATAATAAAAATGGATGAAGACAATGATCTTTGTATGATGATGGTTCTTGGGCCAACAGATGACATAGATAAACAAATTCTAAAAATGTCTAGTCATAGACCTTTTCATGGAGAAAGGATTTATAATCTTGCTGCTCCACTGGGTATATTTACAGCTGGTATGTTGCCTGTATTTGAAGGCTTTTATTCTGGACCTACTTTATATCCAGATAGAGACAAAGAAGTAAAAGTTGATATGTATACTCTTCCCATAAGACAAGGAAGTTCTGGTTCTCCTATTATAAATGATCATGGAGAACTAATTGGAGTTGTTATAGCTGGAGTTCGCGGATTTGAAAATTTGGGTTTTTCTCCACGATATGAGATAATAAAAGAATTTTTAAAACAATAAAAAAAGAGCCTCCGCGAGGAGGCTCTCTACCTATAACATAGGCAAAATATTCAGTTTTGCTACCCTTTATTATTATTTTATATTACCATGAAATAGTGCGATATACTGTAACCTTATGTCGGTTATCAGGATTTCGTGCGGTTACAGACGTTGGAGTCAAGAAACCTTCATTAATTAGTGCGTTGAATGCGTTTTTGACAAAAGCACCACGACTTTCTCCATCTAGATGCAATCGCATTACATTTCGTACATCTACAGCACTTACAGTGCCTTTATTGCGTGCCACGCGGCGGATTTCAGATTTGAGATAAGTAAAAGCGCGTTCGGTAGTCATATTATTTTTCCTTTTTGTTAGTTAGTTATAGGCCATTGCTGGCTGGCAGTCCCTGCAGGATTCGAACCTGCGACCTACGGCTTAGAAGGCCGGTGCTCTATCCATCTGAGCTAAGGAACCAGATGTTGATCTATTCTACCACATCCGATCTGGAATGTCAAGGGTTTTCTTCGGTGCGGCTGGCGCTTTCTTTGCGTTCTCGACAGACCTGTTTGGCATTCTCAGATCTTTGTTTTGATACATTAAATTTTTCTGCAATAATTTTGCTATTAGTTGTATTTTCCATATCTATCTCTTTTATTGGCTGCTAGGATTCGACTCGAACGAATATAAGCCTGATTAACAGTCAGGAGCATTACCGATTATGCTACCTAGCAATAAAAAAAACACTATCATCCTTGAAAATTATTTTAGGCTA
>Ga0136656_1000499_pt1 | contig 13737 bp, 21 predicted proteins | sample CPBDNA_9_FD_94862 | JGI IMG/M metagenome (GOLD analysis project Ga0136656, IMG submission 94862) | Freshwater to marine salinity gradient microbial communities from Chesapeake Bay, USA - CPBay_Sum_15_0.8_DNA (version 2) | ecosystem: Environmental > Aquatic > Marine > Coastal | place: USA...
ATCTTTTCGTGCTTTTTCTTCTGCTAGATTATTAGTCTTTTTCTTTCTAAGTTTAGCGTTTGGACCTTTTGTTTTCCAGTTGTAACCGTTTTTGTATTTGTTGTCTGAAGGAAGTTTAGTTACAGTTTCATTTATCTCTACATCTTCAGAGCGAACAAATTTGAACCAAGAGACACTATCACCAGCAAATTCCCAAGTGTAAAAATAATTTTCAGCAGAACTGTGATGAAGTTTTACGCCACTAATTTCATAGAAATCAAAGACTTCGCTTCTATTAAAATCGAGATAATCGCCTTGATAAATTAGATGCTCATAGATGTACTTAGTCTTTTTCATTGAATCTCAGAGAGAACATCATAAATTGCTTCTTCTTCACTGCCAAGGATAGAAGAAACCCAGTCATCTTCTTGGACTTGAACCATATCGTTCTCGTCCCAAGAGATGCCAAAAGTGTCATCAGTCATCATCATTTTGGTCATTGTTAATGTACTGTCCGAATCCGTTGTTTTGAGAGATTTGTGCAGAGCGTTTCCAATTCTTCAACTGAGAACGCTTTTTCTTAAGCGTGATTAGTTCATCGTCGCTATATGCGACTTGTCCGTTTTCACCCTTGCGGATGACTTTGTTCAATAGGCGAATGTCTTTCTCCAACATCATTAGTATTGCATAGGTTTAGAGGGTTTGGGAGAACCGTGTGTAGGTTGTTCAACTGTCACACGATGAGTTTCTTGGTAGGTGTAACAATCCTGCTGAACATACTGTTATACTGTTCCTCCAGATTAGGAGCAACCTTAACAATATACATCACCATTCTTTTAGGAATAGTAATTGTTTCTTCGGCAGGGTCTTGAAGGGGAGCAAAGGGTACGAAACCCATTTTGCTGCCATCCTCAATAGGAATGGCAACGATTGCATCGGAAATAGTAATGTTGTTAGACGTATCTTCAACTACGTCAGCAACAACATTCTCACCGCTAATGAAGCGGATACATTTTACAGTCATCGATAAAGTTCGGTCAAGTGTAGTTTGTCAACGATACCTTCAACCTCTCGCATTTTACAGAGGTAGGTTTCTTCAGGTAGGATTTTATCATGATAGTATCGTTTTTGCAAGTCGGAGACATACAAGAACAAAGCATCTTTGAGAATCATCTTCTCATCCATATCAAGGATTGCAGAGTGAAGACCAACCATCAGGCGTCCCTCCGTAGAGTCTTAAGATAATCAAGAACATACGAACGAATATACATTAGTTCGTTATAACACTTTTGATTGTGAGCACACTGACGCAATTTACCGTCAGGTTTGAGGACAGACTCGATAAACAAGTCTAGTCCTCGATTGAACTTAATGTCCTGAGATTCGTCGTCGAAGTTCATTGAGATTAGTATTGAACGGTGTAATCCAGGTCGTAGTCTACTTCAGAAAAGTCATCAAACTCAAAAAGTTCAGATTCTTTTTCGATTTCAGTGCCATCCTCCGTCATCATCATATTGAGCGTTGAACTTTCGTCCTTTGTTATTTCCTTTGGATTGGAAGTCGTCATAGTTGCTGTCATCTCCCCAGTTAGAACGATTGGTGCCGCCTTTTTGTCGCTTGTCACGGATAGATTTGCCAGGAGAGTAGTAACCGCGTTCGTTACCACCACGTCGAAAAGTCTTACCCATTGTGTTGTGTGTTGAAGTAAAAATAAACTACAATAATATGTATCAGTCTACATCCTTGTAGACAGACCGATAATCATCCATATCAGTCATTTCAGGATGTTCGGTGTCGATAGGATAGATTTGCGTGTGCAATTCTTCAAAGACGAATCCTACACCGTGCAGAAAGTCTTGGACTTTACTAACAACGTCATCCAGATAAACTCCTTCAAACTTCTTAGTCGTTACAGTTTCGTCCTCATCAATAGCGGACAGAACGAATCGGGGCATTGGATTTCCTCCTTGAGTACCTTGATAGTATAGCACAAAAAAAGGGGGTTCAAGACCCCCTGTGCCACTTATTTCAACTGGCACAATACCTCATCCGATTAACCATGCCATCAAATATACCCGAAATCATAAAATCAAAGGCAAGAGAGTATCTACAACTGCTAGAGAGATTCTTTGCTACTGAGTGCTTCAAACATGATGGGAACAGCAATAACATCCCATTGCGACACTCGATTGCACCAGTATGTGTATTGCGTCTGTGTACTTCATCATACGAAAGTACGGTAAAGAACTTACCAAACGGTCCACCATTATCATGATGAAACTGTATTGCTCCTTGTTCAGATGGGTCAACATCAACATAATAAACCCCACTGATTAAGGAGTTGGAGTGATGATGAATCGGTGTGCTATCTCCAGGACTATTCTTATTCAACCATGCTCCATGACACACCAAATCATATTCCTTACTGATGCACATCTCATCATATGCATATACTTTAGCATGATGCATTATCTTATCCTTGATTGAATCAAACCCAGGTGATAGTTGCAGGTCAGTCACACTCACCCATGCATCATTGTCTGCGTTTCGATACATCGGAAGGTCATACAGATACTTCCTCTCTTCCGAGGAAATATCAAACTCATCGATGTATATTGGTGTAGGAAATAAATCAATAATCACTGTTCAGAGTCTTGTACCAAGTTGCAATAGTATAGCGTTTTCCAGACGTTACTGGTTCAACTCCATGGATAATATATCTTCCTTGAAATAATACCATGTCACCCTTTTTGGGTTGAATGAGTTCACCATCAACATATGTTTGCCCACCTTCAAAGTCATCATTCAAGTACAGAATAGATGTCCAAGTATGATAATAGAAGTCTTGATGATGGGGTTGATGTATAGGTGCTTCCCATTCAACTAGATGACTATAGTTAATAAATGCTATCTTATCATGTTCTTTTACCGCACTCGTATGCTTAGACATAATAAACCTAAGATAGTCTGCTGATGTTTGAGGTTCATCAACAAATGTCGATTCTGCTACCTTTTGAATATTCAACGTCTTTCTGTTTGCAAACTGAGAACCATAAATGGGGAAGTATGTTTTATGATATGAAATACACCAATCACAGAAGTCTGGAGGTAAAAAGTTCTCATAATAAAATACTTCTTTATTGGACATCAGTTATCACCACGTTGAAAGACATTGTTTTTCTAATTATATCAGATTGGTGAGGAGTTACCCCATGAAGCATATGTGATGGAAATAGTATTATATCACCTGCTTGTATCTTTGGATAGTATATGTTCGACTCTTTTATCTTAGTAATTATTTTCACCCAGGGTTTAGTAAACTGAGTGTGATTTGCATCAAAGAAATAAAACTTAGAGAAATCTGGTTCATCATTCAAGAAGATAACCGCTGCAATATCACAGTCATCATGCCAATGAACCTCCTGAAAACTACCTCGTTCATACATGTTAATCCAGGGATGTAGAATCTTGGCAGAGAATGTAACGCCAAGTTCTTCAGACAACATGCGTAATGGATTGACCAAAATATCCTGATAGTCATTGATATTTAAGGCAGTCCTATTTACCTTGCAAAGATTACCCCAGGTAAAGTTCTTGTCTACTACATTATCCTTTGGAATACGGTCCAGAAGTTTATCAAACTCTGGCATCCTATAGTGAAAGTAAAAACCAGTATTAGAAATAACTTCTTTCATAACGAAAATCTAGATTCAATGTGTGTCTCTTATCAGCAGTTTGCGGATAAGTACCATGCCAAGTTTTTGCGGGAAATATTAAAACGTCGCCATCTTCAGGACCAAATAAGTTTAACCTATTTTCGTACCAATACACAAACGTTCCATGTTTTTGAGGTACTGGTTCAGGTTCTACATCCAAGTAAATTACTGTGCAGATGTCATCATTATCGTTATGTCTGTGCATTGTATGATAACCGCCCTTTTCACCATAAACAGTCCAAGCAGATGCTAAGTGCAATTTAGTTCTATCTAAAATAAGAGAATCTGCAATAATATCCTTTACTGTTTCAATAACAGTATCAATCATTGGAGTTATTACAGGTTCCATTAAATGATGCTGCAATCCCCCAACAGTTGAAATGTCGAGCACTGTAGGGTCTAACGGTGGAAGTTTAGACTTTCCTACAGCAGCATCGACATCTAACTTGAATTGATTTGTTACTTCAGGAGTCAGTTTATAATGATAAAAATAATCTTGATGCATAATAATTAAGAAGGTGGTGCATATTCGGTTGCTGTAATGACTATATTAGCACGGAATCCCCAGTTGCTTGTGTCGCCGTCAGAATATCCAAAACGAATATTTCCAGTTCCAGATGTTTCTTGCTTACAATGGAATCCATAATAAACCTCACTAGTAGTGTTAGGAATATCAATAACCCTCCATTGTCTAACACTCATGTCATTACTATCATAACCATTACCAGGGCGATGTGCTCCACCTGCTACTGACCATCTACTGCCACTGCTACCACCAGCAGACGTAATATTTGTTCTGTTACCATCTCTAGTGGCAGCAAGAATGAAGATTGTGTTGTTACCGCACTGCTCGTTTAGAGGAATCATGTAGTCAACTACGATAATACTATCAGCAGCAGTTGGAGTAATATATACTCGATAATCACTGTTAACCTCAATCATACTGGTTGAGTTGTGAGTATCAGTTGCAGTAGAAATCTTATACTTAAACTGCCTAATTACTCCTCCACCGCCTCCAGAACCAGCAACTGCTGCCCAAGCAGAACCATCATTAACCTTAATTGCTCCTTCATCGGTATCATATACCATTTTACCTTGAGCATTTGCAGGTAAGTTTGCAGTAGTGAACAATGGTAACTGAACACCAGATGAAGCATCTAAAGTGGCACAACTAACTGTATTAGTTGCAGTCACTGCTCCTACATTTAACTGTCCCATCTTTAGTCCTTACTTGGTAACTTTTTACTATTTAGTTCCAGGTTCAACTCCACTGAGTCCACCTTCACCACCTTTTTCGTTAGCACCACCGTGCATAGTGTTTTCATCATATGGATGAATACCAGCAGTGATACTTTCTGTTTCTTGTGCTGGGTCAAGAGATTGTGTCTTTTGTTCTGGAAGAAGAATGTAATCAATACTTTCTTCAAACTCTTTAATCTTAGCGATAGTTGTCTGAATCTCTTCTAGGGTTGGCATCGGTCTAGGGTCATTCCACTCGAATAATCCATGAGTTAATGCCCATTTAGCGCCAGGTCTTAACAAATTCACAGCAGCATCAAAACCTACAAACTCATACCTGTGTTTCATTGAACTTCTTCCTCCCATTGTTTTGTTTCTTCATTCCATTCCCAGTGAAGATTTCCCACTGATTCTGGTTTTGGTACTGGTGCTTGCCATTCGTTATGCTCATCAAGCACCCAACTTGGATATGGCGACTGATGAATAAACGCATCTAATTCTGGAGAATAAGTATCACCAATACATGCATAATGTCCTCGAATATTGCCATTATAAGATGTCTTGCGCCAATTAGTATTTTCACCGTGCAAGGACTTCAAATGTAATATTCCACGATATTCATCAGTTTCACCAAACTCATCCATTTCAAAAAAGTCATCAATTTTACTTATGCGGATGACGGTATTATTGTCATCCAATTCTGCATAGTGTGCCATGTTTATTCTGTAAACTTAAGACTTATGTACTTATTTAGTGATTTAATTAACCGATGAATCAAATGCATGATGTACCAAATAACCGTCCCTTCTAACAAAGTGCATGAAGATTTGATGATAGTAAGTATTATGGTCTCCCTTTAATGGTTCTCTCCAGTGTGGTAAATCCATGCCACGATAAAGTACAGCATCACCTGGTTTTGTCACCATTTCATGAACTTCACCATTTTCCAGTTCAAAGTATATCGGCCAATCATAATTAGCGTTCGTACTGATATGCATCGAGACGCTAATCTCACACGACTCTCTGTCAGTGTGCCTCTTCAAATCTTGTCCCTTAAAGTAAAATCTATCGTAGTAATAGGTTGGATATAGTTTCTCATGGATTACTTTCTCTACAACATCTTTGACATGATAATACATATCTTTGAACTTGGGATGATTGTATCTGGCAAGACTACCTACAACTTGCAGTTCTTCACTGTGAGATATCATCTTACCAGTATACCTATCGTATCCAAACTTACCTCTTTCCATTGGAGGAAATTCAAGAATACCACCAAATTGAAATAAGTTTTTTAACTGAACTAAACTCCACTCACCTTTAGTAATTTTCATCACTTCCACCTCGGTCCAATAATCCAACCAACAAGACTTCTTCTAGTTCCAGAATGTACTTTTCTAACTCTATGTCTTGTTCTACTGTCAAAAACAATCAGCGTTCCTCTCATCTTAGGAGCAATATACATTTTGCCCGATTCGTTTAATAACTGAAACTCTCCACCCTCGTATTCAGATGGGTCCGAAAGTTGAAGAACTACTGATAACTTCCTACACTTTTCTTGCTCTAGTGCTTCAATACCAGCATCTTGATGCCAATTATAGTATTGACCAGGTTCATAGATAGTATATTGCATGTCACCACCGTCAAATCCTTCAATATCATATTGAAAGTTTGCCCTGTTTGCCATCAAAACATATGACATACACAGTCCAGCAATCCAGTGATTTTCCTTAAACCAAGACGTTTTACTGTCTCGGATTTTTAGATCGACACCAGCGCGAACTACAGCAGTTGATGCAGCATTTTCAAACGTCTCTGCTTCTCTTACAATGATGTCAATAATCTCTGCTGGAAGGTTAGTTTCAAACCATGTTGTTTGATATGTCATGCTATAAAGTCGTGCTATAATTATGTAGTTGATATGGAAGATGTCTTGAGAAATCTAGGTATTAGTAGAGTTCACAATTCTGCAGTTACTTTACTACAAAACGGTCAAATTGTCTACCATTTGGAAAACGAAAGGTTATCTGGTAGAAAGTATGATGCATTTCCATTTCAATGTCTAACAGAGTTAGATACTAAAGATTTAGATAATATTTGTATTGCTGGGGTTGGTAAAACAACTCCAATAGATTGTTTTGTTGATGATGATGCATACAGTCTATATGTAAAGACGAAAGAAAACAAGTATGACACGAAAGTACATGACCTTTCGTTATCTCATCATGAACTACATGCAGCACATGCCTTTTACAATTCTGGATTTAATGAAGCAGTTTGTATTGTAAAAGATGGCATGGGTTCTGATGTTCCATTGAACGGTGATATGTTTCAACCAGGGACATATGGCAGAGAATTAACTACAACATTCGCGGCATCATATCCAGCAAAGTTTGATGTTGTGGACAAACACGTTGCTGTACCCTTTGAGGCAAATCATAGGTTTGGTGATGTACTTATCTCCAACAATCTTGGTGAGGGTATGGCATTTCAAAAGACATCTATGGCATTTGGTTTTCATGAACTAGATGCAGGAAAAGTAATGGGAATAGCATCTTATGGAGAAGAACTACCAATCTCAATCTATCGAGATGGATTGATTAACAATGGATTGTTCTACATTGGTCGTGACTTACACGATACTGGCGTTAATTATATTTTTGAAGATTTCCAAACTAAAGCAGATTTTGCCTTCACTTTGCAGAAACAAACTCAAGAGTATGTTGGGCAATACATTATCAGTATGATTGAGAAGACTGGATGCAAAAATGTATGTTTATCTGGAGGATTCTTCCTCAATTGTGTAGCAAACTACTATTATCTGAGCATTCTTCCTGAAGATGTAAATCTGTATATCGAACCAGTATCGAGTGATGCTGGCACATCAATTGGTGCAGCAAAATATATTTGGCACAAAAAGACTGGAGATACAACTAAGAGACCACTGACAAGTTTATATCTTGGACCAGAACGATATGTGTGTCCAAAGGGTAAGTATGTAACTGACGAAGATGTTGCTGACCTGTTAATTGACGGTAAGATTGTTGCTATCTACCAGGGAAGGTCAGAGGCAGGACCAAGGGCACTTGGCAATCGTTCTATTCTCTTTGACCCTAGAAATGCAAAGGCAAAAGATATTATTAATCGTATCAAAAAGAGAGAATCATTCAGACCTTTTGCAGGTACTGTATTGGCAGAACATGCAGATGAATACTTTGATATGCGAGGACTAAAAGAGAGTCCTTTCATGATGTATGCAGTGGAAGTATTGTCAGATGAAATACCTGGCATTACACACGTTGATTATAGTTGTAGGATTCAAACTGTCACTAAAGAACAGAATCCTCACTATTACAATTTAATCAAATGTTTCCATGAAAAAACAGGAGTTCCTATTTTGTTCAATACATCCTTCAACCTTGCGGGCGAATGTATTGTAGAAACTCCTGAAGATGCTATCAGAACATTAGAAAATTCTGATATTGACTATGTGTATTTTGCTGAGTTTAAGGTGTTAAGTAACGGATAATAACAACACCAGAACCGCCAGCACCAGAAGCACCAGAGGGCCAGGGGGCTCCCGCGCCACCGCCTCCGCCACCGCCGAGGTTGGTGCCACCATTTTCCCCTCTACCATTACCAGTACGGGATGGGGCTTCGCCACCATGTCCGCCACCACCAGAACCGCCGTTGCCACCTCTACAAGAACCAGGGTGACCACCGCCACCACCGCCACCACCAGCGTAGGTTACAGAGGAACCAGAGAGGGTGCTAGCACGACCATTACCCCCAGGTGCTTGGCGACCATTGCCGCCCGTTCCTCCAATACCAGATGCTCCGCCGCCACCAGAACCCGAATAACATGCCTGATTGGGGTTAGGACCGCCAGCGTTGCCGTATCCATTACTTCCAGATAATCCAGGTGCGCCAGGTTGAGTTGCACCACCACCAGAACCAGGGCTACCGCCACCACCTCCAGCACCACCACCAGAACCTCCAGGACCACCAGGACGGTTACCAGGACCAGAAGCACCGTATCCGCCGCCGTATGCTACCAAACCATCAAATGTAGAAGGTGCGCCATTTCCTCCAGGTTGTTGACTGCTTGGCGATGCTGCTGCCGAACCTCCACCACCAACCCTAATAGGATAAGTACCATCTTGTAAGGTTCTTCCTGTTACTTGAACCCATCCGCCTGCTCCACCACCAGAACCTCCATCAGTTCCACCAGTATCGGGACCAGCATTTCTACTACCACCGCCAGCACCTCCGCCGACTAGGAGAACATCAACATCTACAGGACCACCAGTAATAGTGATATCACCATCACCAGTGAATCTGAGAATATTATATCCTCCAGAAGTTGATGGACTAACAGAACCAGTAGTAGTAACTTCTAATGGAATACCACCAGCATCTGCCCAAGCAGCACCTGTCCAAATTTGAATAACTTCTTCTTGAGTATTGTAGATAACCTGACCAAGACCTACTCCAGTTAAAGCATCTCTCTGTGCAGTTGTATAGTTTGGAAGAACAAATCTACTGCTAATAGTTGCATCATCAATTGTAGTATCACCAGTAAGATTAGCATTACCATCATATGTCAAGTTACCAGCACTATCAAAGGTTACTTCAGGACCAGACGCGCCGACCTGCAAACCTTTAATTTTATCAACTTTAATTTCAGACATTTTCTACTAATGACCTTTTGATTATTTATAGTTATTTGACCCAGAGGAATCCGTTAGATGCACCTAAGGCGTCTTCTCTGAATCCGCAGTTATTACCACTTTCAGGGTGTCTACCCCAAGCAAAGTATGTACCGCCTGAAGTATGGTGGTCACCGAAACCTCTAGTACCAGTGTTAGGACCTCTATCATCTAAAGAACCTTGATAAGTTAAAGTAACTCTAGTTCTCTCATTTTCATTTGATGCGCTATCAAGTAAATTGACAGTAGCAGCACTACTAACAAACATATTTTTATTAAATCCTGTTGCCTCTAACCAATAAGCAGTGCTTCCAGTATATGAAGAGTCACCTCTCATTGCATTAATCCAAGCATCTGCCATTTTTTGAGTGCTAGTTGCAGTTAAACTAGGACCAGCGGGTGCAGTAACTCTAACAGCAGACCTATTCATATGGTCTTGACATGTTGACGTTTGAACACTGGCGCATAGAACCCATCCGCCTCCATTTCTATCATTATCAACATACATTTGATATGCATCTTGTCCTGATGGTTGAATCCAATAAATGCCTGTTGGTAAACCTGCCTCATATACTTGCATCCCGCTAGTTGCTGGAGATCCAGCAGTACCAACATTTGACCCAGAAGGTATTCTGAATAAATTTAACCAAGCAGTTCCATCATACACTTCCACATAATTAGTTTCGGTGTTAGTTCTTATCATCCCAGATTGAGGAGATGAAGGTCTTTGTGCCGTTGTCCCCTGAGGAAAAGTAAAAGCACCCATTCTATGTCTGGTCAAAGTACCAGACACTACAATGTTTTCACCGCTCTCCATAATAATATGGCGATTAGTTGCTGCAGAACCTTCTATTTCTCCAACTCTGATAATACTCATTTTTTCTGAGAGTTTCTTTTATTTATTTGACCCAAAGGTATCCATCAGATGCACCTAAGGTGTCTTCTCTAAATCCGCAGTTACCACCACTTTCAGGATGCCTTCCCCAAGCGAAGTATGTTCCTCCAGATGTATGGTGGTCTCCAAATCCTCTAGTACCAGTATTAGGACTTCTATCAGAGAGACCACCTTCATACGAAAGTGTAACTATAGTTCTCGCATTTTGAGTTGATGCGCTATCATTTAAGTTGACAGTAGCAGAACTACTAACAAACATATCTTTATTAAAATCAATTGCCTCTAACCAATAACGTGTAGAACCTGTATATGTCGAACTACTTACAAGTCCATTAATCCAAGAATCTGGCATTTTCGTTGTAGAAGTATCAACTCGTCTAGGACCTTTTGTACCACTAATATTAACAGATGCAGTTGTCATATGGTCTTGACATGTTGCTGTTCTAACAGTGGCACATAAAATCCAACCGCCGCCATTTCTAGTATTATCAACATACATACGATATTTACTTTGTCCCGCTGGTTGAATCCACCAAAGACCACTGGGCAATCCTTCATTTAGAATTTCTTGACCATTTGTTGCTGGATTATTTTCACTGCCAGGACCTTCATATACACCAGATGCATTAGTAATTTGCAACCATTCTGTACCATTCCAATATTCTACAAGATTATCCGATGTATTGAATCGCATATAACCTACTGCAGGACTACCAGGTCTTTGTGCAGTTGTACCTTTTGGTAATTGATATGCCCCAGTATCACTATGTTGATGAATATCTCCTTGAACAGACAAACCATGTCCAACAGGAACAGTTATTTGTCCCAATGTAGTTGGAAGTCCACCCAAGTGTGATACGATTAACTTACTCATCTTAGCAGATACTTTTTTCTATTTATTTGACCCAAAGGTATCCGTTAGATGCACCTAAGGAGTCTTCTCTAAATCCGCAGTTGCCACCAGACTCAGGATGCCTTCCCCAAGCAAAATAAGTGCCACTTGAAGTGTGATGGTCTCCAAATCCTCTAGTACCAGTGTTAGGATCTCTATTTGATAAAGAACCTTCATAACTTGTAGAAACTCTGGTCCTAGTGTCATCTTCACTAGCACTGTTAAGAAGATTAATTGTTGCTCTAGAATCAACAAACATATTTTTGTTAAATCCTGTTGCCTCTAACCAATAACGAGTAGACCCAGTATAAGCAGAAGAATTGACTAGAGTAATAATCCACCCATCACTCATTTTTGTTGTGGAAGTATCACTAGTTCTAGGACCAGTTGTACCGCTGATACGAACAGAACCAGTTGTCATATGGTCTTGACAGGTCGATGTTCTAACAGTGGCACATAAAATCCATCCACCACCATTTCTAGTATTATCAACATACATTTCGTATGCTGTCGATTGATTTTCAGGTTGAATCCAATAAAGTCCACTACCTAAACCAGCAGCAAGAATTTCTTGACCATTCATTGCTGGATTTTCTTGAGTTCCAACTTGTGCAACATTACCACCTGTTCCAATACTCGAACCAAACGCACCGTCAGCATAAATTCTTGGTTCATTCAAAGTTGTGTCATAAAAAAGTTGATAATCAACAATCGAATGAGTATCGCTCTTTTGTTGCCATTCTGCTGTTGTTCCGTATGGCAATAAAAGATGACTAGTTGCTGTAGCAGGATGCGAAATATGACTTCCCTCTCTAAAATCCAAAACGGTATTGGATGGGATAGTTACATTATAACTATTTGCTACTAATCCTTGAATTTGAGCAACGTTCAGTTTCATTTAGACAACACTCCATGCGCCACCCGATTCAACAGTAACAGTGTAACCATTTGCAATAGTAATAGGACCCGCACTCATTCCATTTGCAAATTCATCACCAGCACTAGGTCCAACTGTAATATTTTCTTCAATTGTTGTAGGATTGGTTCTAATAATACTATCAGCACCTAATGAAGGACCACCGCCAGAGATAGAACCCCAACCAGGATTACCAGTTCCATTGTCTGCTTTGTACACCTCAGCATTATCATTATCAGTATTAAATCTGATTGTACCTACAGCGGGAGATGCGGGTTGTTGATTAGTTGTGCCTGTTGGTAATCTAAGAACGCTTTCGCCATCCAAAAATGAAAGAGTATCGACGATTGCTTGCGTGGCAGTGTTAATCTGATTGCCACTAATTTTTGTGAGCGCCATTTTAGTACTATGTCCTCCGTATTATTTAGATAGGCAATTCGATAATATGAACGGTATCCGACCCTAATGGAGCATCTCCCGCCGTAAACACAACGTTTGCTCCAAGATTATCAACAGTGTAATTAACGCCTGCAATTTGTGCCACACCATTCAAGAATACAAGAACAGAACTTTCTGCATGTTGAATTCCACCCGCATATGTTGTGAGTGCAAATGTCAAAGTATTTCCATCACCAGTATATGTTCTAGTGATATAAGATGATGCACTAATTCCACCACGACCAGTAACAACTAGGTCTCCATCAACTCTTACAGAACCATCTACGTTAATCCTGAAAGAATTATTAGGAGCAGTACCAATACCGATAATTGTGCTACCGTTGTAAGAATCAATATTGATATCACCAGTATCCGTGAGACCAAACTCTTTCCACGCTCCATTGTAATATATCCAACCAAGCGACTTGCCAGGTGTCCAATTGATGTTATAAACAAGATCACCATCAGCGGGCGTAGTGTATCCCGTGATATTAGCAAAAGAGGGTTGTCCGTTTGCATCTTCAGGTGCCAGTAAGGTTTGCTTAATTACCGTGCCATCCTGATTATAGTAGGAAATTTTCCTTGCTTGCAGGTTGTTAGTGAAGGTAGTGAGTCCTTGGAAGGTAACAGGACCAGCGAAAATAGATTCTAACTGGTTAGATGCACCACCGATAACTGTGAGTTTGTCAGTAAGAACCAACTCAGAGAATGTCTCAATCGTTGTGTTCTCTTCACCAACAACATTCAGTTGTGCAATATCTTCATTGGTAATCTGACCAGTAACAGGGTTAATAACCTGGTTACCAATAAACAGGTCGCCGTTAGAGTTCAGACCAGAGTAGAAAGCAACACCTGCTTCTTCCTTAATCGACTGAGAGAACTTAATTTGGTCAGCACTCAAAGTTTCTACCTGAGTCTGAGGGAATGCAGTCGAATAGTTACCAGGACCGAAA